>LUMW01000478.1_pt1 | contig 35491 bp, 37 predicted proteins | sample 729761 | NCBI WGS metagenome assembly LUMW01 (sample SAMN03860302, study PRJNA289734) | marine metagenome | biome: seawater column; feature: ocean; material: water; isolation source: Red Sea water column Station 192 - depth 500m | place: Saudi Arabia: Red Sea | collected 2011-10-15 | depth 500 m
GGTCCGACGTCAGCGTCAGACGTCGAACGTCAGACGTAGCGCTCGAGGATGCTGGACTCCGCGAGACGCGACAGGCCGTCGCGGACCCCGCGGGCGCGCAGGTCGCCGACGCCCTCGACGGTCTGCAGGTCGTCGATGCTGGCCGCCAGCAGCTTCTGCAGCGTGCCGAAGTGGTCGATGAGGCGGTCGATGACCGTCTGCGGCAGTCGGGGCACGCGGGCGAGCAGCCGGTAGCCGCGCGGTGCGAGCGGGTGGTCGAGGGAGTCGCCGGCGCCGATGCGCAGCGCCGTCGCCACGCTCGTGAGGTCGACGAGCTCGGTGGAGTCGATCTCGGCGAGGTCCTGCAGGACGGTGCTGACCGCCCGGCCCCGACGCCCCGACGGCATGTAGTCGCGGATGACGAGCTCGCGCTCGGCGTCGACCCCGCTGATCAGCTCCTCCAGCTGCAGCGCGAGCAGACGACCGTCGGTGCCGAGCTCGAGCACGTACTGGTCGATCTCCGCGGCGATCCGGCTGACCATCTCCAGGCGCTGCGCGACGGCCGCGACGTCGCGGACCGTGACGAGGTCCTCGATCTCCAGCGCCGACAGCGCGTCGGACACCTCGTCGAGGCGGCTGCGGTACCGCTCGAGGGTGGCGATGGCCTGGTTGGCGCGACCGATGATGGCGCCGGCGTCCTCGAGCACGTGGCGGGTGCCGTCGAGGTAGAGGGCGATGATGTGCATCGACGCCGACACGGAGATGACCGGCAGGCCGGTCTGCCGGGCGACCCGGTCGGCGGTGCGGTGCCGGGTGCCGGACTCGTCGGTCGGGATCGACGGGTCGGGCATGAGGTGCACGGCGGCCTGCAGGATCCGCTGCGCGCCGGAGTCGAGGATGATCGCGCCGTCCATCTTGGCCAGCTCGCGCAGACCCGTGGCCGTGAAGGGCACGTCGAGCGCGAACCCGCCTGTGCTGACCGCCTCGACGACCTTGTCCTGGCCGAGCACGATGAGCGCGCCGGTACGGCCGCGCAGGATGCGCTCGAGGCCCTCGCGCAGCGAGGTGCCGGGCGCGATCGCCGCGAGGACGGTGCGCAGGTCTGGTCGAGGGGCCACGGGCGACAGTGTAGGGGGAGGGTCCAGGTTCAGGACGGCTCGCCGCGTCCGCGGGCGCTCGGCAGGGCCAGCACGGCCGCCACGACGTCGGCCACCTGCGTGATGCGCAGCGACGCGGGAACGTCGTCGAGCCCCTCGGAGCGGGCCGGGACGATGGCGGCCGTGAACCCGAGCCGCGCGGCCTCGCGCAGCCGCTCGGCGGTGTGCCGCACGGGCCGCACCTCACCGGCGAGCCCGACCTCGCCCAGGACGACGAGGCCCGCGGGTGCGACCCGGTCGGCCTGGGCGGAGGCTGCGGCGACCAGGACTGCGAGGTCGACGGACGGCTCGACGAGACGCGCACCGCCGACGGAGGCGGTGTAGACGTCGTGGCGCGAGAGGTTGACGCCGCAGTGTCGGGTGAGCACGGCGAGGATCATGGCCACGCGCGAGGAGTCGAGGCCGCTGGAGGTGCGCCGCGGCGACGGCGCGTTGGTCTCGACGGCCAGCGCCTGCACCTCCGCGAGCAGCGGCCGCCGGCCCTCCATCGTGACGGTGACGCAGGTGCCGGGCACGGGCTGCTCGTGCCGGCTGACGAACAGGCCCGTCGGGTCGGGCACCTCGACCAGACCCGAGTCGGCGAGGTCGAAGCAGCCGATCTCGTCGACGGGACCGAAGCGGTTCTTCACCGCCCGCAGGAGCCTCAGGCGCGACGCGCGGTCGCCCTCGAACTGCAGGACGACGTCGACGAGGTGCTCCAGGACGCGGGGCCCGGCGACGGCGCCGTCCTTCGTGACGTGGCCGACGAGCAGGGTCGCGATGCCCTCGCTCTTCGCGCGCTGGATGACCGCGGACGCGACCTCGCGCACCTGGGTGACGCCGCCGGGGACGCCGTCGACGTCGGCCGAGCCGATGGTCTGCACGGAGTCGACCACCAGCAGGCTCGGTCGCACCTGCTCGACGTGGGTGAGCAGCGCGCCGAGGTCGGTCTCGGCGGCGAGGTACAGCTCGTCGTGGACCGCGCCGGTGCGCTCGGCACGCAGCCGCACCTGGCCGGCCGACTCCTCGCCCGAGACGTAGAGGGTGCGCCGGCCCTGCCGCGCCCAACGGGCGGCGAGCTCGAGCAGCAGCGTGGACTTTCCGACCCCCGGCTCGCCGGCCAGGAGTAGCACGCCGCCGGGCGTGACGCCGCCGCCGAGGACGCGGTCGAGCTCGCCGATGCCCGAGGAGACGGCCCGCGACGACTCGACCTCGACCTGCGTGATGGGGCGCGCCGGGGTGACGGTGGCGGCCGGCGCGGTGCGGCCGGCGCGTGCCGCCGGCGACGCGACGTCGACGGTGCCCCAGGCCTGGCACTCCCCGCACCGGCCCACCCACTTGCTGGTGGTCCAGCCGCACTCGGCGCAGGCGTAGACGGGCTTGGCGACCTTCGGCGCCTTCGCGGTGGGCATGCGTCCCACCCTAGGTGCGACGTCCGACAGCGGAGCCGTTCCCTCCCCAGGCGGTAGGTGAGGCGCTGAATGCCGTCCGGCGGTCGCCTACGCGCGTCATCGGGGCGGCTCGACGCGCGTGACCTACCGCCGGGGGGGGCGGGGCTCAGACGCGGACGACGCCGCCGGGCGTCTCGAAGGAGACGCTCATGATGCCGGGCAGGCCGTGCGGCGCGACCCACTCGACCGCGATCTCCTCGAGCGCGTCCACGGCGGGCTCGCCGAGCCAGTCGGACAGGCGGTGGGGCGAGCCGGCCATCTCGATGGCGGTGAGCGCGATCTCCGAGGGTGCCATCTGCGACGGGTGCTCCTCCGGCGGCACGTCCCAGCACGTGACGTACGGCAGCTGCGGGTCGGCCTTCATGCCGCTCGTGCCGATCTGGCGCCACTCCAGGTTGAAGCCGTCGGGGCGACGTCGGTTGCCGGGCACCGCGTGGCGGCCGATGCGCCGCTCCACCTCGGTCATGTCGTCGACCGACACGCACCAGGCCATCCAGCCACCACCGGCCTCCGAGCGCTGCCGGACGACCTGTCCGAACGCGGCCTTGTCGGCGGCGGGGTGGTCGAGGACCTCCACGACCTCCACGTACTGGCGGTTGCGGAGCGGGAGCACCATGTTGCGGGTGCCGAAGCGCGGGTGCGCGCCGCCGTCGAGGAACGTCGCGCCGAGAGCCGCGGAGAGCTCGGCCACGGTGGCGTCGAGGCCGGCGGGGCCGGCGGCGTACGAGAGGTGGTCGAGGTGCATGGGCCATTCTTGCCAGACGGCCCACGTCTCCCGACGACCGGGGTCCACCAGGGCGAGGTGCGGGGCCGTCATCGTGGTCTCACCTGCGGGCCGCCGCGGTCGCGGGGTGGACGTTCGGGGCGCCCGATGCGAGGTGGTCCTCGCACTGGCGCTCGAGCTCGGCGTAGCCGGCCTCGCCCATGAGCGCGACGAGCTCGGCGCGGTTGCTGACGTAGACCGGCTCCTGGCCCACGTGCGCCTCGGTGTTCGACGAACAGTACCAGTCGAGGTCGTGTCCGCCCGGGCCCCAGCCCGCGCGGACGTACTCACCGATCTGCACCTCCGAGTAGCTGGTGCCGTCGCCGCGCTCGACGTCGCGGAACTGGCGGCGCAGCGGCAGCTGCCAGCACACGTCGGGCTTGAGGGTGAGCGGCTCGACGCCCTCCTCGAGCGCCAGGCCGTGCAGCGCGCAGCCGTATCCGCCCGCGAAGCCGCGGGGGTTGTGGAAGACGCACGCGCCGTCGAGGGCCCGCGTCTTGCGGTCGCCGTCGTCGTCGACCTCGGTCCAGGCCCCCTGCAGGGGCTGCGGGCCGTCGGGGTGGCGGTACCAGCGCTCGGGCGTCAGGCGCTCGACGGCGTCGGCCACCCGCGTCTCGTCGTCGGCGGCGGCGACAACCACGTCAGGTCGCAGCGGAACACCTCGTCGACGTCGTCCGGGTTCGCGAACTCGACCCACGTCCGCGGGAGTCCCAGGTCGACCTCAGGCATGCCTCCACTCTACGAACCGCCGGGGGAGCCCGGCCCGACGGGCGGCGTGGGAGGATGGACGCATGCGCATGGGCGTCCTCGACATCGGGTCGAACACCGGGCACCTGCTCATCGTCGACGCGTACCGCGGCGGACCCCCGCTGCCGGCCTACTCCTTCAAGGAGCCGCTGCGTCTGGCCGAGCAGCTCGGTGACGACAACTGCGTCACCGACGACGGCGTCGCCCGCCTCGTCAAGTACGTGGGCGAGGCGAAGGCGGAGGCGCTCGAGCGCGGCTGCTCCAGCATCGTCGCCTTCGCGACGTCCGCCGTGCGCGACGCCGACAACGCCGACGCCGTCCTGGCCGCCGTCCACGCCGCCACGGGCGTCGACGCGCCGACGAGGAGCCCACGGTCGCGCGATCGGTGCCCCTCGGCGCCGGACGGCTCACCCGCGACTGGCTCGACACCGGCCGCACGCACGAGGAGCTGCGGCTGCACGCACGCTCGGTCATCGCCGACGTCGCGGGCCCGCTACTGCGCGGCGGCCACTTCGACCGAGCGGTCGCCACGAGCAAGACGTTCCGCTCGCTCGCGCGCATGTGCGGCGCGGCGTCGTCGAGCGAGGGCCAGTACGTGCGCCGCGTGCTGCGCCGCTCCGACCTGCGTCCGCTGATCTCGGAGATCGTGCACCTCGACGTCGAGGAGATCGCGCAGCTGCCGGGCGTCTCCCACGACCGCGCCCACCAGATGGTCGCCGGGGCCGTGGTGGCGGAGGCGGCCATGGACCTGTTCGGCGTCGACGAGCTCGAGATCTGCCCGTGGGCGCTGCGCGAGGGCGTGCTCCTCGAGCACCTGGCGCACCTCTGAGCCGCCGAGGCGTGCCTGGCGCTGTCGCAGTTCCACGAGGTGCCGGTCGTCTCGGTCCACGCGCCGACGCTCCTGCTCACGCAGCGGGTCTGGGGCACCGACCCCTGGGGCAAGCTGCAGCGCAGCGCCGAGATGGCGCACACGGTCGGCGCGTCGGTCGTCGTCGTGCACCCGCCGTTCCGGTGGCAGCGCGAGTACGCGAAGGGCTTCGTCGAGGGCATCGCGGAGCTCGAGGACGAGCACGGGCTGGTGTTCGCCGTCGAGAACATGTACCCCTGGCGCACCGGCAAGCGGGAGTTCCACGCCTACCTGCCCGACTGGAACCCCGTCGGCGAGGAGTACGCGCACGTCACGCTCGACCTGTCCCACAGCGCCACCGCGGCCGACGACCCCGTCGCGATGGCCCGCGAGCTGGGGGAGCGGCTCGCGCACGTGCACCTCGCCGACAGCACGGGATCGCCGAAGGACGAGCACCTGGTTCCCGGCCGGGGCACGCAGCCGTGCGCGGAGTTCCTGCACGAGGTGGCGGCCTCGTCGTTCTCGGGCGAGGTCGTGGTCGAGGTCAGCACCCGCAAGGCGGCCGACCTGCAGGAGCGCGAGGCCGACCTGCTCGAGGCGCTCGCGTTCGCCCGCGAGCACGCCGCCCGCTGACCCACGACCCCCGCCCTCACCGCCGCTGGGTGTGACGTCTGCGGGGTGGATCGGTCGATCCCACCCCCGAAACGTCACGCTCAGCGGGAGGGGGCGGAAAAAGGGGTGTGGGGTGGGCGGCCCGTCGGGCAGGATGCGGGCATGATCACCGTCGACCAGCTGCTCGCCTTCGGCGTCGCCGCGCTCGTCCTCATCGCGATCCCGGGCCCGAGCGTCGTGTTCGTCATCGGTCGCGCCCTCGCCTACGGTCGCGCGGTCGCGCTCGTGACCGTCCTCGGGAACTCGCTCGGCCTGCTCGTCATCGTGCTGCTCGTGACCGCGGGCCTGTCGGTGCTGCTGGAGCGGTCCATCCTGGCGTTCACCGTCGTCAAGCTGGCCGGTGCGGCCTACCTGGTGTGGCTCGGCGTGCAGGCCGTCCGCCACCGCAAGCAGCTCTCGTTGACCGACGTCGACGGCACCGCGACCCGCGCCCCGCTGTCGCTGCCGACAAGGCCTTCATGATCTTCGCCGCCGTGCTGCCGCAGTTCGTCGACCGCGGCGCGGGCCACGTGCCGGTGCAGATGCTGCTGCTCGGACTCGTCGCCTTCGCGATCGGCCTGGTCAGCGACGGTGTGTGGGCGGTCGTGGCCAGTGCGCTGCGCGGCTGGTTCGCCCGCTCGCCCCGCCGCGGCGAGGCCGTCGGCGCCCTGGGTGGAGCATCGATGGTCGGGCTCGGCGTCGCCCTCGCCGTGACGGGTCACCGGAAGTAGGGACCCGCTCGACCTAGGCCGCCGGCGCCGACCTCCCGAGCCGTCCGGCCAGCACCGAGCCGACCACGAGCTGCATCTGGTGGTAGATCATCAGCGGCAGCACCACGAAGGCCACGACGTCGCTCGGGAAGAGCACCGTGGCCATCGGCAGCCCGCTCGCGAGGCTCTTGTTGCTCCCGCAGAACAGGAGCGCCACCCGGTCGCCGCGGTCGAACCCGACCAGCCGGCCCCACGCGGTGCACCACGCGAGCCCCAGGGCGAGGAGGGCAGCCGCCAGCACGGCCACGACCGCGAAGTCGTGCAGCGGGACGGCCGACCAGATCCCGGCCTCGGTGCCCTCGCTGAACGCGACGTAGACGATCAGCAGGATGGTCGACCGGTCGAAGCGCTTCAGGCCCTTGTCGTGGCGCTCGACCCACGCCCCCACGAGCGGACGCAGCAGCTGCCCGAGCGCGAAGGGGGCCAGCAGCTGGAGCACGATGCGCAGCACCGACCCGGCGTCGACACGTGCCTCGCCGCCCATCAGGAGCGCGACGAGCAGCGGCGTCAGGAGCACGCCCAGCAGGTTCGACGTCGACGCGCTGACGACCGCCGCCGCGACGTTGCCGCCCGCGAGCCGCGTGTAGACCACGCAGCCCTGCACGGTCGACGGCACCAGGGTGAGCAGCAGCAGCCCCGCGGCGAGCTGCGGTGCGAGCCAGGAGTCCGGGAGCAGCCGCGTGCCGAGACCGAGCACCGGGAACACCACGAACGTGATGCTGAGGATGCTCAGCTGGAGCCGCCAGTGCTTCAGGTTGCGTACCGTCTCGGCCGTCGAGAGGCGTGCGCCGTAGAGGAAGAAGAGCAGCCCGATGCCGACGGTCGAGACCGTGCGCACGACCTCGAACGTCGTGCCCGTGGCCGGCAGGAACGAGCCGAGGGCCGCGGCGCCGAGCAGGAGCACGAGGAACGGGTCGATGCGGCGCACGGCCCGACGGTACGCCCGCGCCCGGCGGCGACCGCTGCGCGGCCTAGGGTGGCGCCATGAGCGGCACGACGACGGACCTCCAGACCGGTGGCCCCCACTCCGGCGGTACCGACCCCGACCGCATCGCCATCCTGGGCGGCGGGGTGATGGGCGAGACGCTGCTGTCGGCGTTCGTCGCGTCGGGCCGACGTCCCGGCGACCTCGTCGTGAGCGAGAAGGTCGAGGAGCGCGCCGCCGACCTGCGCGCCCGCTACGGCGTGCAGACCACCGACCCCGCCACGGCCGTCCAGCGCGCCGCCGTCGTGCTCGTGGTCGTCAAGCCGCAGGACGTCGCGGCGATCGTGCAGGACGTCGCCCCCCACGTCGACCCTGCGGCCACCGTGCTCTCCCTCGCGGCGGGCGTGCGCATCGCCGCCTACGAGGACGCCCTGGCCGACGGCGTCGCCGTGGTCCGCGCGATGCCGAACACTCCTGCGGTGGTCGGGGAGGGGATGTTCGGCGTCTCGCCCGGACGCGCGTGCGACGAGGAGCGGCTGGCCGCGGTCGTGGCGTTGCTGGAGACCGGTGGCCGCGTGGCGGTCGTGCCCGAGGAGCAGCAGGACGCCGTCACGGCCGTCTCCGGCTCGGGCCCGGCCTACGTGTTCTACCTGGCGGAGGCGATGATCGACGCCGGCGTCGACGCCGGGCTCGACCGCGAGACGGCGCGCACGCTGACGGAGCAGACGCTGCGCGGCGCTGCGGCGCTGCTCGCCGACTCCGACGACGAGCCCGCGGAGCTGCGGCGTCGGGTCACGTCGCCGAACGGGACGACGCACGCCGCGATCACCACCTTCGACGAGCACGGGGTCGACGAGGGCCTGCGCGCGGGCGTGCGGGCGGCGGCGCGACGCTCGGCCGAGCTGTCGGGGTCGTAGGCTTCGACCATGCCGGACCGCGCCCCGCACGGACCCGCCGACGAGGCGGAGCAGACCCCTGGCCAGGCCACAGGGGGGCCCTGCCTCGTCTTCGACGACCGTCTCACCGGCTACGACTTCGGAGCCGCGCACCCGATGGCGCCGGTGCGCGTCGACCTGACGATGGTGCTCGCGGGCGAGCTCGGCGTGCTCGACCACCTCGAGGTCGTCGGTGCCGAGCCGGCCACCGACGAGCAGCTCTGCACCGTGCACACGCCCGTCTACGTCGAGAAGGTGCGCAAGCTGTCGGTGCACCCCACCCACGCCGACCCCAGCGTCGGGCTGGGCACCGAGGACAACCCCGTCTTCGGCGGCATGCACGACGCCAGCGCGCTGATCGCCGGCGCCACGCTCGAGGCCGTACGGCGCGTGTGGACCGGGCAGAACACGCACGCCGTCAACGTCTCGGGCGGCCTGCACCACGCCATGCCCGGCTCGGCGAGCGGCTTCTGCATCTACAACGACCTCGGCGTCGGCATCGCCTGGCTGCTGGCCCAGGGTGCGCAGAAGGTCGTCTACCTCGACGTCGACGCGCACCACGGCGACGGCGTCCAGGCGATGTTCTACGACGACCCGCGGGTGCTCACGATCTCGATCCACGAGGGCCCGCAGTCGCTGTTCCCCGGCACCGGCTGGTCGACGGAGACGGGCGCGGAGGGGGCCGAGGGCACGGCGGTCAACGTCCCGCTGCCGCCCGGCACGTCCGACGCCGGCTGGCTGCGCGCGTTCCACGCCGTCGTGCCCGACGTGATCCGCGAGTTCGGCCCGGAGATCATCATCAGCCAGCACGGCTGCGACTCCCACATGGACGACCCGCTCACCAACCTCATGCTCAGCGTCGACGGCCAGCGCGCGTCGTACCTCGCCATCCGCGACCTCGCGCGCGAGGTGTGCGGCGGCCGGTGGGTCGCCACCGGTGGCGGAGGCTACGCCGTGACCGAGGTCGTGCCGCGGGCGTGGACGCACCTGCTGGGCATCGTCGCCGACCACGACGTCGACCCGGAGGCCGCCACCTCGCAGGGCTGGCGCGACCACGTCGAGCGGCTGCGGGGCGTGCGCGCGCCGCAGCGGATGACCGACGGACGCTCGGCCTCGTTCCGCGCCTGGGAGATGGGCTACGACCCGGCCAGCTGGCTCGACCGCAACATCCTCGCGGCACGCACCGACACCTTCCCGCTGCTCGGTCTCGACCCGCACCTCTGACCATCGGGGGCACGTCCACCCGGTCCTGGACCCGGGCCGGACGTCCCGATCACACGGGTCTCGTGGAACTCGTTCCGTCTCGGCTATCCCTGGAGCCCCAGGAGGCACTACGCTGCGAGCACGAGCCGCGCCGACTCCCGGAGGGGAAGCCGGGGGTGCGCGGTGCCCTGGAAGAGGTGAGGACCATGACTGCAGGAACGACCTTCCTGACCGTCGCGGAGGTTGCTGCGCAGATGCGCGTCTCCAAGATGACCGTGTACCGGCTCGTCCACAACGGCGAGCTGGAGCGTAGGCTGGTCCTCCGCCAGTACCGCACCGAGTAGAGGTTTGTTTCGTGGGTTCAGTCATCAAGAAGCGTCGTAAGCGGATGTCGAAGAAGAAGCACCGCAAGATGCTCAAGCGCACCCGCGTCCAGCGCCGCAAGCTCGGCAAGTAGGCCCCATGGGGCGGGTCGTCCTCGTCACGGGGGTCTCCGGGACCCTCGCGTCGCGCGTCTCGCGACACCTGGCCGAGCTCGGCGCGTCCGCCGGCATCGACCGGGTGGTCGGGATCGACCTGCGTCCCCCCGTCGGTGACCTCGGCGGCGTCAAGTTCGTCCGCGCCGACATCCGCACCCCGGTGGTGGCCAAGGTCATCGCCGTCGAGGACGTCGACACCGTCGTCCACCTCGACCTCGCCCCCGCGAGCCACCGCTTCGGCGGTGGTGGCGGCGTCAAGGAGCGCAACGTCATCGGCACGATGCAGCTGCTCGCCGCGTGCCAGCGGTCCGCGACCGTCTCCAAGCTGGTCGTCGGCTCGTCCGCGGCCGTCTACGGCTCCTCCTCGCGCGACCCCGCGCTGTTCCGCGAGTCCGACTCCGCCCGCGGCGGCGTCCGCACCGGGTTCCCGAAGGACGTCGTCGAGGCCGAGTCGTACGTGCGTGGCTTCAGCCGACGTCGCCCCGAGATCCTCATCACGACGCTGCGCGCCGCGCAGACCCTGCACCCGCAGATCGAGAGCCCGTTGCACAGCTACCTGCGCAACCCGCTGCTGCCGTCGGTGCTCGGGTTCGACCCGCGCCTGCAGTTCCTGTCGCTGCACGACACCCTGGAGATCATCGCCGAGGCGGTGACGAAGGATCGTCCGGGCACCTTCAACGCGGCCGGGCCCGGTGTCCTGCTGCTGTCGCAGATCGCCCGACGCCTCGGCAAGCCCACCGTCCCGCTGCCGGCGATCGGCTTCGGTGCCGCCGCCGCACGGGTCGTGCGCAGCATGGGCGGGGAGATCTCGCCCGACCTGCACCGTCTGCTCATGCACGGTCGGGCCGTCGACATCTCCGCCCTGCGCGACATCTTCGGGTACGAGCCGACGGCCACCACCGAGGAGGTGTTCGAGGAGTTCCGGGCCGCGCAGCGACCCGGGGTCCTGGCACGTCTGGGAGGTCACGGATGAACGACGAACGTCGCACCATCGGCACCGACGGCGCCGCGGGCCGGGGCACCCGCGGGGGTTCACCGTCGTCCGGCGCGCGGTCACTCGCCGGCGGCAAGGCCGCGCCGCGCAAGCCCGTCCGAAAGGCTGCGGCGTCGGCGACGACCGAGAGCAGCACCACCAAGCCCGCCCGCACGGCCAAGCCCGAGACCCCCACCACGCCCACGGTCGAGCCGACCACACCGGCGCGCGAGAAGCCCCGCAAGACTGCGGCGAACACGACGGGGGCGAAGAAGAGCGGCGCGGGTCGCCCCAAGGCCTCGACGTCGACCGCGAGCGGCTCGCCGTCGCGGCCTCGGCGGTCGACGAGCGCCTCGGGGCCCGACGCGACACCGCACCTGCGAGCCGTCACGGAGGAGGACGCCGCCGCTGCTGCGGCGGCCGCGGCCGAGGAGGCCGCCCGCGAGACGCGCACGGCGTCGGGTCGAGCCACCCTGCCGGGCCTGCCCGTCGAGGAGGTGCTCGTGGCGGTCGTCCAGGCGGCGCAGCGGATCCTCGGCAGCGACTGGGAGCACCGGCTGGCCGTCGCGGTCGCGGCGCTGCGCAAGCGGCTCTCGGGCGACTTCGAGGTCGACGACTTCGGCTTCGACCCGCAGCTCGCCGAGGTCCTCACGGCCGCGTTCGAGCCCATCGCGGAGAAGTGGTTCCGGCTCGAGGTCCGCGGTGCGGAGAACATCCCGAGCGAGGGCGGCGCGCTGCTCGTGGCCAACCACTCCGGCACCGTGCCGATCGACGGACTGATGACGGGCTACGCGGTCAAGCGCCACGGGGGTCGCGACCTGCGTCCGCTGGGTGCCGACCTCGTGTTCGCCCTGCCGTTCGTCGGCCAGGTCGCGCGACGTGCCGGCGCCACGCTCGCCTGCACGCAGGACGCCGAGCGTCTGCTGGGCTCCGGCGAGATCGCCGGCGTGTGGCCCGAGGGCTTCAAGGGCATCGGCAAGCCCTTCGCCGAGCGGTACAAGCTGCAGCGCTTCGGCCGCGGCGGGTTCGTGTCGTCGGCGTTGCGGGCCCAGGTCCCGATCGTGCCCGTCTCGATCGTCGGCGCCGAGGAGATCTACCCGCTGGTCGGCAACGTGCCGTCGTTGGCGCGGCTCCTGGGGCTGCCGTACCTGCCCATCACGCCGTTCTTCCCGCTGCTCGGACCGCTCGGCATGATCCCGCTGCCCAGCAAGTGGATCATCGAGTTCGGCGAGCCGATCCGCACTACCAGCTGCTCGTCGAGCGAGGCAACGCCTTCTTCTGAGCAGAGCCCGTGATGCTCGGGCGGTCACGGCACACCCGTGCCGCGCCGGGCCGACGACGACGTGGCGCGTGCTACTTCTTGGGGCCGAGCAGACCGCCGAGCAGGCCGGGCACGAGGCCCTCCTGGTCGTCGTCGCCCAGCAGACCGCCCAGCAGCGGGTCGGTGACGGTGCCGAGGCCCTTGCGCGGCGTCGCGGTGGGCGACGGCGCGGGCACGGTCGGCACCTGCACGAGCGGCGGAGTGGTGGACGGGGTGATCGTCGACGGAGCGGCGGAGCCACCAGCCGTCGACGGCGACGGCGCGGCGGAGGAGCGGCCAGCCGAGGCCTCGCGTCGCGACCCCGAGTCGGAGTCGGCCGGGGCGAGCACCGAGCGGACGACGCCGACCAGCGAGCCGAGGTCGGCGGTGCCGCAGCTGGCGCAGAGCCGGCCGGCCTGTCCGGCGAGGTCGGTGACCGCAGCGGCCGCAGCGGAGAACGACTCCGACGCGTCGGCGGGCACGTCGGCGGCGATGGTCGTGAGGTCGACCGCGGACGCGGCGGCGAAGTCGTTGACGGTCTCGATGGAGGCCGTCGAGCCGTCGGTGTCGTAGGCGTCGAACAGCGAGGCCGAGCCCTGCTCGGCCTGCGTGCTGAACTCGTCGAGCAGGGCGGGCACCTGCCCGCGCGCAGCGGGCGAGCCGTCGGCGATCACGGCGCGGACCTCGCGCAGCCGCTCGGTCGCGAGCTCGAGGCGCTGGGTGCCGCGCGCCTCGTCGGAGCGGTGCAGGGCGAGCTCGACGTCCTCGACCGTCCGCTTGACCGGGTAGAGCACGTCGCCCGGGAGGGCCGAGGCGCTGCCGGCCACGAGGCCTACGACGCCGAGGGACGACACGGCTGCGACCGCGGCGGTGGCGAGCCGGCGCCGTGCACGCGACGGGGCGGCGGCCGGTGCGCCGGCAGCCGCGTCGGCGGTGCGACGGGAGGCGCCAGGAGCAGGGACGAGGACGGTCTGGCCCTCGGTCATCAGACGCTCGCGCAGCGCCGAGGCGAACTCGGGGCGGGGTGCGACGGTGGCCGACGCGCGCAGGGTCTGCGCGGTGCGGACGAGCTCGGCGACCTGGCCCGTGCCGTGCGCACCGGACTCCCACGCGTCGTGGAAGTCCTGGGCGTCGTCGCGGCCCGGTCGGCGGATCATCGCGTCGTCCTGTCTGTGGTCGTGGTGGTACGAGGTCCAACGACCATGAAGACGTGCGGGTTACGGGAACGTGACGCGGTGCGCGCGAGGAATCTCGGACTCATCGTGCGTCCTCGGGCATCTTCTTCGCGAGGTTGCGCACGGCGCGCAGCTGCAGCTGCTTGATCGCACCCTCGGTGCGCCCGAGCGCGGCGGCGGTCTGGGCGATGCTCAGGCCCTGGATGAAGCGCATGAGGACGCACTCGCGCTGCTCCGTCGGCAGCTCGGCCACGGCGGCGAACAGCATCTCGTTGGAGAGCAGCGCCATCACGTCGTCCTCGGTGCTCGGAGCGCTCTGCGGGCCCTCCGGCACGTCGTCGGAGACGATCTCCAGCCGCGCACGACCGGACTTGAAGTGGTCGACCACCAGGTTGCGGGCGATCGTCGTGAGCCAGGCGCCGAAGTCCTTGCCCTGCCAGCTGAACCGCTGGATGGCCCGCAGCCCGCGCACGAACGTCTCGCTGGTGAGGTCCTCGGCCAGGGTCTGGGAGCCGACGCGGTAGTAGATGAACCGGTAGATGCCGGTGACGTAGTGGTCGTAGAGCTGGCCGAAGGCGTCGACGTCGCCCTCGCGGGCGAGGTCGACGAGGGCGCGCAGCCGCAGGGCCTCAGGGTCGCCGTCGGGATCCACGGGGCCGCTGGAGAACGCCGCGTGCGACGCGGGTGCCGGCTCGGCCAGCGCCATGGCCAGGCGCAGGTCGTCAGGCGTCAGCAGGGCGAGCCGCAGCGCGGCGCGCAGTGCTCCCGTCCAACCCTCCATGATCCCTCCCGAAGATCTGGACGATCTTAAGCACCTGAGGAGGTTCCTGTCAGGAGTTCTCAGGTAACGAGCCGGCCAACACGACGCCGGTGCAGGTCAGCGCGACCGACGCAGCGTCCGGACCGCCTGCCAGGCGGCGGCTCCCGCGACGGCCACGCCGGCGGCGCGCGTGCCGGCGAGCGCGACCTTGCGCCCGGTGCGGTAGTCGCGCACGTCCCAGCCCTGCGCCTTCGCGTGCGCGCGCAGCCGGGGGTCGGGGTTGATCGCACAGGGGTGGCCCACCAGCGAGAGCATCGGCAGGTCGTTGCTGGAGTCGGAGTAGGCGTAGCAGCGCTCGAGGTCGAGGCCCTCGCGCTCGGCGATCGCGCGCACGGCGACGGCCTTGCCCTCGCCGTGCAGCAGCTCACCGACCAGCTCGCCGGTGTAGGTGCCGTCGACGTGCTCGGCCACGGTGCCGAGGGCGCCCGTGAGGCCGAGGCGTCGGGCGATGACCGCCGCGATCTCGATGGGCGCGGCGGTCACGAGCCAGACCCGCTGCCCGGCGTCGAGGTGCTGCTGGGCCAGCGCGCGGGTGCCGGGCCAGATCTTGTGCGCCATGTGCTCGTCGAAGATCTGCTCGCCGATCTCCTCCAGCTCGGACACGTCGTGGCCCGCGATGAACGCGAGCGCCGAGGAGCGGGCCTTCGCGATGTGCTCCGGGTCCTCGACGCCGGCCAGGCGGAAGTAGACCTGCTGCCACGCGGCCTTGACGATGTCGCCCGTGGTGAAGAAGTCGCGCTGGTGCAGCCCGCGCGCGAAGTGGTAGATCGACGCGCCCTGCATGATCGTGTTGTCGACGTCGAAGAACGCCGCGGCGTCGGGGTCGGGATCGGGGGCGAGCCAGTGCTCGACCTCGCTCGCGGCCGCCGCAGCCTGGCCGGCGAGCACCGACCGCGACCGCAGGTTCGGCCCCGGCCGGGGGACCCGCTGGCTGGACATGACCCGAACCTATCGGGTTCCCCGTCCCTTCCCCGCGTTTTGCGGACCTGATGACGGAATCCGGCGCCGAAACCGGCGCAAGGTCCACGAAACGGGGGGACCGGAAGGGGGTGGGAGAGGGGCGCGGCGGGCTGGCCCTCTGTGGTTGACTCGCGTCGTGACCTCCTCGAACGTGTCCGCGCTGGTCAGCGCCGCCGCGCGACGCTCGCCCGAGGCCGTGGCCCTCGTCGAGCACCGCGGCGGACGGCAGGAGCGGACGTGGGCACAGCTCGACGCCGACGTCGACGCCGCGTCCCGCGCGCTGAGCGGCGTCGGCCTGCGCGCCGGGCACCGCGTCGCGCTCGTGATGGCCAACCGGATCGACCTCGCCGTCGCCTACTTCGGGATCCTGCGCGGCGGGATGGTCGCCGTCCCCGTCAACCCGCGCTCGACCGAGCGCGAGATCGGCCGCATGCTGGCCGACTCCGGCGCGCGGGTCGTGCTGTGCGACGAGAGCGCCGTGGAGCAGGTGCGTGCCGCGGTGGCCGACCTCGACGTCCTCGTCGTCGTCGACGGCACTTCGCCACGCGAGGGCGAGGTCGCGTTCGACCGTCTCCTGCGCGACGCCCCCGACGTGGAGCCGGCCGCGCCCCGCGACGAGGAGGCGCCGGCGGTCGTGCTCTACACGTCGGGCACGAGCGGCAAGCCGCGGGGCGCGATCCTGACGCACCGTGCCCTGCTCGCCAACATCGAGCAGACCGCAGCGGTCGAGCCGCCGATCGTCACGCCCGACGACGTCGTGCTCGGGCTGCTGCCCATGTTCCACATCTACGGGCTGAACGCCGTGCTCGGCCAAGCTGTGCGGCAGGGCGCGCGGGTCGTCATGGTCGACGGCTTCGACCCGGCCGGCCTGTTGCGCACGATCCGCGACGAGGGGGTCACGAACGTGGCCCTCGCCCCGCCGGTGGTCGCCGCGTGGGCGGGCCGCGCCGACCTGCGCGAGCACCTCGCCGGCGTCAAGCACGTGCTGAGCGGTGCCTCCACGCTCGACCCCGAGCTCGCCGCGGAGTTCGCGGCGTCGTCGGGGCACGTCGTCGAGCAGGGCTACGGGCTCACCGAGACCGCCCCCGTCATCACCGCGACGCTCGCGTCGGGCCGCCCGGACGGCGTGCCCCCGCGGCCCGGCTCCGTCGGACGTCCGCTGCCGGGCGTCGAGCTGCGCCTCGTCGACACCAGCGGGCAGGACGCCGAGCCCGGTGACCCGGCCGAGGTGTGGGTGCGCGGACGCAACCTCTTCTCCGGCTACTGGCCCGACGGGTCCGACGGTCCGCGCGACGACGGCTGGTACCCGACGGGCGACATCGGCTACCTCGACGACACCGGCGACCTCACGCTGGTCGACCGGGTCCGTGAGCTCGTGATCGTGTCGGGTTTCAACGTCTACCCGGCCGAGGTCGAGCTCGTGGTCGCCGAGCTCGACGACGTCGCCGAGGTGGCGGTCGTCGGTCTCCCGGACGAGCAGACCGGCGAGGCGGTCGTGGCGTTCGTCGTCGCCGGGGACGGTGCAGCCACGGACGGTCTCGAGGCCCGGGTGCTGGAGCACTGCTCCACGCGACTGGCCCGGTTCAAGCAGCCGCGCCAGGTCGTCGTGGTCGAGGGGCTGCCGCACTCCGCCACCGGCAAGGTCGCCAAGGGTCGGCTGCGGGCGCTGGCGCGCAGCCAGGACCTCGGCCTCCAGGCCCGATGAGCCTGTTCCGTCGCCGCGCCGGGGCGTCCGACGACGTGCCGTCGGCCCCCGGTTCCGCCGGGCACGCCCCTGCCGTGCCGCACGCTCACGACGCCCGGGTGGTCGTGTACAGCCGCGCCGGCTGCCACCTGTGCGAGGCGGCCGAGGCGGAGGTCGAGCGGGTCTGCGCCGAGCAGGGCAGCGACTGGGCACGGGTCGACGTCGACACCGACCCCGAGCTCGTGCGCCTCTTCCACGCGATGGTGCCGGTGGTGTTCGTCGACGGCCGTCAGCACGACTTCTTCCGCGTGACGCCGGCCCGGCTGGTCGCGGCACTCGACCGCCCTGCACGCTGAGCACGAGCGAGTGGGGCGGTGAGGAGCGGCGTCGCCCTACCACGGCCCGTGTGAGGAATCCCACCCACCCCCGTCGTCGATTTTGTTCCGTCGTTCACAAGCTCGTAAACTGATCCGTGCGCTGCCCGCCCACGTCGGGTGAATCCTTTGCGGCGCGATGGAGCACCGTGACCCTTCTGCGCGAGACCCCGACCGGGACCCCCGATCCCGCGGCGGCATCGGCGACCCGCGACGTCCCTGACGCGACGCTCGCCCGCCTGCCGCTGTACCTGCGGGTGCTGCAGACGTTCGCCGACGCGGGTGCCGCGACCTGCTCGTCGGTCGAGCTGGCCGAGGCCGCGGGCGTGAACCCCGCGAAGGTGCGCAAGGACCTCTCCCACCTCGGCTCCTACGGCACCCGCGGAGTCGGCTACGACGTCGAGTACCTGCAGTACCAGATCGCGCGGGGCCTCGGGCAGACGCAGACGTGGGACGTCGTCATCGTCGGCGCCGGCAACCTCGGCTCGGCCCTCTCGACCTACGGCGGCTTCGCGCCGCGCGGCATCCGCGTGGCGGCCGTCCTCGACACCGACCCGTCCCGCGTGGGCAGCACGGTCGGCGACGTCGAGGTGCGTCCGCTCGACGTGCTCGACGCCGTCGTCGCGGAGCACGCCATCGCGATCGCCGTGGTCGCGGTGCCCGGCGAGGCCGCGCAGGAGGTCGCCGACCGGCTCGTCGCCGCCGGTGTCACGAGCATCCTCAACTTCGCACCTGCCGTGCTGCAGGTGCCGCCCCACGTGCAGGTGCGCAAGGTCGACCTCTCGGTCGAGCTGCAGATCCTCGCGTACCACGAGCAGCGGAAGGCGGAGACGGCATGAGCGAGCGCCAGCTGGGGGCACCTCCCGCTTGCGGGGGCGCGAACGATGGGCACCTCGTGCCGGCACGTCCGTACCGTGCTCTTCCCACGGAGGTGTCGGCATGAGCGTGTTGGTGGTGGGCATGTCCCACCGGTCGGCCCCGATCGACGTGCTGGAGCGCGCGTCGCTCGACACCGACGCGGCGGTCAAGCTCGCGCACCGGGCGCTGGAGACCGCGTCGGTCACGGAGGCCGCCGTCATCTCCACGTGCAACCGGGTCGAGGTGTACGTGGAGGCCGACCGGTTCCACAACGCCCTGGAGGACGTCTCGCACCTGCTGGCCGAGCACGCGGGCCTCGGGCGCGAGGACCTCGTGTCGCACGCGTACGTGCACTACGACGACTCCGCGGTCGCGCACCTGTTCTCGGTGGCGGCGGGCATGGACTCGATGATCCTCGGCGAGAGCCAGATCTTGGGCCAGGTACGTCAGGCGCTGCACACGGGCCAGGCGGAGTCGACGGTCGGCTCGGCGCTGAACGCGCTGTTCCAGCAGGCGTTGCGGATCGGCAAGCGGGGGCACGCGGAGACCGGGCGCCGTCCGTTGGGAGGCGCTCGACGTCGAGCTGGCGGCCGCCGACGTCGTCATCAGCTGTACCGGCGCGGCCGGGTCGGTCTTCGAGACCGACCGGGTGGCCGCTGCCCTCGCCCGCGGCGGTCGCCGGTCCGAGGAGATGGTGTTCGTCGACCTGGCGCTGCCGCGCGACGTCGCCCCTGGCGTGGGCGAGCTCGACGGGGTGACCGTCATCGACCTGGTCACGCTCGCCGCGCGCTCGGAGAACGCCGAGCTGGCCGGCGACGTGGAGCAGGTGCGGGCGATCGTCGCCGACGAGGTGCGCAGCTTCCTGGCCGCCAAGGCCCAGTCGCGCGTGACGCCGACCGTGAAGGCGCTGCGCAGCATGGCCACCGAGGTCGTGGAGGCCGAGACGGCGCGTCTGCTGGGCCGCCTCGACGGTCTCGCGCCGGAGCAGGTCGAGCAGGTCAGGATCGCGCTGAAGCGGGTCGCGGACAAGCTGATCCACGCGCCGACGGTGCGCGTGCAGCAGCTGGTCGACGGTCCGGCAGGTCTCACGTACGCCGACGCACTGTCGGACCTGTTCGCGCTCGACCCCGCCACGGTCGATGCCGTCACGCAGGTGAAGGGAGGCAAGGGATGAGCGACCGCGCCCCCCTGCGTCTCGGCACCCGTGCCAGCGCCCTCGCCACCACCCAGTCGGGGCAGGTGGCCGCCCGCATCACCGAGCTGACCGGTGTCGAGGTCCAGCTCGTGACGGTCAGCACCGAGGGCGACCGGAACCAGGCCCCCCTCACGCAGATCGGCGGCACGGGCGTGTTCGTCGCGGCCCTGCGCGAGGCGGTGCTGGAGGGTCGGGTCGACCTCGCCGTGCACTCGCTGAAGGACCTGCCGACGACGCCCGACCCGGCCCTGACCCTCGCGGCCGTCACGTCGCGGGAGGACCCCCGCGACGTGCTCGTCGCGCGCGACGGGCTCACCCTGGGCGAGCTGCCGCCCGGCTCCCGGGTGGGCACCGGCTCGCCGCGTCGCGCCGCACAGCTCAACGCGCTGGGGCTCGGCGTCGAGATCGTGCCCGTGCGCGGCAACGTCGACACCCGCATCGGCAAGGTCACGTCGGGCGAGCTCGACGGCGTCGTCCTCGCCCGCGCCGGGCTCCTGCGCCTGGGCCGGGAGGACGAGGCCACCGAGGTGCTCGACCCGATCCAGGTGCTCCCCGCGCCCGGCCAGGGGGCCCTGGCCTGCGAGTGTCGCGCCGACGACGCCGAGACCGCTACGATCCTCGCCGTGCTCGACGACCCGGACACCCGGGCCGCCGTCACCGCCGAACGTTCCCTGCTCTCCGCGCTGGAGGCAGGGTGCAGCGCACCCGTCGGTGCGCTCGCCGACGTCGTCTGGGGAGACGACGGCGACGAGCTGTGGCTGCGCGCTGTGGTCGGAGACCCCTCCGGCTCACCCACCATCCGCCTGTCCGCCTCCGGCCCGCTCAGCGAGCCGGCAGCGGTCGGCGAACGTCTCGCTGCCGAGATGCTCGCCGAAGGTGCGTCCGAGCTGATGGCCGACACCCCGTCCGGCACATCGATCGGACCCACCTCATGACCACCCGGCAGTCCAGGAAGAAGACCGACACCGTGACACCACCCACCACCGCCACCGTCGAGGCACCCGCGAAGCAGGACCCCGCGCCCAAGCGGAGCCCGAAGCCGCTGGGGCACGTCAGCTTCGTCGGCACCGGTCCGGGCGACGCCAGCCTGCTGACCGTCCGCGCGGCCGAGCTCATCGCCGAGGCCGACGTCGCCATCATCGAGCAGCCCGACCAGGCTGCCCTCGTGCCCGAGGGCGTCGAGGTCGTGGACGGCGGCGTCGGTGAGGACGGCACCGCCCTCACCCACGCCGCGCGCGCCCGGCTCGTCGTCCGGCACGCCAAGACCGGCGCGCACGTCGTGCGTCTCGTCAGCGGCGACCCGTTCACGTACGCCACGGCGCCCGAAGAGGCCGCCGCGTGCGCGAAGGCCGGCATCGCCTTCGAGATCGTGCCCGGCGTCTCGTCCGTCACCGGCGTCCCCGCCTACGCGGGCGTGCCGCTGACCAACAAGGCGCACCGCCAGTACCGCGTGGTCAGCGTCGGCGACGCCACCATCACCTGGGCCGACCACGCCGGCACCGACACGCTCGTGCTGCTGTCGGCGGTCGCGCGCATCGGTGAGGCCGCCGCCGGCCTGATCGAGGCGGGACGCTCCCCGGAGACGCCCGTCGCCATGACCCGCGTCGGCACCACGACCGAGCAGACGACCGTCGTGTCGACGCTCGCCGACATCGCCGTGGACGCGAAGGCCGCGGCCATGACGTCGCCGGCGATCACCGTCGTCGGCGAGGTCGTCGCGATGCGTGAGGCGCTGTCGTGGTTCGAGACGAAGCCGCTGTACGGCTGGCGCGTGCTCGTGCCGCGCACGAAGGAGCAGTCGGCCGGCCTGGCCGCGCGCCTGCGCTCCTACGGCGCGGTGTCGGAGGAGGTGCCGACGATCTCCGTCGAGCCGCCCCGCAACCCCCAGCAGATGGACAAGGCCGTCCGCGGCCTCGTCGAGGGCCGCTACGAGTGGGTCGCGTTCACCAGCGCGAACGCCGTGAAGGCCGTGCGCGAGAAGTTCGAGGAGTACGGCCTCGACGCGCGCGCGTTCTCGGGCCTGAAGATCGCCGCCGTCGGCGAGAAGACCGCCGAGGCGATCAGCACCTGGGGCATCCGCGCCGACCTCGTGCCAAGCGGCGAGCAGTCGGCTCGCGGCCTGGTCGAGGACTGGCCGCCGTTCGATGAGCTGCTCGACCCGATCAACCGGGTGTTCCTGCCGCGCGCCGACATCGCCACCGAGACGCTCGTGGCCGGCCTGCAGGACCTCGGCTGGGAGGTCGACGACGTGACCGCCTACCGCACGGTGCGGGCGGCGCCGCCGCCGGCGCCGACGCGTGAGGCGATCAAGACCGGCAAGTTCGACGCGGTGCTGTTCACGTCGAGCTCGACGGTGCGCAACCTGGTCGGGATCGCGGGCAAGCCGCACGCGTCGACGATCATCGCGTGCATCGGCCCGGCCACGGCGCAGACGGCGGAGGAGCACGGCCTGCGGGTCGACGTCCTCGCCGAGCAGCCGTCGGCGGACGTCCTCGCGGACGCGCTCGCCGAGTTCGGTGCCGCCCGTCGCCTTGCCTTCCTGGAGGCGGGAGAGCCGGTGCTGAAGCCGTCGCAGAAGAAGCCGTCGTCGCGGCGCAAGGCCTGACGTGACGTCCCAGGACCGACCGTCGCTGGGTCGTCGGTCGCCGGGCCGACCGCCCGTCCACCGACCGCGCCGTCTCCGCACGACGCCCGCCATGCGGGCGCTCGTGCGCGAGACGCGCACGGAGCCGTCGCAGCTGGTCCTGCCGATGTTCGTGGCGGAGGGGCTCACCGAGCCCAAGCCCATCGCGAGCATGCCGGGCGTCGTGCAGCACACGCGCGCGTCGGCCCGTGAGGCGGTGCGTGAGGCGGCCGGTCTCGGCCTGGGCGGCGTCATGCTGTTCGGCGTGCCCGAGCGCAAGGACGCGGTCGGCTCCGGGGCGCTCGACCCCGACGGCATCCTCAACGTCGCCCTGGCCGACGCCCGCGACGAGGTCGGCGACGACCTGCTCGTCATGGCCGACCTGTGCCTCGACGAGTTCACCGACCACGGCCACTGCGGCGTGCTCGACGACCAGGGTCGCGTCGACAACGACGCGACGCTGGAGATCTACGGTCGGATGGGCGTCGTGCAGGCCGAGTCGGGGGCCCACCTCGTGGGCCCGAGCGGCATGATGGACGGCCAGGTCGCGGTGGTGCGCGAGGCGCTCGACGACGCGGGGCACACCGACGTCGCGATCCTCGCCTACGCCGCGAAGTACGCGTCGGCGTTCTACGGACCGTTCCGCGAGGCCGTCGACTCCTCCCTCCAGGGCGACCGCAAGACCTACCAGCAGGACCCCGGCAACGCCCGCGAGGCGCTGCGCGAGACCTTGCTCGACGTCGCCGAGGGTGCCGACATCGTCATGGTGAAGCCGGCGCTCGCCTACCTCGACCTCGTCGCGTCGATCCGCGCCGCCGTCGACCTGCCCGTCGCCGCCTACACCGTGTCGGGCGAGTACGCGATGGTCGAGGCCGCCGCCGAGAAGGGCTGGATCGACCGCGAGCGCACCGTCTCGGAGACAATCACCTCCATCCGCCGCGCGGGCGCCGACATCGTCCTCACCTACTGGGCTGCCGAGATCGCTCGCCGCGCCTGAGCGTTCGGCTCTCTGTGAGGGACCTGCGGCTGCGTCGGTGTGGTTCGTCGGAGACCTACGGCTGCGTCGGCGTAGCTTCGCGGTCGAGGTGGGGCTGCGCTGGCGCGGCTTCGTGTGGGTGTGGTCTCCGAAAGGGCCTCGACCGGGCGGCTGGGCGGTCGCTGGTCCAGGGTCTCGGGCTGCGGGTCGCGTTCGGGATGGAGGCACGATTCTGCGTTCGCGCCCCCCCTGAGCGGTAGGTGTGCCACCCAATCGACGTTGGCGGTGGGTCTGCCACCCTTCCCAGCGCTCGACAGGTGGCAGGCCTACCGCTGAGCGGGGCAGGGATGGCAGGCCTACCGCTGAGCGGGGCAAGGGTCGCAGGGATCCTTCCTTCGCGCGCTGAAGCCCGAACACTTCTGCGTTGACGACGGGATCCCGTAGCGAACGCAGAAATCTTGGCCCCTCGACGCACGAACGCAGAATCTTGCGTCCCACGCGGGCCGCAGCCCGAGAACCCGACCCACCGCCGCACCCAGCTGCCCGGTCGAGGCCCCTTTCGGAGACCACACCCAGCGTCAGCCGTGTCAGCGCAGCCTCACCCAAACGAGAAGCCGCGCCAGCGCAGCCCCGCCCGAGCAGCAGGCCGTGCCGACGCACCCGCGGGGACTCCGGGAAATCCCCCGACGCGACGAACCCCCGACCACCGGCCGGGGGTTCGTCGTCGGGGCGGGTCAGCCCTTCGTGTACTTGTCCATGCAGGCCTTGAAGCGGGCCGCGTGGGTGTCGACGGGGAGGAGGGAGACCTCGACGGCGCAGCGCAGGTTCGCCTCGGTGGCGCTGAGCAGGTCGGTCACCGGCTTCGTGATGGGCGCGAGGGGGGTGTCCTTCACGGCACCCTGCACGGTGCCGCCGACGGTGGAGCCGCCGGACGAACCGCCCGAGGATCCGCCGGTGGAGGAGCTGTTGCCGCGCGGCTTCTTCGTCGACTCCTGGACCTTCTGCTCCTGCTTGGCCGCGTCGCGACGCTCGGCGGGGGTGAGGGTCTGATCGAACGAGCGGCTGGTCAGCACCGAGCCGGTCGACGTGCCGTTCGGGGTAGCGGTGAAGTCGCCGCTCGCGTAGGCCTTGCTGATGCCGAGCACCAGGTCGACGTACTCCGAGGAGTTGTTGTACCGGCGGACCGCTGCGGCGGCGCCGTCCTGCGTCGACAGGTCGCCGCTGCCGGAGCACAGGTAGATGGCGGCCGCCGTGGCGGCGTCGTTGATGTTCTGGGGGTCCTTCTTGCCGTCACCGTCGGCGTCGACGCCCACCGAGCGCCACGTGCCGGGGATGAACTGCATCGGACCGACCGCGCGGTCGTAGACCGCGTCGTCGTCGAGCGCACCGTTGTCGGTGTCGCGGATCTCGGCGATGCCGTCGCGACCGTCGAGGGGGATGCCGTAGATGCCCGGCCTGGCCACGCCCTTCGCGTCGAGCGCGTTGCCGCCGGTGCGACCGTGGTTGGACTCGACCCGCCCGATCGCGGCGACGAGGTGCCACGGGAGGTTGCACGACGCGTCGGCCTTGCCCAGCAGCTCCTCCGCGCGGCGGTACGCCGACAGCGCGGCCGTCGGGATGCCGTTGGTCGACAGCGTCGCCAGGGTGCCGCTGGCGCCGGCGCGCGAGTCGACGCCCGGGGGCGCTGCCTGCACGCTCGCCGGCTGCTCGAACGCGGTGGCGGGGACGTCGGGGATGTCGTCGGCGCTCACCCGGTCGCTGGCCGTGGCCAGACCGGTGTTGCTGATCGCCGCTCCCCAGGCGACCACCAGCAGACTCATCGGCACCAGGGCGCTGGCCTTCTGCCAGCGGCTGAGCTTGCGTGCTCCCATACGTCTCGTGTCCCTCCCGCGACCGCCGTGGCGGCGGTCACAGTAACCAGATGTTACCGGCCACCACTCCCTCGTGGATGTGGCCTGCATCTCATCAACGACGGATGTGTCCCTCAGGTTACGTCCGAGTGGCCCGTGCGGCACGCCTGACGGACGACAGGAGCCCCCTGCCGCCGTCCCGGCGCTGGGCCCGACCCGGGACAATGGTGACCATGTCCTCCACCCCGCAGTCCCAGCAGTGGTTCGACCGCGCCGTCCAGGTGTCGCCGGGTGGCGTGAACTCCCCGGTGCGCGCCTTCCGGGCCGTCGGCGGGACACCGCGCTTCATGACGTCGGCCCAGGGCGCCTGGCTGCACGACGCGGACGGCACGCGCTACCTCGACCTGGTGGGCTCGTGGGGCCCGATGCTGCTCGGCCACGCGCACCCGGAGGTCATCGCCGCGGTCACCGAGGCCGCCGGCCGCGGCACGTCGTTCGGCACGCCGAGCCCGCCGGAGGTGGAGCTCGCCGAGGAGATCGTCGCCCGGACGCCCGTCGACCTCGTCCGCATGGTCACGTCGGGCACCGAGGCCACGATGTCGGCGATCCGCCTCGCCCGCGGGTTCACCGGTCGCACGCGGGTCGTGAAGTTCGCCGGCTGCTACCACGGTCACGTCGACTCCCTGCTCGCCGAGGCCGGGTCGGGTGTCGTCACCCTCGGCCTGCCGGGCTCGCCGGGCATCCCGGCGCACGTCACGGCCGACACGATCGTCCTGCCCTACAACGACCGCGACGCCGTCACCGCGGCGTTCGCCGAGCACGGCGACGAGATCGCCTGCGTCATCACCGAGGCCGCCGCCGGCAACATGGGCGTCGTCTCCCCGCTTCCCGGCTTCAACCAGTTCTTGTCCGAGACGTGCGCCGCGCACGGGGCGCTGCTCGTCAGCGACGAGGTCATGACCGGCTTCCGCGTGACCCGCTCCGGCCACTGGGGCCTCGACGGCGCCCAGGAGGGCTGGCGTCCCGACCTCCTCACGTTCGGCAAGGTCATGGGCGGCGGGTTCCCCGCGGCCGCGTTCGGCGGGCGCGCCGACGTCATGGCCCTCCTCGCGCCGAGCGGCCCGGTGTACCAGGCGGGCACCCTCGCCGGGAACCCCGTCGCGTCCACCGCGGGGCTCACCACGCTGCGCCTCGCCGACGACGCGGCCTACGCCCGCCTCGACGACTGGTCCGCCCAGGCCCGGGCGCTCGTGTCGTCGGCGCTCGACGACGCGGGCGTGCCGCACGTCGTGCAGAACGTCGGCAGCATGTTCAGCGTCGTGTGGGGCCTGACCGAGCCCGTGCACGACTTCGCCGGCGTGCAGCGCCAGGAGACGCACCGCTACACCGCCTTCTTCCACGCCATGCTCGACGCCGGCGTGTACCTGCCGCCGAGCGCCTACGAGTCCTGGTTCGTCTCGGCGGCTCACGACGACGAGGCACTCACTAGGATGGCCGAGGCCCTGCCCGCCGCGGCGCGTGCCGCTGCAGCGGCCACCCCGGCCTGACCGAGCCCGACGGCACACCGTCCACCGCGAGGAAACCCCCATGAGCGAACGCACCATCGTCCACCTGATGCGCCACGGCGAGGTGCACAACCCGCAGGGCGTCCTCTACGGACGGCTCCCGGAGTTCTACCTGTCCGACCTCGGGCACCAGATGGCCGAGCGCGCCGCCGACCACCTGTCGACGAACGAGATCGTGCACCTCGTCTCCTCGCCGCTCGAGCGCGCCCAGCAGACCGTGGCCCCGCTGGCCAAGCTGCTCGAGGCGCCGGTCACGACCGACGACCGCGTCATCGAGGCCGACAACCTCTTCGAGGGCCGCACGGTCGGTGCCGAGCCGAAGGCGCTCCTGCACCCCAAGAACTGGTGGCTGCTGCGCAACCCGTTCCGCCCGTCGTGGGGCGAGCCGTACCGCGAGATCGCCGCGCGCATGCAGGCTGCCGTCGCCGACGCCCGCGACGCCGCCCGCGGGCACGAGGCCGTCATCGTGTCCCACCAGCTCCCCGTGTGGATCGCGCGCCAGGCCTACGAGAAGAAGTCGTTCGTGCACGACCCGCGCACCCGCCAGTGCTCGCTCGCCAGCCTGACCAGCCTGACCTTCGACGGCGACCGCTACGTCGGCTTCACGTACGCCGAGCCGGCCGGCGACCTCCTGCCCGACGCCCTGAAGGCCGGCAAGAAGTTCGTCGGGGGCGCCTGAGCCGTGAGTCGTTCCTCGCGCCGCCGCGGCGCCGCCGTCGTCCTCGCCCTGGCTCTCGTCGTGCTCGCGGCGTGCTCCGGTCGCGGCACGGAGGGCTCCACCGGCGGCTACGTCAGCGCCAGCCGCTTCGTCACGTCGGTCCCCGTCGAGGACCGCACCGACGCGCCGGTGCTGGAGGGCGAGGACCTCGAGGGCAAGCGCATCAGCTCGGCCGACTTCGCCGGCAAGACCCTCGTCGTCAACGTGTGGGGCTCCTGGTGCCCGCCGTGCCGCAAGGAGGCGCCGGTGCTGGAGGAGGTGGCCCAGCAGTACGCCGACCGCGGCGTGCAGTTCCTGGGCCTGAACGTGCGCGACCAGACCGCTGCCGCGCGGGCCTTCGAGGAGCGGATCGGCACGACCTACCCGAGCATCGTCGACTCCGACGGCCGCCAGCAGCTCGGCTTCGCCGACAGCCTCCCGTCGCAGGCCATCCCCACCACGTGGGTGATCGACGCGAAGGGCCGGGTGGCCGCCCGCGTCATCGACCCCGAGCTGCGCGCCTCGACGCTGTCCGGCGTCCTCGACGACGTCCTGGCGAGCACCTCGTGACCGACTGGTTCGCCGACACCGTCCTGTCGGGGTCGCTGCTGCTGGCCGTGCCGATCGCCGTGCTGGCGGGCCTCGTGTCGTTCTTCTCCCCGTGCGTGCTGCCCCTGCTGCCCGGCTACCTCTCCTACGTCAGCGGCGTCGGCGTGCAGGACCTCGAGACGAAGGGTCGGTCGAGGCTGCTGCTCGGGTCGGTGCTCTTCGTCCTCGGCTTCACGGTGGTCTTCGTGACCGGCGGGGCCCTGTTCGGGGCGCTCGGGCAGGAGCTCTACGACTACCGCCGTGCCATGTCGGTGGTGCTGGGCATCGTGGTGATCGTGCTCGGACTCGTCTTCAGCGGCGTGCTGCCCATCCTGCAGCGCGACGTGCGCGTGCACGCGGTGCCCGCGGTGGGGGTCGCGGTCGCGCCACTGCTCGGGCTGTTCTTCGGCCTCGGCTGGCTGCCCTGCATCGGCCCGACGCTGGGCGCGGTGCTCACCCTCGCGAACAACTCCGGCACGCTCGAGCGGGGTGCGTTCCTGACCTTCGTGTACTGCCTCGGGCTCGGCGTCCCGTTCGTGCTCGCGGCGCTCGGCTTCGGCCGGTTCATGCACGCCGTCCGCTGGGCCCGCCGGCACCAGCAGACCCTCCAGCGGGTCGGTGGCGGCCTGCTCGTCGTCGTCGGCGTCCTGCTCGTCACGGGCGTGTGGGACGCGGTCGTCGTGCAGCTCCAGACGTGGGCCGGCGGCTACGGGGCGGCGATCTGATGGCCCGCTCCCGCAAGGACCGCGCGCCCGCGGAGCTCGCCCCGGCGCTCGGACCGGTCGAGACGCTGCGGTGGGCGTGGCGCCAGCTGACGTCGATGCGCACGGCGCTCCTGCTCCTGCTGCTGCTCGCCATCGCGGCGGTCCCCGGCTCGGTCGTGCCGCAGCGTGGTGTCGACGCCCGCGCGGTCGAGGCGTTCCAGGCCCGTCACCCCGACCTCTCGCCGTGGCTGGAGCGGCTCGGCGTCTTCCACACGTACACGTCGCCGTGGTTCAGCGCGGTGTACGTGCTGCTGATGGTCTCGCTCATCGGCTGCATCCTGCCGCGCACGAAGGTCTACCTGAGGTCGGTGCGCGCGCGTCCGCCGCGGGCCCCCCGCAACTTCGACCGGCTGCCGGCGTCGGCCACCTTCGAGACCGACGCCGACGTCGAGGAGGTGCTGGCCCATCAAGCACCGGCGGGGGGGCCGGGCCGGGGGCGGCAGAGAGCGCCGGCGGGGGTGCCGGGCGGGGGGCGGCAACAAGCACAGGCGAGGTGCGGGCCGAGCGCGGCTACCTGCGCGAGCTCGGCAACCTGGTCTTCCACACGAGCATCGTGGCGGTGCTGGTGGGGGTGGCCGCCGGTGCGCTGTGGGGCTACCGCGGTGCCGCGATCGTCACGCAGGGGGAGGGCTTCGCCAACGTCCTCACGCAGTACGACGAGTTCGCGTCGGGTGCGCTGTTCGACACGAACGACCTGCCGCCCTTCTCGCTGCAGCTCGACAAGATGGTGGCCCGCTTCTGGACGACGGGTCCGCAGCGGGGGGCGCCGCGCCTGTTCGAGGCGTCGGGCACGTACCGCGAGGGCGTCGACGGCCGCGAGAAGCCGTACGAGATCCGCGTGAACCATCCGTTGAACGTGGGGGGCACGTCGGTCTTCCTCCTGCCGGCCGACGGCACGTACACGTCGAACGGCGTCATCAAGGTGCCCGACGCGCGTCCCGAGCAGCTCGGCTTCCAGGGGTTCTTCCTGCCCACGGCGGTCTCGAACGGCACCGAGGAGGCGTCGGTGTCGGCGTTCCCGGGTGCCGTCAACCCGCTGCTCGGCCTGTTCGTCTTCCATGGCGACCTCGGGGTCGACGACGGGCTGCCGCAGTCGGTGTACGTCCTCGACCAGGACAAGCTCGAGCAGTACAAGAACGCCGACGGCTCGAACTTCCGGGTGAGCCTGAGTCCGGGGCAGGAGGCCGACCTCCCGGACGGCGGCACGATCGAGTTCACCGACCTGACGCTGTTCGCTCGGTTCCAGATCGCGTCGACGCCGCTCGTCTGGCTGCCGCTCGGCGGCATCAGCATCGGCATCGTCGGGCTCGTGCTGTCGCTGGCCGTGCGGCCGCGGCGCACCTGGGTCCGTGCACGTCGGGTGGGTTCGCGTACCGTGGTGGAGGTCGCCGCCCTCGACCGCGTGCCGCGCGACGACCTCGGCACGAGCCTCGAGGACCTGCTGGCGCAGCTGCGCAGCGGCCTCGGCGACCCACCGGACGACCCGGAGAAGGAGCCCCGATGAACCTCGCCGACTACACGCAGGTGTCGAACTTTGCCGTCACCTCCGGCATGATCGTCGTGGCGCTGGCGTTCCTCGCGTACGTGGCCGAGTGGGGCTTCGCCCGTCAGGTCGTCAAGGAGGAGCAGCCGGTCGCGGTCGGCGCCGGCGGCGTCCCCGCGGAGCCGGTCGAGCAGGAGTCGGCGAGCCGCTCCGACGTCCTGCGCTCCGTCGCGTACTCGCTGACCGTGCTGGGCACCGTCGTGCTCGGGCTCGCGATGGTCACCCGTGGTCTCGCGTCGCAGCGTGTGCCGTGGGGCAACATGTACGAGTTCGGCGTGGGCGGCGCGTTCATCGCGCTGCTCGTGTACGTCGTCGTCGCGCGCGTGTCGCCGATCGAGTGGGTCGGTGGCATCGTCACCGGGTTCGCGCTGGCGGTGCTGGGCCTGGCGGTCTCGACGTACGTCGAGCCGGGTCCGCTCGTGCCGGCGCTGCACTCCTACTGGCTCGTCATCCACGTGGCGGCGGTGATGATCGCGGGTGCGTTCTTCCTGCTCGGCACGGCGGCGTCGGTCATGTACCTGGTGCGTCAGCGGGCGGAGGACAACGGCACGGTCGGACCGCGTCTGTCGCGCTTCCCGTCGGCGGCGGTCATGGACCGGTTGGCCTACCGCGTGATCGCCGTCGGCTTCCCGCTGTGGACCTTCGGCGCCCTCATCGCCGGCCCGATCTGGGCGCACTACGCGTGGGGCCGCTACTGGGGCTGGGACCCGAAGGAGGTCTGGGCCTTCATCACCTGGGTCGTCTACGCCGGCTACCTCCACGCCCGCGCCACCGCCGGCTGGAAGGGCAAGCGCGCCGCGATGATCGCGATCGTCGGCTTCGCCACCTTCGTCACCAGCTACTACATCGTCAACCTCTTCGGCTCCGGCCTCCACTCCTACGCGAAGTAGTCCGCCGCCCCTCCTGCCCTCCCCGCGTTGTGGACACTTGCGGGGCGGTGTGTGAGGTCGGAATGCCCCGCAAGTGTCCACGACGAGGAGTCGCGTCGGCCGTCCACAGGGGTAGGTTGCTCGGACGGGCGGGCAGGGCCAGCGTCGGGGCATGGATCTTCCACGCGATCGACCGTTCACGCTGCGCGAGGCGCAGGCCCGTGGTGTCAGCCGCGACGTCCTGAGAGGGTCACGGTTCCGACGCCTGCACCGCGGCGTCTACGTGCGGTCCGACGTCCTTCTCACCTGGCGGGTCAGGATCGTCGCGGCGCTGCTCGTGCTGCCGGCCGACTGCGTCGTCAGTCACCTGACCGCCCTGAGGGTGTGGGGCTACGACACCGGCGGTGACGACGTGGACCTCTCCACTCGGACCGCGCTCCGGTCGAGGCTGCCGGGGGTCGTGCTCCACCGTCGTCTGCACGCGATCCCCAGCACGACCGTGGCGGGGATCCCCGTCACCCGGCCGGAGCGCACCTTCGTCGACTGCGGCACCCGTCTCGGGTTGGTGACGCTCGTCCAGGTGGCCGAGCACCTCCTGCGTGCGACGTCGTGCACGCGCGAGGGGCTCGAGTCGTTCTGCCACGCGCAGCACCTGCACGGCGTGACGCGGACGCGCCGGGCCATGACCATGGTGCGAGAGGGGTCGGAGTCGCCGATGGAGACGCTGCTGCGGCTCATGCTGGTGTTCGCACGTCTGCCGGAGCCGCAGGTGAACGTCGACGTCCTCGACGAGCGCGGTCGGTTCGTCGCTCGCGTCGACCTGCTGTACCCGCGGTGGAAGGTCGTGGTCGAGTACGACGGGCGCCACCACGAGACCGACCGCGCGCAGTGGGCACGCGACCGGCGACGTCGTGAGGCGCTCGAGGCGCTGGGCTACCGCATCATCGTCGTGGCTGCGGCGGACCTCGCCGCGCCGAGGCAGGTGCCGTGGCGCGTCCACGCCGCCCTCGTCGCTCGCGGGTACACGGGCCCTCGTCCGGTCACGAGCGTCCAGTGGCTCAGGTGGTTCACCCGCCCCGCCGTTCTGGACACTTCAGGGGGTCGGAGCGCCGCCTGAGCGCCCCGCAACTGTCCAAAAGTTGCTGGCTGGCGCTAGAGGCCGCGGAGGTAGTCGGGGTCGTCGTCGGGGCCGCGGGTGGGGGGACGGCCGCCGGGCCAGCCGTAGCCGGAGTCGCGCGGGGGGCGACCCTTGCGCGACTGCGTGCCGAGGAACATCCACGCGAGGGGGCCGACGAACGGCAGCAGGATGACGACGAACCAGGCGGGCTTCGGCAGCCCGCGGACCTGCTGGCGCGGCGTGGCCAGGAGGTCGAAGAAGGCGTACACGAGCAGCACGACGGCGACGATCGCGATCAGTGCCTTCCCCATGGCGCCACCGTACCTGCGGCCCTCAACCCGCGCCGCCCGAGCGTCGCCGCCGCGGCGACGACCGTCGCAGGCCTGCAACGGGTGCCGACGAGGGGCTTCTCGGCGCCGACTAGGCTCGACGCATGAAGGCGTTCTGGAGGTACACGCTCGCGCGGCTCAGCGTCCTGGCCGTCACCTACCTGCTGCTGTGGGGCGTCGGGCGCACCTTCCTGGAGTTCGACGAGCTCACCAACCTGCTCGTGCTGCTCGCCGCCATGATCATCTCCTCCGTCATCTCGATCTTCCTGCTCGCCGGCATGCGTGAGCAGGTCGCGCTCCAGCTGCAGGAACGCGCCGAGCGCATGACGTCGCGCATCGAGGAGTCCCGCAGTGCCGAAGACGTCGACTGAGGTCCGCGCCTGGATCGACGAGGCGATCCGTCGCGTCGAGGCCGACGCCAACCGCAGCGCCGACACGCACCTGCACGCGCTGCCCGTCGCCACCCCCGACGTCGACCTGTACCTGAAGGACGAGTCGGTGCACCCCACCGGCAGCCTCAAGCACCGGCTCGCGCGGTCGCTGTTCCTGCACGCCCTGTGCAACGGGTGGATCGGGCCGGGCTCGACGGTGGTGGAGGCCTCGAGCGGGTCGACGGCCGTCAGCGAGGCGTCGCCGTCATGCCGGCCGCGACGAGCGCGGAGAAGGTCGCGCTCATCGAGTGGTACGGCGGACGCTGCCACTTCGTCGAGAACGCGGCCGACGTGTACGACGAGGCGCGCCGGGTGGCCGAGGAGTGCGACGGCCACTACATGGACCAGTTCACGTACGCCGAGCGGGCGACCGACTGGCGTGGCAACAACAACATCGCGGAGTCGATCTTCGAGCAGATGTCGGCCGAGCGGCACCCGGTGCCCGCCTGGGTGGTCGTCAGCGCCGGCACGGGCGGCACGTCCGCGACCATCGGCCGCTACCTGCGCTACCGCCGCCACCCCACGTCGCTGCTCGTCGCCGACCCCGAGAACTCGGCGTTCCTCGACGGCTGGGAGCAGGACACGTCCGACGTCGTCACCGGGGTGTCGTCGCGGATCGAGGGCATCGGTCGGCCGCGGGTCGAGCCGTCGTTCGTCGGCGGTGTCATCGACGACATGCTGCGCGTGCCCGACGCGGCGTCGATCGCGACCATGCGCTGGACGAGCGACCGGCTGGGCCGTCTGGTGGGTGGCTCGACCGGCACGAACGTGTGGGCGTCGCTGACCGTCGCGACACGCATGCGGGCCGCGGGAGAGAGCGGGAGCATCGTCACCCTGCTGTGCGACGCGGGGGAGCGCTACCTCAGCAGCTACTACGACGACGCGTGGCTGGCCCAGCGCGGCATCGACCTCGCGCCGTGGACGCAGCGGCTGGCCGAGTACGACGCGACCGGGCTGCTGCCGGACGTCGTGTGAGCACGGTCAGCTGACCTCGACCAGCGTCCACGACTCGACGGCCCCGTCGGCGAGCACCAGTCGGCCGACGGTGCCGTGCGGCTGACGTCGCTTGTCGGTCGGCGAGCCGGGGTTGAGGATGCGGGGCCCGGCCTCGTCGGTCTCGTCCCACGGGATGTGCGAGTGCCCGAACACGACGACGTCGGCGTCGGGGAAGCGTCGCCGCATCCGCCGGACGCGACCCTGCTTCTGGCCGGCGTCGTGGATCATCGCGACCCGCACGCCCGCGAGGTCGAGCTCGAGGGTCTCCGGCGCGCCCCACGCCGCGACGTCGGCCCCGTCGTTGTTGCCCAGCACGACGTGCACCGGCGCGAGGGTCGCGAGCTCGTCGAGCACGGACGGCCGGCAGACGTCGCCCGCGTGCAGGACGAGGTCGACGTCGCGCAGCTCCTCGGCCACCCGCTCGGGCATGCCCTTCCAGAACCTGGGGGCGTGGGTGTCGGAGACGACGCCCACCACGAGCCTGCCCCGGTCGGAGGTCATCGGCCGAGGACGAGCCCGAGGGCGAGGCCGGCCGACCAGAGCAGCTCGGCGACGCCGGTGGCCTTGAGGACGGGGACGAGCGCCGGTCCGCCGGCACCCGAGAGCACGGCCCGCAGTGCGGGGGCGGCGGGCAGCAGGCCGGGCAGGGCGAGCAGGGCGCTGTCGACCTCACCGAGCTCGATGCGTCGTCCGCCGATCTTCACCTGGTCGTCGGCACGCCCGGCGAACAGCAGACCCGCCTCGTCGAGCACGACGCGGTCGCCGCTGCGGTAGGCGCGGTCCCACCCGAGCGAGGGCATCGGGGCGTAGGTCGCGGCGTCCTTCTCGGCGTCCAGGTACCGCGCGAGGCCGACACCGCCGATCACCAGCTGACCGGTCTCCCCCGGCCCGACAGGGCGTTCGTCGTCATCGACCACCGCGAGGTCCCAGCCCTCGAGCGGCAGGCCGATGCGGACCGGCTCGCCGGGCCGCAGCTGCGCGCCGCAGGCGACCACGGTCGCCTCGGTGGGCCCGTACGTGTTCCACACCTCACGGTCGGCGGTGGCGAACCGGTCGCCGATCTCCGGCGGGCAGGCCTCGCCGCCGAGGATCAGCAGCCGCACCGCGTCGAGCGCCTGCGCGGGCCACAGCGAGACCAGCGTCGGCACGGTCGAGACGACCGTGACGTCGTTCGCGACGAGCCACGGCGCGAGGTCCGCGCCACTGCGGACGAGCGAGCGCGGTGCAGGCACGAGGCAGGCGCCGTGCCGCCACGCCAGCCACATCTCCTCGCAGGAGGCGTCGAAGGCCACGCTGAGCCCGGCCATCACGCGGTCGCCGGGACCGAGAGGTGCGTCCTGGCAGAAGAGCACCGCCTCGGCGTCCACGAACGCCGCCGCGGAGCGGTGCGTGACGGCCACGCCCTTGGGCGTCCCGGTGGAGCCCGACGTGAAGATGATCCAGGCGTCGTCGTCGAGGGTCGGCGGCTCCACGCTGCCCGAGCCGCGCACGTCGTCGCGCAGGCGTCGCACCACGAGGCCGTCGGTCACGACCGCGTCGGCCTGGGCCTCGCGCAGCACGGTCGCTGCTCGCTCCTCCGGGTCGTCGACGTCGATCGGCACGTAGGCGGCACCGGCGAGCAGGACGCCCAGGATCGCGACGTGCAGGTCGGTGCTGCCCGAGGACACCCGCACCCCGACGCGGGCGCCGCGACCGACGCCGACGGCACCGAGCTCGTCGGCCAGCGCCGACGCCGTCTCGAGCAGGGTGTCGTAGGTCAGGACGACGTCGCCGCAGGCGAGCGCCGGCTCCTCGGCGTGGTCCCGGGCGGTGGCCTCCAGCACCTCGACGAGGGTGCGCGCGGGTGCCGCCCGGCCCGAACGCAGGAACGTGGCAGGGACGTCGACGTTCTCGAGCACCCGCGCATGATGCCAAGACC
>LUMW01000548.1_pt1 | contig 33897 bp, 41 predicted proteins | sample 729761 | NCBI WGS metagenome assembly LUMW01 (sample SAMN03860302, study PRJNA289734) | marine metagenome | biome: seawater column; feature: ocean; material: water; isolation source: Red Sea water column Station 192 - depth 500m | place: Saudi Arabia: Red Sea | collected 2011-10-15 | depth 500 m
GGATACATACCAAATGCCGTCCTGCTCAATTTATGTCACCCTGTTTTGAATTTTTCCTGTCATCCTTCAGCTCTTTGTTTAATAGATTACGCTTGTTTGATACAAGAAGCGGATAACCAACACCATCAACCCTCTCCATAAACTGTAGGCTATCATTCTCTGAAAAATACAATATCCCTGTATTGGCAGTATGACCACTTAATACTTTGATAAACGCCCACTCACTCCCGTCCCAGTGAGCAGCATTGTAATCGGTATAAGGTAAGTTATATATTGTGTCCGGTTCATCTGTTTTAATTAGGCCCACCACCCAAATATCATTTTCATCTACAACTGGTATATAGAGATGCAGACGGTGGATTGATTAGTGTTACAGAAGCTACAAATGGATATTACATTCCACATGATATAACAGATGATGCATTCGACACTCTTTTTGGTAAAAAAGAGATTGTTGTTGTTGATAATATAAAATATGAAAAAGTTCAGTATCACCAGAAAAGTATTGCTGGATATGATCAAATTTTTATGACGGTCGGTATACCATATCCAGAAATCACTTATGAATCGGAAACCGTAAGGATTGATGAAAGTATTTTTTGGGCTTTTGCTCCACTTTCATATCTAGAAGAGGGCGATACGGTTAATGCTAAATGGAATATATTTAGAGAGTTTAACTAATTTTGTGTTCTTGGCTTTCTATCTTTTAAAACTAAGAACGCTTAACCCCAGTATTTTTTATAGATAAGATTTGAGGTTAGATTTGATTATCAGGCTCTAGTACGCTTCTTAGAAAAAATCAAGACAGCAACCACTACCCCAAGAATGCCAGTTACAACAAATGGAAATAGTGAAAGTGGGTTGTCACCATAATCAGCTGAGATTATTTTAACTGTGTAGATACCATCTGTCACTGCTGGAGGATCAGTAGAACCTTTCATACCGTAAACAGAATATGATTTAATTGTAAATGGTGAGAGGTCAAGATTTGATAGAACTGTTCTCAAACCATTATCAACCGTAAGACCAGTTTGTTCCGAGTATGCAATCTTTGTAGGCTTTCCTTGGATCCAACCATTTTCAAATGCTGAGTAAAGAAGAACATAACCTGTTTCTGGAACGTCAGCAGCTATCCAGTACGAGTATCTTGGGTGACTTCCCATTCCAATCTCAAAAAACTTACCTGGAATCTCTGAATCATAAATGCGTATTACTGCATCGCCCTCAGGATTTCCATACAACAAATCATTATGCAACTCTGCCTGCCAGCTACTTTCATGCATATTTTCAAATTCTTTTATCAACACATCGCTTGAAACTCTATTGAATTCAGAATACGGAATTTCAGTTTTTTGAATTAATAATGATTCATTGGTTGGTTGTATGTAGTCTCCAATAATCGGCTCTTGAGCAAAGGCTGGTATTGCTGTAAATGCTAGAAAAATAACAAGTAGATATCTCATGTTCTAAGAAATTTTTGGCGAGGATAAAAATCTAATCGACAAATGGTTTATCATATCCCAGTATTACTTTTGCAACTTCTGGTCGTAGAATAAATTCTGATGGTGCACTTCCTTCTTGGATCAATGTACGCAGTTTGGTTCCACTGATTTGTTCCCTTGATTCCTCTCCATGAGGGCATACTTTTGGATTGGTAAATGTAAGACATTTCTTACAGTAAAAGAACGCAGGGAAAAATATTGGTGCAATCTCAAGATCATGATAATCATCAAATATCTTTTGAGCAGCAAATGGTTCATAAAATTTTCCAACTCCGGCATGATCACGACCAATGATGATGTGTGTACACCCATAGTTTTGCCTCATTATGGCGTGATGAATTGCTTCTTTCGGTCCTGCATATCTCATCTCAGTGTGAAGTGTGCCTAACTTACATCTATTTTCAGGATAGTAATTTTCAATCATAGTCTCATATGACTTGATAATCACTTCATCTTTAAAGTCGCCAGATTTTTTCTTTCCAACAAGTGGATTGACGAAAACACCATCTCGGGTAGTTATAGATGTCTTTTGAAGAATCTCATGGGCTACATGTGGTGGATTCCTAGTCTGAAATGCAACAATTTTTTTCCATCCAGCCTTTGAAAAAGATTCTCTTGTTTCTTGAGGAGTCATTCGCAGTTTTCTAATCTCGGTACTTTCTGGTCTCTTAATGTAATCTATTTTCCCACTCAAAAGAAAATCATTCATTGACATAGTTTTCGCAACACCAGGATGTGAATTATCAGTTGTACCATAAACCCCCTGTACTGTTTTTTCTTTGTCAAAGCTAAATACTTCTTCTACATTCAATATGGCAACCCCTAATCCGTCAGGGTTTTTCAGCAAAACACTTCCACTATCTTTTGCTTTTGAGGCAGTTGATTCATCAACATCTAATACAATTGGAATTGTCCATGGTATATCGTTAGCAAGTCTTCCCTTCTCTACTACATTTTCAAAATCCTGTTTAGACAGAAATCCTTCCAATGGACTGAATATACCATCGGCAATATTTTCCACGTCATTTGCAAGATCGGTAGTGATTGATATTGATGATAAACCAGAAGGATCAGTATTCGAAAATCTGTTTACTAGATTCCCACCATGTGGTTTAGATACTCCAATACCTTCGGACAAAATTTTTACTTCTTATGATCCATATGTAGACCGCATTCCTTGTCGGATTGATTTTCCCACCACCAACGGCCTGCTCGTAAATCTTCTCCAGGTTTTATTGCCCTTGTGCATGGTTCACAACCAATGCTAGGAAACCCCTGATCAATTAATTTGTTGTAAGGAATGTCATTTTCTTTGATATAGCCCATTGTCTGTTCCCAACTCCAATCAAGAATTGGGTTAATCTTTATCATGCTATCATGTTGTTCGTCAATTTCAATTTTTGTAGATGTTTGTCTGTTTTGGGTTTGGTCGCTTCTAAGACCGGTAATCCAACCATCTAATGTAGATAGCATTTTGTTTAAAGGATGTACTTTTCTTACACCACAACATAATTTTCTGTTTTCTGCACTTTCATAGAATAGATTCATACCGTGACTTTGTACCATCTCAATTACTTCGGTTGCGTCAGGGAAAGTAATTTCAATTTTAGTGTTGTATTTTTTTCTAATTTCATCTATAACATTGTATGTTTCCTGATTTATTCTCCCAGTATCTAATGAAAAAACTCTAGCCTCTGGATTAATTTTTGAGAGCATATGAATTACACATACATCTTCAGCACCGAAACTTGATGCTAATGCAAGTTTGGGATGTATATTCTCTAAACCCCATTCCAATACTTCCTCTGGAGTTTTTAATTTGTCGTTTAGTTCAGTTACTTGCTCTGGGGTAAATTTTGACATAAAAATCATTTTTTGATTTGTTTTATAATCATTACTCATACCTGTCAATAACAATTCTAAAATTACAAACGAGTAGTGATACTACATGAAAGATGAGGTTTTAATCATAGTGTTTCCGTCTGTATTTTCCAAAAATAAGACTAGTTCTCTTATAACAAATATTAAAAAAGTTCTCAGAATACAAAATCAAAAATTTCGTAAAGTAAGAAAAGAGGGAGATGTAATAACAGTCGAGGCAGATGACCCAGTTTTTGCATCATCAGCGATCAACACATTATTTGGAATAAAGGGGGTGGCAATTGCAAAACAAGTCACTAATGACTTTGAATCGATTGTCAATGGCATATCAAAAATTGCTAAAGATATCTTCCTTAAGGGTGAAAGATTTCTTTTACAGATAGAAGGAGATGCTAAAGGATTTACAACCAAAGATGTTGAGCTTGCAGCTACATCATCTGTAATAGAAAAAACTGTGGGAATGGGAATTAAACCTGGTACTAGTAAAAAATATGATAGAAAACTTTACGTTTGTTTGACAAAACTAAATGCCTACATCTGTATTTATTATGATAACGGACTTGGAGGAGTTCCAAACAACTCACAAAATGAAGAAATAATTTGTTGTGTATTTGACGAACTGTCAGCAGTATCGTGTCTTGAAACCATTAAACAAGGATTTGATGTTAAGATTATCGTTTGTTATAACAAAGATTCGGATCTATTACATTTAGTAAAAATTGTTAATCAAATAATACGTAGAACGGTTAAACCAAAAATAAATTTAGATTTTTATAAAATAGGTAACAATAAAAAACTAGCACCGCTCCTACTAACAGAAATTACATCCAAAATATTGATCCGAATAGCATCTACAAATGGTATCAAAAGAATTTCTTTTAGTACATCCCCGTTAATTTATCCAATTGATTTCTCTGAGAACTTAACAGATCAGGCATTCAACAAAAACCTAATTCCATATTTTCCTTTATCCGGTTTAGATGATAATGTGTTTGAGAGCGCCAAAGAGATTGGATTAGAAAAATATCTCAGTAACATCAAGAAGCTAGGTAATATAAAATTCCATAATTCAAAACATCCTACAAAAATAATTGAAAAAATTGTTAATGAATCTATAATGAATAAAAAAACTGTCGCAGTTAATATTGGGCCTAACAATGTTCATGAGATTTTGGATGAAGTAAGATTAGATGGGTGAAGATTTATGAAAAAAATAGGGCAGTTTATCTATCCCTGGGGAAATGGGCATTACACACGAATGATGAGGCTTGACAAAGTATTGCCAAAATATCTCAATGAGGAATTTACTACTCATTATTTTAGCAAGGGAGAGGTTTACAAAAAATTACTTGAAAGATTTCCAGATAAACAAAATAATGTGCATGAAGTTCTAATGCCAACTCCCATAGATGGAAAGGTTGGTCCAAGTGTTTCACGATCTCTACTTAACATACTTTTTCCAGTAGCAGATAATCATTCGTTGGTAAATCAAGTTAAAAACTACATGAAAAAAGAGAGGGAGTTCTATAACAAGGAAAAATTTGATGTTGTGATAAATGATGGTGATATGGGTTCTAACGTATTGGCTAAGAAAAGGGGCATACCTAGTCTCTTTGTAACAAACCAGTATATGCCTAAGCTGTGGAAATCTAGAAGTTATTTTTACCCGGGACTATATTTTATATCAAAACAAATTGCAAAGGCTACAAGAATATTGGTGGCAGATTCAGCACCGCCTTATACAATCTGTGAATACAACTTGAATTTCCCTGATGATATCAGAGGTAAGGTTACGTATATTGGGCATTTCTCAAGTAGAAAATTGGTTGATCATACACCACAAACTGATTTGGAAAAGATTGTTGACGGAGCAGATTTTGGATATTGGATGAGAACTGGAAATAAATCTACAAATGATGGAACTGGTAAAAGATACGAAGAAGTTTTCCATGAAACTGATATGAATAACGAAAGACGAATTATTTCTCATGCCAAGAATGACAAATCTATTGATAGAGTTGTTGGGAAAGATGGGAAAAAATATTCAATTAAAGATGCATATGAAAAAAAGATTGATTGGATTCAAATTGATGTAGGCTTTTTGACGGAGCAAGAAATGCAGATGGTATTAGCTGGATGTAAATACGCAGTAATCAACGGTTCTCACACAATAATGGGAGAAGTGATGGGCATGAACTCAAAGCCTATAATTGGCATGCCGATATATGATGAACACACAAACCAAATCAAATGGGCAGAAGAAAAACAGTTAGGAGTTTTGGCGGAGAATAAAAAACAAGTCATTAAGGCAATCCAAAGGATAAAACAAAACTATAACAAATATGAAGAAAAGTTGGAAGAATTTTCGAAAAAATTTGATGGAAATGGAGCAGAAAATGCTGCTAAAATTGTATCAGAGATTCTAGAAACAAAGAAATAGTTTTAACTTCACAATTTTTGATAGTCTGGTACGTGGTATGTTCGATGGGCGAACTGACCTTAACGGGATGAAGATATAATCCACGTACTAGGCATGTTTTTTAGAAAATGTTATGCGATCATTCCTATTGGGAACGCTTTTATGGAAAAAATTTAGTCTGGTGAACATTGCCTAATTGCCCAGAATGTGTTGCGCGAGAAAAGAAAGCTATTAAAAAAGAACATCAAATCAAAGCTGAAAAGGCAGAAGAAGAGGGCGAAAGTTACCTCATTCCCGATGACAGAGATATTGGAAATGATATAGAAATACCTATGAAATTAGATCCCTCTACAAAACATTTCATCTGTAAGAGATGTGGACTCTACGCCACTAGAGAACAAATATCTGATATACGTCAGAAGCTTAACCAAAGAGAATTTACAAAGGAAGACAAACAATATGATTATTTAGAATGGTGGCAAAAAAGCAAGAAAGACAAACAGTAAATGTGATTTAAGTAAAATGGGGAAAAAACAAAATGATATACCTGAAGATATCAATAAAGAATTAGAATCGCCAAAATTTGGAAAACCTACAGAACTTAATGCGTCTGGATATATTCTAGATATTAATGAAAAAGATAACAAAGTTGACATCCAAACTTACGAACCAGTTTCTGGAACTACAATTTTGGAGGGGCTTTCTGTTTCAAAAAAAATTAAGCTTAATGATTTGGAAAAAGGTGTAGTTTGTGAATTCAAGCTTGATGAGCTAAAGGCTCCATTAAGCAAGAAAACTGTGGAATATCTGAAAGAGCAGGGAATAATGATGAATGCGATTATTAAACTTGAATTAAAAGAAATGAAAATAATCGATGAGCATGAAACATCTTAAGATTGTTTTTTAGAACTTCTTTTTGACAGTTGTTTTCTAAATGCGTTACCTATAATGGGATTTATTAAAAATGGGAAATTATGTTTTGACCAAATCGCGGCATTCGCTAGTGATGGTACAACAATTTCCAGTTTTGATGAGTTTGCAGCCTTGAGAACCGCATTTGCTACTGTTTCAGGTTTCAGTGTAGTTATTGTAGATTGCTTTGAAAAATTCTCAAATGATGGATGATCAAACAAAGAAGTATCCACCATAATTGGACTCACTACAGTAACATCCACACCTGTTCCATGAAGTTCGTGTTTTAAGCCCTCTGAAAAACCTAGCATAGCAAATTTAGTTGCGCAATATGAAGCGATGCCGGGAACACCAAAGCTTGCTCCAACTGATGCAACATTAACGATATGTCCTTGTCCCTGTTCAATCATATGTGGAAGAAAATTCTTCGTACAGTAGATCATTCCAAAATAGTTTGTTTCCATCTGTGATTCTATTTCTTCAATTGTAAGCTCTGAAACTTTACCGTAAATAACGAATCCTGCGTTATTCACTAAAATATCAATTCGGCCGAAAGTGTCTATTATTGTATCTGACATCTCCTTAACTTGTGATTTGTTAGAAACATCGCATTGACAAACCAAAGTAGAATCTGCATACTGTGAAATCTCTTTCTCCACTTGAAGCAATTTTTCCTTCCTTCTTGCTACCAAAACAACTTTAGCATTTTTTTTTGCGAATTTGATAGCTGATGCTTTGCCAATTCCACTGGATGCACCTGTGATTACAACCACTTTATTCTTGAAATTCATAGTTTCAAATTATTGAAGGAAAATAAAGTGCTTTCTACATCCTTATTGTGTATTTTGTTTATGTTCATTTTCCAAATGACTAGCAAACTCAGTATCGCTTAATAGCTTGCCACAAACTGGGCATTCATTCTGTGCTGCTTCTGGTCTTGTATACTTACCAAGTGCTAGCTTAACCAACAGAATCCAAGTTACTACAATTGGAACATAGTATGTTGCAATTCTCCAGCCTATTACTGCATTCCATTCAAGTCCTTCCTCTGGTATTACCAAATTAAAAGGATCCAAGTTGTTTAGATATGCTATAATTCCAAATTCTGCCAAACCAGAACCTCCTACGGTAATAGGCAGGTTTCCAATTGCGTTTGCACCCATCACAGCCATTACAGATTCAAACAATTCTAGAGTAAATCCAACACTGTTTGCTATTATCAAAAATGAAATTCCATAAAATATCCATGCAACAAAAGCTACTAGGAAACCAACAGCAAAGACTTTTTTTGTTTTCTTTGAACTCAAATTTTCCCTGCTTAATGCACATACTTCTTCTAACCATTCATTAGTTTGTTTTAGAGATTTCTCACCACGTTCCTTTCCAAATTTTGTCATTAATACAGCTAATCCTTTTGGTACCTGAAACGTATGTTTTGACGAAACAAAAAACAGCACAATCCAAATCGCTGTTACAACAATACTAGTTCCTAAAACTATAGTAGCAACTACATAAGCACCACTTAGTAATGCAAAAACTCCAGCAAGAATTGATAGTACACCACCAGCAAGAACTTCTGTGACAATATCAACAATTGCTACCCATGATGCTTTCGCTGGTGAAATTTTCTTTTTAGTTAAATAATAAATCACTGCAAATTCTGCACCAACGAACATGGGTGTTGTAAATTTAATGAACTCACTTCCAACTCTCATAGCTGCTAAATTCTTGATAGAGTCAAAAGGGCCAAGAAATGTTCTTGCGATGTAACTTAATTTCAGTCCTTGTAGTCCTAATTTTGCCATCATAGCTAATGACGCTCCAAGGAATGGTAATGCACCTATGGCAAGAACATCTTCTAATTTTATATCAAATTGAATGATGATGATGATGATGGGAATCATGGTTGCAGGAATAACTGCAATTCGCCAGTTCATTCGAAGAATTTTTCATGCATTCAAATATAAGCCAATCAAAGAAGATATTCTGACGAACGAGGTTGATGGTTAATGGTTACAAGTGTTAAAGTACGAGCCCCATCGTCAACAGCAAATTTGGGTCCTGGCTTTGATGTATTTGGCTTAGCACTAGATGCATTCCATGACGAAATAACACTTACAAAAAAACCATGGCGTGGAGTCAGAATACTAACTGCAGATGATATACCTAAAGACCCACAACAAAACACCGCCGGATTAGTAATTAAATCAATGAAACAAAAATTCAAAATAAAATCTGGAATTGAGATGAGAATTAAGAAAGGAGTTCCAGCTGGATTTGGAATGGGAAGTAGTGCAGCTTCTGCTGCTGCGGCTGCACTGGCATGCAATAGATTGTTTAATCTAAAATTAGATAACAAAACACTAGTCAAGTGTGCTGGGATAGGAGAAAAGGCAAGTGCTGGAACAATCCATTATGATAATGTTGCTGCATCATTGTTGGGTGGGTTTGTGGTAGTTAAAACAAAACCGTTTGATGTCATTAGGTTAGATCCACCAAAAGATTTAGTCTTGTGTGTAGCTATTCCAAAATTAAAAGTACCAAAGAAAAAGACAAAGGTTTCAAGAGCCGTAATTCCAAAGACAGTTAAACTATCTGACTTGACAGAAAATCTCTCAAATTTTTCAAGGGTAAAGAATAATGCACTTGATGCAGGAGCTTTAGGTGTCACAATAAGCGGTGCGGGACCATCTGTAATAGCCTTCTGTAAAAAATCTCAAAATGTAAAGAAAGTTGCAAAATCCATGGAGAAGGGATTTAGTTCTGCAAAGATAGATTGTGAGACAATTATCTGTAAGCCTAGTATAGGTCCTAAGATTAGGGTTTGAAATGAAAAAAGCCGTAGTGGTTTTCAGTGGAGGAATTGATTCTATCAGTGTCTGTGCATACTTGAAACAAAAATATGATTTGTATGGAATTTCTTTTCTATATGGACAAAAAGCAAATCAAGAAATAAAAACAGCAAAGTCGTTCGCAAGAATCTTTGGATTAAAAGATCATAAGATTGTCGATATTAGTTTCATGAAGAAATTGTATGGAAATACAAATGCGCTTACAAGCTCAAAGAAAAAAATTCCTGGTAAATTTAATTATTCAGTTGTAGTGCCTATCAGAAATGGCATTTTCTTATCCATTGCAACAGCTTGGGCTTTTTCAATAAATGCTTCTTTGGTTGCATATGGCGCCCACACAGGGGATACAAACTACCCGGATTGCAGACCATCCTTTTCAAAAAAAATTGAGGCTTCATTTAATCAGGGTGAAATTGACGGCATTAAATCAGGAATTCGAAAAAGGATACAAATTTGGTCACCATACAAGGCAAAATTATCAAAGAAACAATTATTGAAAAAAGGTTATGATGTTTTAGGAGATAAAATTTTCAACACTTGGAGTTGTTACAAAAATGGAAAAGTACAATGTGGTCAATGTGAATCTTGTAATAACCGAAAGGCCGCATTTGTAGCAGCAGGAATTGAAGATAAAACAGTATATTTTAGATAATTATCGGTTTCCTAGAATTGGTTTTTTGATAATGAATCCTCTAATGACTATATACCAGCCAAAAAACACTGCACCTACAATCCCCCAGTATATCCAATTTAGTAATCCCTGATCAGACACTTCTTCCTCAGTTGGGGCACATTTAGACAACCATGATACCTGCTCACAATACAAAAGATTCTTCTGGCCAATTATCTCGTCAGCCATTGGTATTATTTGAAATGCGATTAGATTTGCTACTGCAAATACTATAGCGAACTCTATCAGATACCATGTAAAACTTGGCCAAGATTCCTTTGGAATATGAGCGTTATCGCGTCCTACCACAAATCGAATCTAACTATTGATTATTTATCTTTTCAGGAATTTTGTGTGAAAAATGTTTTTGATGGTTTTCTAATAATATTTACGATACTTTCTTTGTTTTCTTTATTCTCATAAATTCCTCTAAATGCAGCAGAGGAGACAAATGCGTTATTTTTCACACCCCTCATCTTCATGCAAAGATGTTCAGCTTCTGCTATTACAGCAACTCCCTTGACTCCATGAGAATACAACTCATCAGCTATATTTTTTGTCAATCTTTCTTGAATTTGGAGCCTTCTAGAATATTTTTCAACTAATCTGACCAGCTTGGAAATACCAAAGACCCTTCCATTTGGAGAATATGCTAATTGAATTTTCCCAAAGAATGGCAACATGTGGTGCTCACACATTGAATAGAATTGAATGTCTCGTACTACCACGACTTCAGAGTCCTCGGAAAATTGTACAGATAACTCAGAATTAGAATCGTACCCGCTGAAAATCTCTCTGTAGGCATCTGCTATACGTTCTGGTGTTCTAGCCAATCCCTCCCGAGTTGGGTCCTCACCTATTTCTATGAGTAATTCTCTAACGAGTTTCTTGATCCTTTCCTCATCCATGATAATACAAATTAAAAAAGTAAAGCGCTATTTATACCAGATGGCATGATCCATGCTAGTACCAAATATTTTAGGAATTATGGAGCTGAGATTATTTTATGCAGTTGTGGTACAACTCTGACTTCATTATAGTACGGATAAACAGCATCATAAAATTCCAATAATTGTTCCAAAGCTGGTTCGGAAATGCTAGTTGTCGGCTGAATTATGAATCCAGCAATATTTTCCTTCGAGGCAATCTTGAATATTTTATCCAAAAGATCTTTGAATGATGCTATCTCTGTTTTTGAGCTCACAACCGTCTTGATGTAGGTTGTTTTTTTAGCTTCTATTGCTGCCTGAAGGCATTCTAGTGTATTTCTAACAAGCTCGGGGTGATGTTGTTGATCAACAAATTCTGAATCTATTGTTTTGAACTCAATTTTAACAAAATCAATTGATGGTAAAACGTGCAGAAATTTTTTTGAATCAAAGCATGCAGATTCCAAATACGTTGGTATGCCTTGTGCCTTGACATGTTTTGCGAGCTCACTGACAGACTCGTATTGAATAAGAGGCTCACCTCCAGTAAAGTTTACTTTGAAAGTGTTATCTTGCAGATTTCTATCTATCAGATTACAGGCTTCAGCAATCGAATATTCTTTACCGGAATCTAACGGAAGTGCATCTAGTGTATCACAATAAAAACATGAGTAAGGACATCCAGCAAGTCTTACAAATAACGTCTTAGTTCCATAAAGTATTCCCTCTCCCTCAATAGAGGTAAAAATTTCAAAAATTCTAACATTCATGCGGCTACTGGTTGTTTAGTGTAAAACAATCCGGCTATGAACAATATGACGCCTATAATGCCAATTAAACTTCCAATGAATTCAACTGTGTCTTTGATATCTCCTACAACAGGTGCCCATAAAATTGCAATTAAAAAACCTGTAACAATCATCGGAATCCCAATTCCAACAGTAATTTGTTTCGATGCCATGTTTGAAACTGCTCCTAAAATTGTATATGAAGTTTATGATGAAGTGTAAATCAATTTTTCAACTTTCATAAGTAAATCTTTGATTGCTTGGAGATTTTTTCCAAGTGTTAAATCAAGATTTTTCGTATCAATTCTACCAGAGACATATTCCAAATCTTTTATGTCCTGTTTGGTCTGTTCAATGAGGACGAAAGCTTTGTTAAGTAGGTTTGTTGCTGCGTTGTTTCCCTGTACATCGGCAGATAATCTTTTAGCTTCCTTTTCTAGTGGATCAAGCAACGATTGTAATCTCAAAATCTCAGCATGGCTTACTTTTTTTGCCTGCTCAACCTTTTGCTGATGTATTATGATGATTTTGAATTGCTGTTTTATTTGGTTGGTGGTGTTTGCTTGTAAAAGTTGGATTTGAGATTGCTGCAACTCATTAGCAGTTTTATCTAATCCAAATGTCTTAGCTTGGAGTATTAGATTTTTAATTCTCTCGGTGTGTTTTTGAACAAACTGTTTTGCCTTGGTAATTTTGTTCTGTTCACTAATTTCATACAACGATTTCTGAATTTGCTTACCTTCTGATGCAACCTCATTCAGTGTGTCTTTGGCTTGCTCTAACTTACCTTGAGCATTATTTGCTTTGGCTAAAGCAAGTAAATGATCTATCCTTTCAAAGTCAATATCAGCTTTCAATTTTGTTGATATGATCTTCAGTTTCTGGATATTACTCGTGTATTTGTTAATTATTGGGCTATGATCCACGATTGTTATCTGTGGTTGGTTTTCAGAAATTGCCAAGCTGGCTTGTTTGAAAGCAATCATAGCATCAATAAAATGCTGCTTTGCTGAAACATCATCCCCATTTTCTGCAGACTGAATCAATAGGGATGTATGCTTTACCCCACTATCATAGAAATCATAAATTTCTTGTGAAACATTACTAATTTTATCAATGTCTTTTTTGAGATGCCCTTGTGTGTTTTGAGTGATTTTTATCAGTACGTCAAGTTGAGAATCTGCCTGTGCCGAGCTTGGTATGGTAACAAAACACATGGTAGCAATCAAAAATAATGAGAGAAGGATCAGTGGTTTGTTCATGAATTATCCTCCAAGCTACTTTTTAGCTTTACAATATTCTGTAAATCTTTCTTCTCAATTTCTATAATTCCCTGCCTTTCAAGACGCTTGACAGCCCTCCACATAGTAGTACGTGGTTGAAGGAATTTCTTACGTAATTCATTGCAGCTATGAAATTAACTATTTCTTTATCATCTTCCCTTAGATCCTGTTTTGCTTTGAAAATTGATTCCGGATCAGGTATTTGTGGTTTGGATTCTTCGTCTTTAATTATTACAGTTGATTCAGCAGTTCTGGATTTTCTTTTTGCAATAACTAATGTAGCAATAATTGCAGCAGCTGCGATACCACCTATATACAAGATTAATTGATTATCAATTCCATCACCTTCAGATGCTTGTTGTGCAGGTTGGGCAGAAGCTAATGTGCTGATGTAATAACTAATGCTAGTTTTACCTGATGAGAAAACTAGGTGTGATTGGTCATTTTCTACCTGCATGCTAATCGGAAAATTACTCATTTCAATAATCACTGAATTTTTTGGTGTTACTATGGAATATTGCTCAACTGCATCAATGGAAAACGTCCATATTTTCCCAGTTTTTGAAACTAAATCTTGTGTGTCATAATCAATGGATATTTGTGACGCACCAAATGTCTCTATTAACGCTAAATTATGGTCAATCTCACTAGATAGTAAAAGTCCATCTTCATCAACAATTGTAACGTTTTCTATCATTTCCCCAAAAAGCTCAACTGGTACTTCCAGTTTTAGCGGGTCCACATCTAATTCATAAAAAACATGTGTTGAGCCATCCTGATAAATGGTAAAATCAAGGGTTCGGCTGGACGCAAAGGATTGCTGGATTGGGGTGCTTAGTGCTATAAGCACCAGACCCATCACAACTGTTGGTAATCTTACCATCGTTGAGAGGATATCCATCTTCCCCACCAAAAGCATTTCCCCCCCCGGAGATTGATGCTTTTGTGCAACAATTTGTTGCAAATTCAAAGCCTAATACCTTAGATTCATGGATTCAATGAGATTTTGAAACTTTTGGAATTCCTGGATAAAATCAAGTCCTTTTTCGGTAATCTTGAAAAGTCTGTTTCTATCGCTTCTTTCCGATTGCATCAAACCTGCATTGATTAGCTTCTCACATTTGTCTAATACTGCATAGTGAGAGAGGTTTGCTTTTCGGGATATTGCAGATACAATAACCCCTCTTTGGCCTCCATCCATGGTTACATCTAGGATATCTCCCATGATTCCCATCTCGGATCTGTACTGTTGTTTTGACATGTCATAGTATAGGATCAAGGTGTTTATGAGGAACATTTTGAAACACCATAGCGGAACGCCTAGCGGAACACGTTTTGGATGGTCAAAATCTGCTAAAAATTGGAATTTTCTCTGCGGGGGCGAAAATCCAAGAATTTTGGGGTTTGGCATAACTTTTATCTTCCTGAATAATTTTATTGAATCAATGGGTCTGTTCGACATTTTTAAGGATGAGGATAAAGATGAAAATTCTGGCGGAACAGCTGAAGAAACACCTAGTTTTGAATCTGAGCCAGAACCAGCAGAAACACCTTCCACAGAACCTGCTGAGGAAACAACCTCATATTCACAGCCTGCTGAGGAAACAACCTCATATTCACAAACTGGAGGTACAATGCAAAGTCAGCTTGGAATAGAGGGATTGATGGATAAGCGATTCAAGTTGGGTGAAGCCATTGATTATGTTGGTTCTATGATAAAGGAATTGAGAGACAAACGATCAAATCTGCAAAAAAGCATTGAAGATGAATCTGTGGACATTAAGAATTTGAAAGAAAAACTTACCAAGATAAATCAATTCATACAGGAAGAAAATGATGGTTTGCAGGAATTGACCAGAAAGCGTTCTGAAGTAGAAAAGGATGCAGATGAAGTTGGTAATATTGTTTACAGCTTACGTGATAAGATTACAGAAATTGACAAAATAGTAGCTGACGAAGCTAGTAGAATTAGCAGTTTTAAATCTTCTAAAAGTTAAGAAAATACTGATTCTTTTATCTGTCGTTTTTCTCCACAATTTGTACAGAATATATCATCTGTAGCAATTATAGAACCACAACTTGTACAAACTGGCTCATGATGTTTCTCTGGAGTTTTGAACCAATTTCGTAGCATCTAAAATCACTTACATAAAACGAGATTGTGAAGAAGCCTGCGATACTTCATTTGGTATAGATGGGAATCTATCTCCAGATTGCTGTTCTGCAACTGCAGAAGCCTCCTGCAAGATTTTTTCTGATTCTGCATTCATAACCGCATCAGTGCCAAATGAGGCATCCGTGCTGTGGAAGGTTTCTGTCATCAAGCCACCTAGCATCTCTGCCATGTTGTTGAGTTCTTGGTCTGCACCTGGCATGAATTTGGCTAGTGACGTTTTCATGTTCTTCATTAATCCGATGGTTGGCATTACAGTTACTACTGTGTCTCCCAAGTCATGGAATGTTGTTAATCGTAATTCTATTTGTTCGATAGCCATTCGTGCGTTTCCTAGAACACGACGTACTTTGCGAACTTCGGCTAATTCTTTTGATAAGGTTTTAGCAGTATGAGTATCGTGCTGTTGTGTAGCTTCGACTATTCTATGAAAAATTTTCTCATTTCTGCTATCTAATGATGATAGCATGTTATCTAATTTTGCAACTTGCATTTGCAATTTTTTAATGGCTGTTTCAATGCGTGGTTTCAAGGCACCCTTTGGTTTGATTACACTGTTTAATCTTTCAGATATGCCTGGTTTCTGTGGTTTTGACCACCTGCTTGATAGTGAAGCCATAGGGCATGATTTCGAAATTGATTATTAATTTCAGGTGTGAATAATGGTTAACAGTGCATGAAATTTCGATGACTAAATTTACTAGTAAACAGCACAAGTCCTGTGAGTAAAAAGCCCATAATTGGTGGTATTATCCTCGCAGCCATCATAGTGGTGGTATTTGTTGGAGCCCAGATAAATCCGGATAATTCAGAAAATCTCAAAATTGATGATTCTGACGTTTTCCATATCCGTTTGGCTGATTCGTCATTATATGAAAATGGAGTTTATTCTGAAATGTTCCAAATTGAAAAAGGAGTCTACAAATTCAGATTTGTACCAAATGGTGACAGCCCGCAAAAACTATCAATAAAATTACTCACGGAATCCGGTGTTGTTCTAATGGATAATCATTTCGAGTTAGAGGGAACCCTGATTGATAATGGAATATCATCATGGTATACTTGGGATTATTTGAGTAATGATAACATGCTCAAAATTGATGAATCACAGCAGGTTAAGATTTTCGTCAATCCGAATGGAAATCTGAAAGGCTCAGTAAGTATATCGCTATCGCGATAAAATAGAAATAGCCTTTGAAATAATGAAAAGTGAGATAATTGGCAGATAACAAGAAAAAGCAAAGACGGAATATCATTATCGTTATGGCAATAATCTGGTTTGTAATTACACTGCCTTTGCCTTGGCTATTTACTGGTGATATAGATCAGGATCAAGCATTCACTATATTGCCTATTATTGGTTTTATCTCAATTCCTTTTGTGGTACTTGGTGTTGCATGGACTTTGAAGCCAGAATTAACAACATAACTAATTTTTGAACCAAGGCTGATTTTCCAAATAATCTAGTTCTTTTACAATAGATTCTATTTTTTGGGTAATTGCCATATCTGACTGAAATTGCTCAAACATCTCCTTTTCCTCTTCTTTTGAAAGAATCTCCTTTTCTGCTTTCTCGAAAAAATCCTCTTCCTTTGATAAATGGTCATTCAGATAAATTGAGTAAGTTTTCAAGAATCGTGCTACAGGCTCGCTAGAGTCCTCTCCATTTTTCCATCGTTTTAGGTGATACGTAATTTTTGAGGCTATATTTCTGCTAAATTCGTGTTCTATCAATAATGCCCGAATCTCTTTTTTGAGGTGGTCATAACTGGCAACACATGGAAAGTATGAATCCTCTTCTCTGGAATAATGGATCGAATCCAGAAAATCTGGGATGATGATGGTAATTTTCTCTAAATCAGGGAATGGGATAGTTTTTCCAGCATTAAGAACAGAATAGGATTTTACAATAATCTTGTCTAACCTTTTGATTTGTTTATGATCATTTCTGAGAGTCTCTGTAGCGCTCAACTATTCAAAATTTGTAAGCTGTCTTATAATTTGTATATGACCTAATCGTTATTTTACGGACCAAAAGGGCATAATTATAATGAATTTGATGTTCTTTGCTTTGTTAGATAGTTTTGTCTCTTTTTTCAGAGATGAGGTTTTTCCTGGGATTAACACAAGCGAATTTGCTGGTTCTAATGTAAGAGACATACTTGGAAAATATTTTGAAGAAAATCCTATTCCTGAAGGTAATCCTGAGCAATTTGGCTCAAATTTCCTTCTAGAGGGTGTTACAAATTTGCAGAGTGTTATAGCTGATTTAACATTTGGAGATTCGCTGGTTGCCTCAGCACCAATTTTGCTCCTTGCTGCCAGTGTGGTAATAATATTGGGTGTATTGGGTGAGGCATTTTTCAAAAGGACTGGAATTCCAGATATCTTGTTTTTGATGGTTTTAGGAATCATTATTGGACCAATTTTGGGAATAATTCAACCTCAAGCTGTACTTGAAATTGTTCCTTACTTTGCCGCTGTAGCTTTGATTATTATCATGTTTGATGGTGGCTTGAATCTCCATATTGGTAAGGTCTTAAAGACCGCACATTTTGCTATAATTCTAGTAATTGTGGGCTTTGCAGTTTCGGTTGGAATTGTTGCTGGGCTTGCTCATTATGGTTTGGGATGGGAGTGGATAGACAGTATTTTGCTAGGAACGATAGTTGGTGGTAGTAGTTCTATCATCGTCTTCGGTCTTGTGAAAAAGATCCACATATCCGAAGATGTAAAATCTATGCTCAGCTTTGAATCTGCGCTGACAGATATTTTCGCTGTCATTATTGCATTCGTTTTGTTTGAGGCAGCATTATCTGGAGAATTTAGTCTTGACCTGTTAGGAGTGACTATTGGAAAGGCAGTGATGGTTGGTCTTGTGCTAGGTCTTGGAGTTGGTATTCCCTGGATGTTTGTGATATCAAAACTGAAGAATGCACAGCACAGCTACATGCTAACAATTGGAATGGTGTTTATGCTATTTTTCTTGGCCACCTCGTTTGGCGAGTCAGGTGCACTAACCGCCCTTGTTTTTGGATTAATGCTTGGAAAGAAGACATACTTCTCACGAATTTTAAAAATCAAATTTCCAGAGGATACCATAGACAATTCACTACACAGTCAAGTGACCTTTTTGGTAAGAGCATTTTTCTTTGTTTTTGTGGGTTTGCTAGCAAGTTTTGCCCAAATAGAATATGTTATTTTTGGAGTCATAGCAGCAATAGCAATTTACATAGGCAGAGTAGTCATTGCTAAATCAGTCCTAGTTAGAGGGTTTTCTAGGCTTGACAAAAAAGTTACATCGGTTATGATTCCTCGTGGATTGGCAGCTGCAGTACTGGCTACATTTCCGCTGTCAATGGGTCTGCCAAATGCTGAGGCATATCCACAAATTGTCTTTTTCGTCGTCATAACATCTGTTATTATTACCACAATTGGTTTAGGTGGTGCAAAAAATATTCCCCCTCCAGAAAGTCAGAGTGGTGGTTTTGTTAACGAGAAAAAATAAAAAATTATTGGGAATCTTTTAATCCCTTGTAGCGATTTCTGATAGTTACTTCTGTAACATTGGCTGCCTCTGCAATATCTCTCTGTGTTTTATCTTCACCATTTTTTACACATGCGAGGTATAATGCTGCTGCTGCTAGACCCATAGGATCCTTTCCCGCCGATATCTCGTTTTGTTGTGCAGTTTTTAGGACCTTAATTGCGTGTCTTTTTGTTTTTTCTTGTATGCCTATCTTGCTTGCTATTCGTGCTACACATTGAACAGAATCCGTAACTGGCATCTTTAGATCCAATTCTTTGATAAGAAGTCTGTAACATCTTGCAATGTCTTTTCGTTTTATGTTTGCAGCATGTTCTACATCCTTAAGATTTCTTGGAGTTTCTGTGTCTCTGCAAGCAGCATATAATGCTGATGCCATTAATGCAGAGATAGATCTTCCTCTGACTAGACCCTTGTCCAGTGCTTTTCTGTAAATGTATGCAGCTTTTTCTATCACTGCGTCAGATATAGCAAGTTTGTCTTTCAATCTGTTCAGCTCACTAAATGCCTGTCTAAAGTTTCGATCTACAGGCTCGTGAACTTGGCTTCTACTGTCCCAAGTTCTCAGTCGCTCGATAGTACTTTTCATTGTACTAGTAAGTGGCTTACCAGATGCATCCTTGTTGGTAGGATTAATGATTGTTGCAAGACCCATATCATGCATTGTCAGTGATGTAGGAGCACCAGCTCTTGCTCTATCGCCATGTTCGTCCTGAGTAAAGGATCTCCATTCTGGTCCAGCTTCCTGTAGTTTTTCAGATAATACAAAACCACATTTTGAGCAGAACATTTCTCCAGATTCATGATCAGTTACTAATGTGCCTTTGACACATCTAGGACATTTTTCTTTCAAATTTGCTTTTGAAGTTTTTACCATGTTTTCACTTCTCCGATCTAATTTCGTTAGTCTTTATAAACCATGTACTAAAAGGTTCGGTCTGTATTTATAGAGATTTGATGGCTGATAGTAATGTCCATGCGTTTTGATATGAAATTTGGATGGGTTTTTTGTTTTAGCCTGATCGCCTGTATGTTATCATTTTCCTCCATTGCTGAATCATATGGTCATGGATTAGGATATGAAATCATGCCGCCAGAAATGCTTGGTTCGAAATTAGTTTCACTTGAAATATCGTCTGATACATGGCCGGATGAATATACAAAAGAAATAATCTTCTCGTTATTTGAAACCGATACTGGTGTTAATGTCGAGAATGTCACATATTTTATTATGCTAACTAAACAAAATGAAGTACTGTTTGACGTAACAGGTCAAAGGGATGATGGTACATTTACTTTAAAACTACATACAACGGAATCTGATCAGATCACTGTTGAGGAGGCAGGTTCTGATCTTTTTGGTTCACTGTTTGATGGTGGTGAAGTTGTTAATGTGAAAGGCAATGCATTCAGTTCAGGGGGATTGTACGAGTTTAAGGTGATTATAACAACAGGAGATGATTACTCAAATGTGCTTTCTCCTCCACTGGATTATGATGTAGGCATTTCGTTTTTGGATAAGACATCATACAATATTGATGACATAAATTTTGGTCAACAGGAGTTTGGTATTATAACATATTATGATTTGATTAATGATGATTTTGTCTATGATCAAAGTAAAAAAATGATCACTTATTCGATGCCATTTGATTGGTCTGAGGAAAATATTCTAGTAACTTCTACCATGCATCAGGAGATTATAATCCCGAAAACCTTTGGTGATTTAATGGTGGAAAGTTTTTCTGCAACTGTGAACGGATTCCCAGTACAGGAAAGTGTTTTAACAATTGATGATTTTTCGCCACAAAATAGACTTGTTCATTTGGTTTTGAATCAAAATGATCTTCTACAAATATCAAAATCAACAGATGGGTTTCCCAACAAAATGGACTTTGCTATGATGCCATCTGCAGGTAATTTACCTCTGACTACAATGACAGAAAATGCACAATACAAACTAAATTTAAGCTGGGAACCTCAAAATATTGAATCCGGTTCAACTGCTACATTTTTCTTTGAGGTTTTAGACGCATTCCTCATAGATAGGCAGGTTTCTGTTGCCTATGATCTATCTATATTACATGATGGTGAGATAATTTTCCAAACAAATGGTAATAGTAATGATTCTGGACACAGTATAATAGAATTTAATGTTCCAGATGATGTTACCGGAGTAATTACTTTACAATTTGAAAATTTGAATGGAAGTGATTTAGCTGATGCGTTTTTCCCTATAATTGTAGATAGAGCTGGTGTTGAACAAATATCAATTCCTACCTGGATTAAGAATAATGCGGGTTGGTGGGCAACAGATCAAATTGATGACTCCTCATTCCTGAAGGGAATACAATATTTGATCCAAGAAGGGATTATGATTATTCCGCCCACCGAAACATCAGAGCAGAGTGGTTCACAGATGGTTCCTACCTGGATTAAGAATAATGCGGGTTGGTGGGCAACAGATCAAATTGATGATACCGCATTTGTTCAAGGAATACAATATTTGATCCAAGAAGGGATTATAGTAGTCTAACTGGCTTTCGTGTATTTTGTTTTAAGCTCATCTTCAAAGAAGAACTTTTCACCAAAGGCAGGTTCTAAATCATCGAGCCAAATTGCACTTTCATCATATTTAGCAAAGAATGGTTTACCGACCCACTCTGATTCTCTTCCTTGTAATAGCTGCAATGCCATCACTTTTTGCCCATTAACTTCCGTCACGCCGAGTACATGCACTTTACCTGGGGTTGCTGACATGCTTGGTCCTCTAACAGTTCTTGCCAGACCACTAACCTGTCTAAATGCAGAACGAAATATTTTTTCGGCTTTTATTAGAGGGACTCCAAAATAATGCTGAGCGCCTGTATCTCTAACAACGAACATGTAGTATGGTATACAACCCAATGAAACCTGTTTTTGCCACATCTTTGCCCACATATTTGCATCATCATTTATGTGAGCTAATATTGGTGACTGTGTTCTGATTTGGGCGCCAGTATTTCTTATGCGTTTAATTGCTTCCTTTATTGGATCGGTCGAAAGCTCAACAAGGTGATTAAAATGTGCCATAATTGCTAGGTGTGTTCCACTTTTTACTATTTTTTCAAAATTCTTCAAAATTCTTTAGAGTTTCAGATGCATCCGAGTCAGTTAAAAATTTGTAAGGCCAGTAAGATACAGCTTTAGTTCCAATTCTAATTGTCTTAAGATTAGGTAATTTGGCATCTAGCAATGCATCAGTATAAACAGAAAACATACTAGCTTTCATAATCATAGGATCACCACCTGTAAACAAAACATCCGATATCTCTGGGTGTTCCTTCAGATATTGTACTAGTTGCTCGCCCTCTCTCATTGCAAATTTCATTTCATCCATGCCAACAAATTGTGGCCATCGGAAACAGAAACTACAGTAAGCATGACATGTTTGGCTCTGACTTGGGAAGAATAGGCAAGTTTCATCATACTTGTGTTGCATTCCATAAAGTTTTGTTCCATCCTTTAATTGCGGAACGTTTAGTTCCATCTGACCAGCTGGATGCGGATTTAATTTTAAACGTATTTCATTTGCAACTCTTTGAATCTCTTTTTTATCTCCACTGCTCTTTAGAGTTGCTGCCATTTTATCATAATGTTCAGGAATCAACATGCCTTTTTGAGGAAATGTTAGAACAAACATAGGATCTTTTGGAATGTTGTCCCAATCGATAAGTTGTTCAACTACGTAATTATTTGTCTTAAAAGGAAGTACGTTTCCAATAACTTCCATCTCAAATTTAGCTTCTTCTGACATTGCTTGAATTTGTGGAATATCACGGAAGTTTGTTAGAGTGTAAGATTTAATCGGTTTAGTTTCGTTTATGGACCAAAGCGTTTGCTGTTCTGTCATTACTTATTTTATCATATACCATTGTTAAATCTTGGTAAAAAATGGCAAAATAGGCGTAAATTCTTGTTTTCTAGGCATGAAAATTTATAAAAAATTTTGATTGCTGCTTAAATAACTACTGACTGATTGGTATAACTCTGAGATTCAGCCTAATTTTTCATTAGTGAACAGGGGAGATGGTAGAAGAGCTTAGTGAATTTTCCGCAGGAGAATTTCAAGGTTTAACGGAGTTATTCCTAGCTGACACTACTCTCCAGGTTTTGATAGCCATACTCGGTGGTGGTTTGCTGTTCATTGCAATAATTTACCACCACTTTGGTAAGCTGTGGGATAGACAAGAGTTCAGTTACACGAAACCACACGTGTCAGGAGTTGTCCGTTCTGCATTGTTAGGTCTGTTTCTGATTGGATTAGTTACTGTTTGTAATACTATGCTACAGGTGGAGGTGACTCCCGACATTGTAAATGCAATGCCAGGAACAATTGAGAAATTCACAAAAGTACTAAATACAATTAACATACTTGTCGTTGCATTCACGGTTGCCAAGCTAATGCCAATTGTGCTGAACAAAACAGAAAAAACAAAACTCGAAAAGGAAGACTTTGAAAAATGGAAGGAGATGAAGGGTTTTGCAGATGATGAGGATGATTTGTTCTATAAAATATTCAAATGGATTCCACCAAAGACACATCCGGAGGGGATGACAAAGGAAGAATTTGAAAAAAATCTACAAACAAAAGAGGGAATAAACTTTTTGGAAAATTATCGAACAGGCAAGGGGGTTACAATAGGAAGTTATGAAAAGCTGGTAGAAGATGCTTTTGGAGAATGGAAGAAAGCAGAGAGAGAGAAATACAAGAAATATCTCAATGACTGCTTAAGTGGAAATAACGAAACAGGAAGAAAACTTACACTCGGGGCAAAACCCGAAGAAATCTATCCCATTGATACATGGAGGGAAGAAAAAAGACTGCGTGGATACGATCCAATAATTCCTGCAGCAAAACCTGCTGGACATGCTGAATTACAGCAAGAGCTTGTTCCAAAGACAGCCAAGCAGATTCTTCCAGTTGGAATTATTATTGCTTCTGTTATTGGCGTAGTTGGATGGTGGGGTGTTGATCTTTTCGTTTTAGCCACTGCTACTGGTGGTCTAGCGTTGGGAGTTGGTTTGGCACTAAAAGAAACATTGGAAAATTATTTTGCGTATATTCTAATTAGGAAAGACAAAGTGTTTACTGAAGGAGATCGTATTCAGTTAGCAAGTGGTTATAATGGAATCGTACATAGAATAACTCCTAGAGTTACCTACATACGACATGCACTTAATGAGTCGCTTGCAATTATTCCAACACGGCAGTTAGTTACTGCTGAGATAATTAATTATACAAAGGAAATAGAGTTTGTACCAGCTATAGTTGATGTTGGTGTATCCTATCTTAACGATCCAAAACAAGTTGCATCCATCTTGGTTAAAGTTGGGAAACGCGCACTAATTGAAGTAAAGGATTCAAAGGGAAATCACGTTGCAGTGCAGAAGCGTTGTCCGTATCTTGACCAAAACAAACCAAGCTGTGGATGTGATAAGAATATTCATATAGACATAGAACAGCCGACTGTCCGGTTTAACAAGTTCAATGACTCTTCCCTTGATTTTTCGATTTGGGTGTACGTTAGATCATACGGAGCCCAATTCAAGATGAAAAGCACAATGCGGCTAATAATGTATGAAGAATTTAAAAAATATGATATCAGAATTCCATGGCCAATTAGAACGGTTTACCAAGGGGACGAAAAGCGGGAAGAAAAGGAAATTGCTGAACGTGAAACCAATAGAAAACAAGTTGTGGAAGAATTTGGAATTGGTGACTTGTCTCGTGGCGAAGGCGATTAGTGCTTTCTGAAGACTTAAGAATCTGTTTCATTTCGTTGAAATGTTGGTCAAGTTTGCTGTTATCGCGGGAAGCGCATCTAAGGATCTAGGAAAACGAATTGCAAGGAGACTAAAGGCTCCATATGTAGAAGCAAAAACAAGAGTTTTTCCAGATGGTGAAAGTAAGATTACATTCGGACGCATACCAAAAAATAGTGTAATATTAGTAGTACAGTCTACGTATCCGCCTGTTGATACAAATCTTTTGCAAGCATTATCGATTATTTCTCAGGCTAGAAAGGTATCCTCAAAGATCTATGCAATAATACCATACATGGGATATGCGAGGCAAGATAGACAATTCCTAAGTGGGGAAGTAGTTACCATGTCGATAGTTGCAAGGATGCTCAGGTCTGCTGGCGCAAAAAAAATTGTTGTTGTTGATATACATAGTAAAATCGCATTAAATCATTTTAAAATTCCTAAAGAAAATATTTCTGCAATTCCAGAGCTTGCAAAATATTTCAAAAGGATGAAATTGACAGATGCTTTGGTTGTTTCGCCAGACATGGGTGGAGCTTTAAGGGCAAAAAGATTTGCTAGTCTGATAAACACTGATTTTATTGCCTTAAAGAAATCTAGGAATAGAAAGACTGGAAAGGTAGTGATCCAGTCTTCAAAAGTGGATGTTCGTGGAAAAGATTTGATTTTAGTTGATGACATAATAAGCACAGGCGGTAGTATTGTTAAGGCTGCTCAGTTCCTAAAGAAACAGAAATGCAAGCGGGTTTTTGTCGCATGTACGCACGGATTGTTTGTAGAGGATGCTGAAAAGAAGATCAAAAATGCGGGAGTCTCACGCATTATAAGCACAAATACCATACCTAGAAACACTTCAAAAGTTGACATATCAGGTGTGATAGCAGATTCAATTCGATAAATCATGGAACTTATTTTCTTAGGAACTGGTGGTGCGCAGCCTACTCTTGAACGTTCTACTACATGCATTTGTTTGGTAAAAGATGGAGAAATTTTGATGTTTGATGCTGGAGAGGGTGCACAAATTTCATACTTGAAATCAAATCTAGGATGGAATAAAAAAATGAAAATCTTTGTCACACACTTACACGGTGACCATTGCATTGGTATTTTGGGATTCTTACAAACAATGACTTTACAAAATAGAACGGAGCCCATTGAGATTTATGGTCCAAAGGGTATTGAGGAATTGATTGCTGCCAATACAAAAATTATGAATTTTGGTTTATCATTTCCTGTTCTAATAACACTAGTAAATGAAGGAATGGTTGTAGATGAGGAAAAATATCAGGTTCATGCCTGTGAAGCGGAACACTCTGTGCCAACATTTTCTTTCCTTTTTGAGGAAAAAGAAAAGCCCGGAACGTTTTATCCTGAAAAGGCTAATTCACTTGGAATCCCAAAGGGAGAATTATGGCATCAATTACAGCAGGGAGATGAAGTTGTGATTGGAAACAAATCGATAAAGCCTTCTGATGTAATGGGACCTAACGTACCAGGGAAAAAAATTGGAATATCTGGTGATACGAGACCTACAAAAAAACTAGAAGAGTTTTTTGAAAGCTGTGATTATCTTGTTTTCGATTCCACTTTTTCGGATGAACTAAAAGAAAAGGCGGTAGAATCTTGTCACTCTACTGCAAAAGAAGCTGCTACTTTTGCAAAAAACACAAATGTATCAAACTTGATTTTAACTCATTTTTCTGCAAGATACAAAGATGACAAGGTTTTGTTGGACGAAGCAAAGACTGTTCATGATTCTGTCGTAGCTGCAAAGGATCAATTAAAAATTGAAATTGTTTGAATAAAAATACCTATTATTCAATATCAGACACAAGCCAATCTATCACATCTTCAATGTTTTTTGAATATAATACTATCTTGATTGGACCCAGTGGTGATTCACTTTCATCATCACACAATACAACAGCATTTGCAAAAGCAGCTTGTTTGTTAAGATAAAACCAGGTAGAGTCTTCTGTCATGTTACGCATTAGGTGACGACGATATGCAGTTTTGGTCTTTCTTGTTCTCATAGTTTCATAGATCTTGGTTAAAGATTCATAGTTGTTTGAATTTGCAACAAAAGAATTATCATCTGTTGTTTCATCCATATCAGTTAGGATATTTGTTATGGCTGTTTTTACCTTGTTCACATCTTCTGATTCATTTATGTTACAATAAACGGATATTTTACAATCTACATTTAGAGATCTCAAGTTTCAATCCATTTTTCAATTGTCTTGCTTGCTAGTTGAGTAAGTTCATCTAGTGTAATACCACTATTAGAAATAGTTTCATCAGCTATTGCTATAGATTCACCAATTCCAACGCCCAACTCCCTCTTGTCACGCTCTTCGAATTTTTCCCTTGTTGCAGGATCATCTGAACGTCCACGGGAGCTCAAAAACTTGTAGCGAGTATCAGCTGTTGCCTCTATTGATAATAGTTTTACAGAACCAACATTCTTTAAAACTTCAATTTCCGCAGTTGATCTTACACCATCAATAATGATTACTTTAGATTGAGAATTTTTTATTGGTTCACTAAGCAGGGCAGCAATAGCACCTGGTCCATTTTTCTCACGTAATTCTAACATTAATTTGCCTAAATTATCACCAGTTGGTTCTAGATTACGCCTTTTTGCCTCAGCACGAACTCCATCGCCTAAATTCAAAGCCTCAAATCCTTTGGTCTTCAATGCAGATACAATGGTTGATTTGCCAGAGCCTGGCATGCCTGTGAGACAGACAATTAGTTTAGACAAGATAAAATTATTTACCAACCCGAGTCTATGAAGTTACCGGAATGCGAACGTTTGTTGCTATTGAAGTAAATAACAATAATGTTTTGAATTCTATTCATCAAGTCCAATCTGAGTTAAACATCAAAGCTAAACCGGTAGAACTTCATAACATGCATTTTACTGTACAGTTCTTAGGAGAAGTTTCAGAAGAGATGGTTAGAAAAATTTCTGATGCACTGAATGGTATAGAATTTTCTACATTTTCAATAACTTTTACTGGAATTGGAGCTTTCCCTAAACCAAACTCCCCACGGGTAATCTGGATTGGAGTTAATGACGGCATCAATGAACTTGAAAACCTAGCGGAAACCGTGCGTGCTAAATTATCTGATCTTGGTTTTAATCCAGATAAAAAATTCAAACCACATGTAACCATATTTAGAGTAAAAAACAAGATTGAGGGTGTCGCAGATAAATTAGAAAAATACTCATCATATTCTTTTGGGAAGCAAGAAATCTCAGAAATTAAATTAAAGAAAAGTGAACTCACGCCTAATGGACCAATTTATACAGATCTGTTGGTTGTGAAAGGAAAGCAATGAAATCAATCTTAAACTCTGCAAAAAAAGAAGCAACACCACCAAAAAAATTGCAGGAAAAAAAGATACGTATAGCTAAGAAAGCCTGTAATTTAATTGGACAGACAATAGAAAAACATCCACAGGTAGTTGGATTTGAGTTGGGTGGTTCATATGCTAAAGGCACATGGTTAGCAGAGAAAGCTGACATCGATATTTTTGTCAAATTCAATAAAAAAACATCTGAAAGTAATTTTACAGATCTTGGAACAAAGATAGGTTTTCAGTCTTTAAAGAAATACAAACCGTACACTAGATATGCAGAACATCCATTTGTAGAAGCAGTGGTTGATGGAACTAAGGTAAACATTGTTCCATGCTATGATGTCAACAAGGGAGAATGGCAGAGTGCTACAGACAGATCGATCTATCATACAAAATTCATGTCCCAAAAGTTATCCGATTCTATGAAAGGAGAAGTAAGAATTCTCAAGAAATTCTTTCATCACATAGGTGTTTATGGAGCTGAAATAGCCAAGGAAGGATTTAGTGGTTATGTCTCAGAGGTATTGATTTCCTACTTTGGTAGTTTTGAAAAAACAATTAAAAAAATCTCAGAGTTGAAGAAAGGGCAAGTCATTGGAAAATCTGGAAAAAAATTTGATTCGTATGTCGTGATAATTGATCCGGTTGACAGTAACAGGAATCTTGGAACTGCAATTTCAATAGATAATTTAGGAAAGTTTGTCTTAGCAAGTAGGGCATTCTTGAAAAAACCCTCCAAGAAATTTTTTAAAAAGCCAACTTCTAAGTGTAGTGTGAAAAATACTGATAAAATCATAGTGACACAGTTCAGGTTTAAAGCCAGAAGTGATGACATTATTTGGGGTCAAATAAAACGCGCATCCAATGCGCTAAAAACTCAGTTGGAGTTAGGCGGATTTTCTGTTTTGAGAAATTCAGCGGTAAAGGATGAGAATGAGAATGCGGCATTAATCTTCTTACTACATGCAAAAAAAATTGAAAGTAGTTTGGTTCGAAGTGGACCAGAGATCTCTAGTAAGGAGCATTGTAAGAAATTCATTTCAGCTAACCGTAAAAAAAGTCAGCTTATGTGGATCAATGATGATGGTAGGATACAGTCACTACAGAAAAGAAAACATAATGATGTAAAATTATTTTTACGTGACGTTTTGAAAAATAATCTCAAAAATTCGGGCATACCTAGTGGTCTTGAGAAGGATTTCAAAAGAGGTGTAAAAGTTATCGACGCAAGCAAAGTTACCACAAAATCCATTAAAGAAGCAATTACAGATATTGCCATAACAGATGAAACAGTCTTTCGTGCAAATTAGAAAAATAACTGAACCACCATATTCAGGCATTTTGGTTTACCCAAGGGGAACCAAAGCTCAGATAAAATCACGAATAAATGAGTTAGAAGGACTTGGTGTAGAAGGCATTTCATTCCAAGGTAAGTTGGAAATAGGCACCATCAGCATATTAGGAAAGGGATACGTTGGAGTTGTAGTTTTAGGTAAAATAGGAAGAAAAAAAGTTGCTGTGAAAATAAGACGAAATGATTCTCCTAGAAAAAATCTGAAAAAAGAGGCAGAGTTGCTTGAAATAATAAATGACTACAAGATAGGACCAAAATTAGTATGCTTTAGTAAAAATTTTCTTGTAATGGAATATCTTGACGGTGAAAAAATTGCTGACTGGGTTGTTGAATTAAAGAAAGGTGATTCCTCACGGCTCAAAGTAATAATTAAAAAAATTCTGGAAGATTGCTATAGTCTTGACAGAATGGGTTTGGATCATGGAGAATTAAGTAACCTATCAAAACACGTGATTGTGGGCAAGAAAACTACCATTATTGATTTTGAAAGTTCTAGTATGAACAGAAAAGTTTCAAATGTTACATCCGCAACCCAAGCACTATGCATAGGATCTGGTATTGCAAAAATTATAGGTCGTATACATAAAATTCCGAAAAAACAGAAGTTGATCACAGCGCTACGTAGATACAAGCAAGAAGAAACTAGAGATAGTTTTGAGAATTTGTTATCTGTTTTAAAATTATGATGGGACCGGCAGGATTTGAACCTGCGACCTCCAGCACCCCAGGCTGGTATCATAGCCAATCTAGACGACGATCCCTGCTTTAGGCACTAATCGTGAAATTATTAAACCGTCTGATAGTTTTGAGTTTTTTATCGTTCTTGAGTAGTAGGTCTTACAAGAACCTCATTAACATTCATGTGTTCTGGTGATTGTACCGCAAATAAAATTGCGTTTGCAATATCATCAGCATTCAGTCCTTGCATGTCTTTCGCACTATCTACAAAAGTCTTGAGTGAGTCATCAGTGATTGTATTCAATAATTCAGTGGTTACAACTCCTGGTTCAATACATGTGACTCGTATGTTTGAACGGACGCTAAGCTCTTGTCTTAATCCCTCACTAAAAGCTGCAACAGCGTGCTTTGTTGCACAATAGACACTTCCAGCGGGAAATACAATTCTTCCTGCTACCGATGAGATGTTAACTATGTGACCTGATTTTTTTTCCTTCAAATGTGGAATAACTGCAGCTGTGCAGAAAAGTACTCCCTTTATGTTTACGTCAATCATCTGCTCCCATTCATCAACTTTTAGATTTTTTACAAAACTTAGTGGCATCAAACCAGCATTGTTTACTAAAATATCAACAGTTCCCCATTTTTTTACTACCTGATCAACAAATGCATCACAATCAGTTTTTTTTGTAACGTCAAGTTTTTGCGCTAATGCTTCACCGCCATTTTTTTTAATTTCATTTTCTAGTTGTTCTAACTTATCAGTTCGTCTAGCTCCTATTGCGACCTTTGCTCCAGCCTTTTTGAGTGTAATTATTGTAAGGATCCTTTCTGCTCCGAACATAGGCTGCCGGAGGATCACCGGTGTGTGAAGCTTTCTCAGCTCAGGGCAAAACGATTTGGAGAGAAGCGAAAAATTATCCGTGATGGTGGAACTGGAAAAAAGAGCAAGTTTCGTAAAATGTTTGGCAGGTTTGGCTAGTTAATAGATTGATTTTTCTGGATTGATCTTTGCCCGTCTTGCCTGAAAAAATAATGCGCCTGCTAGTGCAAGTAAACAAAGTGCTGTGATGATGTGTGGTTCGACGTTATGTGCCTTATCTGTATTTGTAAAAAATGGCATAAAGGCAACGTAGGCTACAGCAAATCCAACCATTGTTACCCCCTGTACTGACAGTTTAACCCATGAAGGAACTGGCCTCGCTATCTTGCTAATAGCCCTGCTGAAAATCTCAATGATAAATAATGCACCAACTGGATAAATTGTTAATAAAACAAAATCGATTATATCAACAGAGCCGGGGTGGGACATAATATTTTCCTGCTTATTTAGTGTCTAAATTATGTGGTTCGCCCTTTAAGATCCCAGACAGAATAGTTTCCATTCTTTCTGTCATTTCTGCCTTAGAATCAAGAATGTATTTTTCTTCATCAAGTAAAACAGATGTATTTGAATTTCCCAAAGTAGCCTTTTCTAATCTTAATTTCAATAGTGTTGATGTCATCTCAGTTATCATTTCTATCATAACCTGGTTGAGTTTTTCTTTTATCTCATCATGTTTCTCATCTTTCAAATTTTTAAGAAGTTCTGAGATAGAGTTGTAAAGATCTGAATTAGTTTCTTGAATTGCATCACTTTCCAATTCCTGTAGGGCTAATCTATGAAGATAATTTATGTTAATTTCATTTTGTTGTGACATCGAAACGCATCTAATAATCCTTAAATCACGGGGTTATTTTTGTTCTGTTGAGAAAAGAAATTGCCATATAAGGTCATTGGTGGTAAGCCAACTAGAATAGAATATTCTGCTGATGATGTATTCTCTAAAATTAAACAAGAAAAAATAAAATTTATCGATCTACAGTTTACCAGCTTGCCTGGTCGTTTTCATCATACCACAATTTCATCTAATACATTTACGACTGACCAGATGGAAGATGGTCTTCCAAAACTAGATGGTTCTTCTATTGTAGGATTTACTAGTATTGACGATTCCGATCTGATTTTAAAGCCAGACCCAAACACGTTTGCTGTAATTCCATGGATGACTGATAAAAAATCTGCTAGAATGTTATGTGATATCTATCGTGGTGCGGGTCGGGGCAGGCTAGAAACTGATCCTAGAGGAATATGCCAAAAGGGTGAGGAATATTTGAAGACGCAGGGATTCGATGAAAGTTTTTGGGGTCCAGAAGTAGAATTCTTTGTTTTTGATAAAATTCATTGGGATGTGTTGACTCCATACAAGGGGCAATCCTACTCAATCGAGTCAAACGAAACGCCTTCAGACACACTAACCTCATACAGAAATGATTGTGTGGAGGTATTGAATGAGAATTTTGGAATTTTATGTGATAACCATCATCATGAGGTTGCAACCGCTGGTCAATGTGAGATTGATATCAGTTATGATAAAATGACTAATGCCGCAGACAGTGCTCAATCTTACAAATATGTTGCTCGAAACATTGCGAAGCAGCATGGTAAAATTGCCACCATGATGCCTAAACCAATCTCTATGGATTCAGGTTCAGGAATGCATACTAATGTCAGCTTCTGGAAGTCTGGAAAAAATGCATTCTATGACAAAGATGACCCAGTTGAACTAAGTCAGGCGGGACGCTATTTTTGTGGTGGAGTTATGGAACATGCTAAGGCACTAGCTGCCATTACAAACCCAACAACTAACTCATATCATAGACTTGTACCGGGATATGAAGCGCCAGTTTACATTGCATGGAGTACTGCAAACAGATCCGCCACGATAAGAATTCCAGGACATTTTAAAGGAGAAAAATATGCTCATCTTAAGAGACTGGAATATAGAGTTCCTGATCCATCGTCTAATCCATATCTTGTATTTTCAGCTGTTCTGTCTGCTGGTCTAGATGGAATAAAAAAGAAAACAGATCCTGGAGATCCAATACATGAAGACATTTACAAAATGTCTAGATCTCAGAGAAAAAAGCTTGGGATTGGAGTCTTGCCAGCCAATTTGGGTGTAGCATTAGACGAACTTGAGAGCGACAGAAGTTTTCTAAATCCTATTTTTGACGATGATGTGGTTGATAGAATTATTGAACTAGAGAGAAAAGATCAGCGGGAGATATCTATTAGACCACATCCTCATGAATTCTATCTATATTTTGATGTCTAAAAGCCCAAAATAGAGTGTGAAAAGCCCAAAATAGAGTGTGAAAACTAGTCAAAGAACATGAAGATTAAAACCATCGAAATGATGCATGCAAGGGACAGAAAATAGAATGGTGGTAATTTCTTTGGTTTATCAGTGGCAAAAAACGAATCCCTTCCACTGTCAGGTTTCATAACATTATAACACGTGTCCAACATTTATCATTTCTAGAATGCCGTACGGATATGATAAAACTAGATCAAAAAGAAGATGCAAGGACTGCAACAAACTACTTTACGTTTTTGAGACTGGAGAATACTGCATAGAATGCTCAAGGAAACAAGCAAAAACCTGATCAACATATTTACAAGCAAGATTATTAGAAGAAAATTATGGCCGAACCAGAAGTACCACAAAAACGACCATATCCAATGCAAGTTGAAGTGGGAAAAGAATATCATGTTTGCATGTGTGGAAAATCTCAGAACCAACCACTATGTGATGGCTCTCATGCAGGATCAGGTCTTGGACCAAAAGTTTTCAAAGCTACCGAAGCAGGATTCGTTGCGTTTTGCGGATGCAAGCACAGTAAGGATGAGAC
>LUMW01000071.1_pt1 | contig 33461 bp, 34 predicted proteins | sample 729761 | NCBI WGS metagenome assembly LUMW01 (sample SAMN03860302, study PRJNA289734) | marine metagenome | biome: seawater column; feature: ocean; material: water; isolation source: Red Sea water column Station 192 - depth 500m | place: Saudi Arabia: Red Sea | collected 2011-10-15 | depth 500 m
GAAGCCCAGGTTGGCCTTGCGAAGGTCGGCCGTGCCGAGGTTCGAGGTCATGATCAGGACGGTGTTGCGGAAGTCGACGCTGCGGCCCTGCGAGTCGGTCAGGCGGCCCTCCTCGAGGATCTGCAGCAGCGTGTTGAAGACGTCCGGGTGGGCCTTCTCGACCTCGTCGAACAGGACGACGGAGAACGGGCGGCGGCGCACCGCCTCGGTGAGCTGGCCGCCCTCCTCGTAGCCGACGTAGCCGGGGGGCGAGCCGACGAGCCGGCTGACCGTGTGCTTCTCCATGTACTCGGACATGTCGAGGGCGATGAGGGCCTGCTCGTCGCCGAACAGGAACTCGGCCAGCGTCTTGGCCAACTCGGTCTTGCCGACGCCCGAGGGGCCGAGGAACACGAACGAGCCGGACGGCCGCTTGGGGTCCTTGAGGCCGGCCCGGGTGCGGCGGATGGCCTGGCTGACCGCCTTGATGGCGTCCTCCTGGCCGATGACCCGCTTGTGCAGGTCGTCCTCCATGCGGAGCAGCTTCTGGGTCTCCTCCTCGGTGAGTTTGTAGACGGGGATGCCGGTCCAGACCGAGAGGACCTCGGCGATGGCCTCCTCGTCGACCTCCTCGAACAGGTCGACGCCGGACGAGCGGATCTCGGCCTCCTTTGCCTCCTTCTGTGCCAGCAGCTCCTTTTCGCGGTCGCGGAGCCGGCCGGCCTCCTCGAAGTCCTGGGCCTCGACGGCGGCCTTCTTGCGCTGCACCACCTCGGCCAGGTCGGTCTCGAGCTCCCGCAGGTCCTCGGGCGTGTGCATGCGCTTGATGCGCAGCCGCGAGCCGGCCTCGTCGATCAGGTCGATGGCCTTGTCGGGCAGGTGCCGGTCGGAGATGTACCGGTCGGCCAGGTTGGCGGCGGCCACCAGCGCCTGGTCGGTGATGGTGATCCGGTGGTGCTCCTCGTAGCGCTCGCGGAGGCCCTTCAGGATCTCGATGCTGTGGGCGACGGTGGGCTCGTCGACGGTGATGGGCTGGAAGCGTCGCTCGAGGGCGGCGTCCTTCTCGAGGTGCTTGCGGTACTCGTCGAGCGTGGTGGCGCCGATGGTCTGCAGCTCCCCGCGGGCCAGCATCGGCTTGAGGATCGAGGCGGCGTCGATGGCGCCCTCGGCGGCGCCGGCGCCGACCAGCGTGTGGATCTCGTCGATGAACAGGACGATGTCGCCGCGGGTGCGGATCTCCTTGAGGACCTTCTTGAGGCGCTCCTCGAAGTCGCCCCGGTAGCGGCTGCCGGCCACCAGCGCCCCCAGGTCGAGGGTGTAGAGCTGGCGGTCCTTGATGGTCTCGGGGACGTCGTCGTTGGCGATCATCTGGGCCAGGCCCTCGACGATGGCGGTCTTGCCGACGCCGGGTTCGCCGATCAGCACCGGGTTGTTCTTGGTGCGTCGGGACAGCACCTGCATGACCCGCTCGGTCTCGCGGTGCCGGCCGATGACGGGGTCGAGCTTCTTCTCGCGGGCCATCTGCGTGAGGTTGCGGCCGAACTGGTCGAGCACCATCGAGCCGGAGGCGGCGTCGCCGCCGCCACCACCCGAGGAGGCCCGGGCCTTCTCGCCGCCGGAGGGGGCGCCGGCACCCGAGCCCGAGTAGCCGGAGAGCAGCTGGATGACCTGCTGGCGCACCCGGGAGAGGTCGGCGCCCAACTTGACCAGCACCTGGGCGGCCACGCCCTCGCCCTCGCGGATGAGGCCGAGCAGGATGTGCTCGGTGCCGATGTAGTTGTGGCCCAACTGGAGGGCCTCGCGCAGCGAGAGCTCGAGGACCTTCTTGGCCCGCGGGGTGAAGGGGATGTGGCCGCTGGGCGACTGGCTGCCCTGGCCGATGATCTCCTCGACCTGGTTGCGCACGGCCTCGAGGGAGATGCCGAGCTCCTCGAGGGCCTTGGCAGCCACGCCCTCGCCCTCGTGGATGAGGCCGAGCAGGATGTGCTCGGTGCCGATGTAGTTGTGGTTGAGCAGGCGGGCCTCCTCCTGCGCCAGCACCACGACCCGGCGGGCCCTGTCGGTGAACCGCTCGAACAACCGGCCTTCTCCTCGTTCCTGTTCCTGCGCCTGCTCCGGCGCCTTCCTGTCGGTCGCCGGGGTCCGGCGTCCGTTCGCCCCTGCGGTGAGTGTATCCACGGCCCGTGACGAGTGGCCGGGGGGGGACCCGGGCCGCCGTCCGGCCCGGTTTCGCGCCGTCGGCCCCCGTCGTATCCTCCAACGGTGCCCGTGCCCGCCGAATCGACCTCGCTGCTCGCACTCCCGGGCATGGCCGACGACCTGGGCCGCGTCGACGACGAACTGCGCCGGGTGGTCGCCAGCGACGACCCGTTCCTCACCGAGGTCGCCCGACACCTGATCGACGCCGGCGGCAAGCGGGTGCGGCCCGCCCTCACCATCACCGCCTCGCTGGCGACGGCACCCGAACCCGGACCCGTCATCCAGGAGGCCGTCCGCGGCGGCGTCGCCGTCGAACTGGTCCACCAGGGCTCCCTGTACCACGATGACGTCATCGACGGTGCCGACACCCGGCGCACCGTCCAGAGCGTCAACGCCCGCTTCGGGAACCTCGAGGCCATCCTGGCCGGCGACTACCTCCTGGCCCGGGCCTCGGAGATCGCCGCCGACCTCGGCACCGAGGTGGCCGGGTTGCTGGCCAGCACGATCGCCGGCCTCTGCGAGGGCCAGGTCCGCGAACTGGCCAGCAACTACGACATCGACCGCACCGAGGCGGCCTACCTGGAGTCGATCGGCGGCAAGACCGCCGTCCTGCTGGCCACGGCCGCGCGCATCGGCGGCATCGTCGCCGACCTGCCCCGCGACCACGTCGACGCCCTCACCGGGTTCGGCCACGCCTACGGCATGGCGTTCCAGGTGGTCGACGACGTGCTCGACCTGACCGCCACCGACGGCCAGCTCGGCAAGCCCGCCGGCAACGACCTCTGCGAGGGCGTCTACACACTGCCGGTAATCCGCACGCTGGCCGGTCCGGCCGGCGAGGAGCTGCGCCACCTGCTGGGCGGCCCGATCGACGAGGACGCCCGGGACCGGGCGCTCGCCATCGTGCGGGCCGACCCGTCACTGGCCGACTCGATGACCACCGCGGTGGCCTACACCACCGAGGCCGGCGACCTGCTCGACCAACTGCCGCCCACGCCGGCGGTGGCCACGCTGCGCCAGACCTGCGACCTGCTGCTGGCCCGGGTCGACGCCGCGGCGGCCGGCTAGGACCCGGCGCCCTCGTCGGCGTCGCCTTCCCCGTCACCCCCGTCGCCAGGGTCGGCCGGCGTCCCCAGGCCCTGCTCGGGCCGCAGCGTCGGGAACAGGATGACGTCCCGGATGGCGGTCGTGCCCGTCAGCAGCATGATCAGCCGGTCGATGCCGATGCCGAGGCCACCCGTCGGCGGCAGCCCGTACTCGAGGGCCCGCAGGTAGTCCTCGTCCACGACCATGGCCTCGTCGTCGCCGGCCGCACGACCCGCCTCCTGGGCCTCGAAGCGCTCCCGCTGGTCGTCCGGGTCGACGAGCTCAGTGAAGGCGTTGCACAGCTCGCGGCCCGCCACGATGCCCTCGAAGCGCTCGACCCAGCCGGGCCGGTCCCGGTGGTCGCGCGACAGCGGCGAGACCTCCTTGGGGTAGTCGACGACGAACACCGGGCCCCAGAGCTCCGGCTCGGTGGTCATCTCGTAGAGCTCCATGATCAGCTTGCCGGGTCCGTCGTGGTCCCTGACCGGGATGTCGCGCTCCTCGCACAAGCGGACCAGTTCGTCGCGGGGCGTGTCGAGGTCGACCTCGAGGCCGGCGTGCTCGGCCAGCAACTCGGTGAGGGTGGCCCGCCGCCACGGCACCGACAGGTCGAGCTGGCGACCGTCGTACTCGAGCTGCGTGGTGCCGAGCAGCGTCTCGGCCAGGTGGGCGACCAGTTCCTCGACCAGCGCCATGATGTCGTGGTAGTCGGCGTAGGCCTGGTAGAGCTCGAGCATCGTGAACTCGGGGTTGTGCCGGGTCGACACCCCCTCGTTGCGGAACACCCGGGCCACCTCGAACACCCGCTCCATGCCGCCGACCGTGAGCCGCTTCAGGTACAGCTCGGGGGCGATGCGCAGGTAGAGGTCCAGGTCGAGGGCGTTGTGATGCGTCGTGAACGGCCGGGCCAGGGCCCCGCCGGGGATGGGATGGAACACGGGTGTCTCGACCTCCAGGAACCCGCGGTCCTCCAGCCAGCGGCGCATCACCGAGAGCGCCCGACTACGCAGGACGAACGCCTCCCGGGCCTCGTCGGTCACCCAGAGGTCGACGTAGCGCTGCCGGTAGCGGGTGTCGGTGTCGACGATGCCGTGCCACTTGTCGGGGAACGGCCGGCGGGCCGCGGCGAGGCGCACCCACTCCCCCACGCGGACCGACAGTTCGCCGCGCCGCGTCACGATGACCTCACCGGTGACGCCGACCCAGTCGCCGAGGTGCAGTCCGGTGAACCCGGCGAAGTCAGGGGTGGACTTCTCGGGAGCGAAGAGCTGGATCCGGCCGGTGGCATCCTGGAGCACCCCGAAGAACAGCTTCCCCTGGTCGCGGCGCAGCATGAGGCGGCCGGCGACGGTGACCACGATGCCGGTCTCGGCGCCGGCCTCCAGGTCGCCGTGGGCGGCGTGCAGGCCGGCGGCCGTGGCGGTCGGCTCGAAGCGGTAGGGGATGCCGTCGGTGCCCATGGACTCGGATGACTCCGGAATGCCGTCGTCGCTCATCGATTCAGTGCTCCTGGTTGCGGAAGAAGACGATCCGCAGGCCGTGCAGCGTCAGGAACGGCTCGACGTGCTCGATGGTCTCGGCGACCGGGGCGATCAGGGGCGCCAGGCCGCCGGTGGCGACGACCGTGCAGCCCCCCAACTCGGCCCGGAACCGCTCGACCATCCCGTCGATCTGGGCGGCGAACCCGAACACGGCGCCCGACTGCAGCGACTCCACGGTGCTCTTGCCGATCACGCTGCGGGGGGCGGCCAGCTCGACGGCCCGCAGTGCCGCCGCCCGACCGAACAGGGCGTCGAGGCTGATCTCGACGCCGGGGGCGATGGCCCCGCCGATGAACTCGCCGTTGGCCGAGATGACGTCGAAGTTGTTTCCGGTGCCGAAGTCGACGACGACGGTGGGCCCGCCGTACAGGTCGAAGGCGGCGACGGCGTTGGCGATGCGGTCGGCGCCGACCTCCTTCGGGTTGTCGTAGAGGATCGCCATGCCGGTGCGGACGCCCGGCTCGATGACGATCGGATCGACGTCGATGTTGCGCTCGACCATCTCGCGCAGGCTGGCGAGCACCCGGGGCACGCCGGAGCAGATCGCCACGCCATCCACGTCGAAGGGGTAGCCGGCCGACTGCAGGAGGCTGCGGATGACGACGGCGTGCTCGTCGGCGGTGCGCACGGCGTCTGTGGCGATGCGCCAGTGGTCGAGCAGGCCGGCGTCGGCGGTGGCCCCCGACACGAGTTCGCGGTCGTAGAGGCCGATGACGGTCTGCGTGTTGCCGACGTCGATTGTCAGTAGCAAGGTCGCTCCTCCGGAATGGTTTCGGCGCCTGGGGTCATCATCGCACGATCCGGTCAGCCAGCCGACCGTGGATGGCGGCGGGAGGCTGGGTTCAGCCGGTGGCCTCGAGGTCGAGGCCGAGGTCGAGGGCCGAGGACGCCTGGGTGAGGGCGCTGCTGGAGATGCAGTCGACGCCCGTGGCGGCGTAGTCGGCCACCGTGTCGAGGGTGATGCCCCCCGACGCCTCGAGCAGCGGCACCCGGCCGCCGGCCTCACCGTGGGCCCGCGCGGCGGCGACCGCCTCGCGCACGGTGTCGGGCGACATGTTGTCGAGCAGGAGGGCGTCGGCGCCGGCGGTCAACGCCTCGGCCACCTGGTCGAGGCTGTCGCACTCGACGTGGACGATGCGGCCCGGCCACAGGTCGTGGGCCCGCTTGACCGCCGAGGTGATGTCGGTGCCGCGCAGGTGGTTGTCCTTGAGCATCACCCAGTCGCTCAGGTTGGCCCGGTGGTTGCGGCCCCCACCGGCCCTCACGGCGGCCTTCTCGAGAGCGCGCAGGCCCGGGGTGGTCTTGCGGGTGTCCCACACGACGGCGCCGCCGCCGGCCGCCGCGACCCAGTGGGCGACCCCGGTGGCGACGCCCGAGAGGTGGCCGAGGAAGTTGAGGGCGGTCCGCTCGGCGGTCAGCACCGGCGCCAGGGGGCCATCCACGGTGGCGACCACGCTGCCGCCGGCGAGCGGGTCGCCATCGCCCAAACGCCAGTCGACCTCGACCTCGGTGCCCGCCTGCCGGGCAACCTGCCGGAACGCCTCGTCGGCACAGGCGGTGCCGGCCAGCACGCCGTCGCGGCGGGCGACGATGGCGCCGACCGCCCTGGCGTCCGGGGGCACGAGGGCGGCGCTGAGGTCACCGAGGGGCGTGAGGTCCTCGACGAGGGCCCGTTGGACGGCCTCGACGACGGCGGTGGCAGGGGGTTCGACGGTCGGGCTCACGCCTCCAGCCTGCCGACCCGACCGCGGTCCGCCAACCGTCGGCGCATCAACCCCGGTCGACCCCGAGCACCAGCCGTTGGCGCACGGCGTCGCCGGTGGACGAATGGTCCCCGCCGGAGTTCACCGCCCGGCTCCCTCCGTCTCCGGGTCGGGAGTCACGGCGCCACGACTCCCACATTGTCGATGAGCCGGGCGTTGCCGAGTCGAGCCGCGACGAGCAGTCGTACCTCGTCGCCGGCGTCAAGCCGGTCAGGAGCCAGGAAGGTGGCGGACTCGACCAGCGCCGCGTAGTCGATCTCGACCAGCGGTGTCCCGGCGAGCACCTCCTCCATGGCGGCGATGACGGCGTCGGGATCGCGCTCCCCGTCCTCGACGATGGCGGCACCGGCCCGCAGCGCGCGGTACAGCACCGTCGCCTGGCGGCGCTCCTCATCGCCCAGGTAGACGTTGCGGCTGGACTTCGCCAGCCCGTCGGGCTCGCGGACCGTCGGACAGCCGACCACCTCGACCGGGAGAGCCAGGTCGGCGACCATTCCCCGTATGACGGCCAGTTGCTGAAAGTCCTTCTCGCCGAAGTAGGCGCGGCACGGACCGACGATCCGGAACAGCCGGGCGACCACCGTTGCCACGCCGGCGAAGTGGTTGGGCCGGCTGGCGCCCTCCAACGGGCCGGCGACCACACCTGGGGCGACGGGCTCGTCCTCGCCCTCCGGGTAGACCTCGTCGACGGTCGGGTGGAACACCAGGTCGGACCCGTGGTCGCCGCAGCGGGCCACGTCGGCGTCGAGGTCCCGCGGGTAGTCGGCCAGATCCTCGGTGGGAGCGAACTGGAGCGGGTTCACGAAGACGGACACCACGGTCAGGTCGTTGGCGGCGACCGAGGCGTCGACCAGCGAGCCGTGACCCTCGTGGAGGTAGCCCATGGTCGGCACGAAGCCGACCGACGCCCCGGCCTCCCGGACGGTGTCCAGCCGGCGTCGGAGGTCGGCGGCGGTGGTGACGACGTCGGGGGCACTCACGGCCGGCTCCGGCCGGCCAGCCGGCGGGCCAGTTCGGCGACCGCCTCGTAGCCGGGCCGCTCGTCGGCGGCGAGGGCGGCCAGGTGCCGCTGGATGGTGGCCTCGTCGCCACGGGCGGCGGGTCCGGTGAGCGCGTCGGCCGGGCCGAGCGCCCGGACGTTGGCGAGGCTGCCGTCGGCCAGGTCGAGGAACGCCTCGAGCGGCACGCCCAAGGGCCCGGCCAGCCGCTCGACCTGACCCAGCAGGGCCACGAGGTGGTTCGAGGCCACCACGGCGGCGGCGTGGTAGGCGGTCCGGTCGGTGTCGTCGACGGTGACCGACCGGCCCCCCAGGGCCTCGACGACCTCCCCCACCAGGGGGTCACCGGCCACCGCGAACCAGGCGCCGTCGGCGAGCAGGTCGGCGCCGCACTCGGCGTCGGCCAGGGACACCAGCGGGTGCAGCCCGGCCCGCCGGTGGTGTGGGGAGAGCACGTCGAGCCCGAGGGCTCCGGAGAGGTGGGCCACGACCGTGCCCCGCGACGGTGCCACGGTGGCCGCCACGTCGGCGATCGCCGCATCGGGGGTGGCGACCACGAGGAGGTCGATGCCGTCGGCGGCCGAGGTGCAGTCGTCGTCACGGCCCAGCAGGGGCTCGACCGCCCAGCCGCAGCGGCGCAGCGCCCCGGCCAGCGACCCGCCGGCCCGTCCCGGTCCGATGATCCGTACCCGTCGCATGGCGCTCCCCGTCAGGGCACCGACGAGTCGAGGGTGCCCGCCGGGACGACGTCATCGGGCCCGGTGGACGCCGGGGCCTCGGCGACGAGGTCTGGGGCCAGCTCCCGCAGCGGCACCAGCACGAACGCCCGCTCGAACATGCGGGGGTGGGGAACCTCGAGGTCCGGGTCGGCGACCTCCTCGCCGTCGATCCAGAGCACGTCGACGTCGAGCGTGCGAGGCCCCCAGCGGACCTCCCGCACCCGTTCGGCAGCCGCCTCGCAGGCCCGGGCGGCGTCCAGCAGTTGGTGGCCGGTCAGTGCCGTCCGGAGCTCGACGACGCAGTTGAGGTACGGCCCCTGCTCCGGCCCGCCGACCGGCGCCGTCTCGTAGACGGACGACACCGCCACGACGTCCGGCAGCGCCGCCACGGCGTCGCGGAGGTGGGCCCGACGGTCGCCCAGGTTCGACCCCAGGCCGAGGAATGCCCGGCGCGGGACCGCCGTCATGCCCGGCGGTGGATGCGGACGCCGCTGGTGCCGAGTGCCTCGGGGACCGGCGGCCGCAGCTTGCGCACCTCGACGGTCACGGCCTCGACCCCGTCGACCGCGAGGACCGCCTCGGCCACCCGCCCGGCGAACCGTTCGAGCAGCGCGAATCGTTCGTCCTCGGCGATACCGCCCACGAGGGCGCACAGGGCGCCATAGTCGATGGTGTCCTCGAGCCGGTCGGAGATGGTGGCCGTCGCCAGGTCGGCGTGGACGTCGAGGTCGAAGGCGAACGGCTGCCGACGGGCGACCTCCTCGGGCAGCACGCCGCAGAAGGCCGACACCTGCAGGTCGCGGAGTTGGATGCGGTCGCCCGGTACGTCGTCGGCCATGGCCGTCACCCTGCGCCGTCGTCGGCGTCGCCGTCGTCCACGCCCCCGCGGAGGGCGATCGCCTGCTCGATGATCCGTCGTCCCGGCGTGTCGAGGCGCCGCTCGAGGAGCCGCTCGGTCAACGAGACCACCTGTGGGCCCTGGGTCACGAGCCCGCTCCACAGCAGGTAGGCGCCCATGAGGCCGCACACGACGTCGTTGAGCTCGTCGCGGTGGACCATGACCCGCAGGGCGTCGTTGGTGAGCTCGACCAGCTGGTCCAGCACCTCGGTCAGCCGCTCGGGTCCCTCGTCGGGTCCGCCGTAGGGCACCTGCGCCCACCTGACGGTGAGTTCCTCGTAGTGGGCGAGGTTGTGTTCGCTCCCGAGCAGTGAGACCACGAGGTCGAAGTCGTTCTCGCGCAACCAGATGATCTCCTCCTGGCGGCGCACCTTGCGGTGGTTGGTGCCGCAGCCACCCGGCCGTTCGCAGACCGCCAGTCGGTCGGTGATGATCCACTTGAACCCGCGGGGCACGATGCCCTGCGCCCACTTGCCTCTCATCGGATCATCGGACCTCGTCGTCGAAGGGCCGGTCGCCCGGCCGCGTTCCCTGCATGATGCCGGGGCCGGGGCTCATCCGACCACCTGTGCGACACGACCCACGGCTCATCCGACCACCTGTGCGGCCTGCACGGTGGCGAGGACGTCGTGTGCCCGCACGACCTGGACCCCACTGGCATAGGCCCAGGTGGCGGCGGCGATCGAACCCTCCCGGCGGTCGCTCGGCGGTGTCTGGCCGTCGGTACCGTCGCTGGCGGCCGCCAGCACGCCGAGGAACCGCTTCCGGCTGACCCCGACGATCACCGGCCAGCCGGTCTCCACCAGTGCCGGGAGCGCGGCCAGCAGCTCGAGGTTGTGGCGGGAGGTCTTGCCGAAGCCGATGCCCGGGTCGATCCAGACCTCGCCCACGCCGGCCTCGGCGGCCCGCTCGGCCCGCTCGACGAGGAAGTCGCGCACCTCGGCCACGACGTCGCCGTACACGGGCTCGTCCTGCATGGTGCGGGGGTCGCCGCGCATGTGCATCGCCACCCAGCCCACGCCCAGTTCGGCCGCCACCTCGCCCAGCGAGGCACTGACGTCGTTCACGATCGTGGCGCCCGCCGACACCGCCGCACGGGCGACCTCGGCGTGACGGGTGTCGATCGAGACCCGGACCCGGCCGGCCAGGCCGGCGACGACCGGCAGGACGCGGCGCACCTCCTCCTCGGGCCCGACCGGGTCGGCGCCGGGCCGGGTGGACTCGCCACCCACGTCGACGATGGCGGCACCCTCCTCGACGAGTCGACGACCGTGCTCGAGGGCAGCCCCGTGGTCGAGGAAGCGGCCCCCGTCCGAGAAGGAGTCGGGCGTGACGTTGAGGACGCCCATCACGGCGCCCGCCGCAACGGCGTCGGCCGGCACGCTGGCGTCCCGGGGCGGACTCAGCCCCGCCCGTGGTCGATGAAGCGCATCGCCTCGAGCCGGGTGGAGACCTTGGTCCGGAAGATGCCCTGGACCGACGACGTGACGGTGACGGCCCCGGGCTTGGTGACGCCCCGCATCGACATGCAGAGGTGCTCGGCCTCGACCACGACCAGGGTGCCCTGCGGGTCGAGGGTGCGCTGGATGGCGTCGGCGACCTGCGAGGTGAGGCGCTCCTGGACCTGCAGGCGCTGGGCGTAGCCCTCGACCAGGCGGGCCAGCTTCGAGAGGCCGGTGATCATCCCGCCCTTCTGCGGGATGTAGGCGACGTGCGCCCGGCCGACGAACGGCAGGAGGTGGTGCTCGCACAGCGAGTAGAGGGGGATGTCGCGCACCATGACCATCTCGTCGTGGTCCACGTCGAAGGTCTTGATGAGTTGCTCGGCGGGCTCCTCGTGGAGGCCGCTGCACACCTCGGCGTACATGCGGGCGACCCGGTCCGGGGTCCCGCGCAGGCCGTCGCGGTCGGGGTCCTCGCCGATGGCCTCGAGGATCTCCCGCACGGCGGCCGAGATGCGATCCAGGTCGACCGTGAACTCCCCGCTCACGCGGCTCCCTCCCCGGCCCCGTCGGTGTCGAGCACCCGGATCTCGGTCAGGTTCCGGAACCGCTCCGCCACGTCCAGCCCGTAGCCGACGAGGAAGTCGTCGGGAACCCGGAAGCCGACGTAGCGCAGCGAGTCCTCGTCGTACACGTCGCTGTCGCGGACGAGGAGGGCGCACACCTCGAGGCTGGCCGGGTTGCGGGCCAGCAGGTTCTTGCGCAGGTAGTTGAGGGTGAGGCCGCTGTCGACGATGTCCTCGACGAGGATGACGTCGCGGTCGGCCAGGTCCAGGTCGAGGTCCTTCACGATCCGCACCACGCCCGACGAGCGGGTGGAGTGGCCATAGGACGACACCGCCATGAAGTCGAACTCGACGGGCAGGTCCACGGCCCGGGCCAGGTCGCTCATGAACATGAAGGCGCCCTTGAGCACCCCGATCAGGAGGGGTGCCCGGCCGGCGTAGTCGGCGGTGATCGAGGCGCCCAACTCGGCGACCCGGGTGGCCAGGTCCTCCTCGGCGATGAGGACGCGGCCGGGGGCGAACGAGTCCGAGGAGGCGCTGCCCATGGGTCGGGACCCTAGCGGCCGCCGTCGGTGGCCCCGCCCACCGGTACGGCCCGGAGGCGGCCCCCGGAGCGCTCGACCCGCAGGCCACCGGCCACCTCGGCAGCCCGGTCGGTCCCGGCCGCCACGGCCAGCACCCGGTCGACGGCGGCGGCGTCGGGCGGGCGTCCCTCGAGCCGGTCGGTGAGCCAGCGGCGCAGCACCAGGCGGGCCAGGTCCGACGGGAGGGCGGCGACGGAGTGGGCGTCGGTGGCGTCGACGTCGACGACGAGCCCATCCAGGAGGGCGGCGGCCGCACCGGCCTGGCGGGCGTGGCGGGCGAGCAGCGGCACCGGGTCGCGGTCGGAGACCTCGGCCAGCAGGGGCAGCACCTCGTGGCGGATGCGGTTGCGGACGAACCGGGGGTCGCCGTTCATGGGATCGTCGAGCGGCTCGAGCCCCCGGGCGGCGCAGAGGGCGCGGGTCTCGCTGCGGCGCAGGCCCAGCAGGGGCCGCCGGTGGGGTTCGCCGATGCCGGCGGCGCCGTGGACGCCGGCGCCGCGCAGCAGGTTGAGCAGGACCGTCTCGGCCTGGTCGTCGGCGGTGTGGCCCGTGAGCACGCCGGGTGGCAGCACGTCGCGGCGGGCGTCCCGGGCCCGGGCCTCGAGGTTGGGGCCGTCGGCGACGTGGGCGGCCACCGACACGGCGGCGGCACCGAGCGCCCGGGCCACCCCGGCCACCGCCTCCCCCTCGGTGTCCGAGCCGGGGCGCAGCCCGTGGTCGACGTGCCAGGCGGTGACCGTGCAGCCGGCCTCGACGGCGAGCACCAGCAGGGCCAGCGAATCGGGCCCGCCGGAGACGGCACAGTCGACCGCGGTGCCGGGCGGCGGGAAGTCGCAGCGGGCCAGCAGGTCGACGGCATCCATGGGCGACCTCAGACGGCCAGGGCGGCCATCCGCTCGATCCAGCGCGACGGCTCGGCGATCTCGGCCCGGTCGGGCAGGTTGCCGGGGTCGTCCCAGGCCCGGTCGAGCAGGGCCGTGCCGCCCTCGGCCTCGACGGCGGCGATGAAGGCCTCGCCCTGGGCGTACTGGGCCAACTTGGCCTCGAGGCCGATGACCTTCTGGAGGAGCCGCACCAGGCCGGTGGCGGAGCGGCGTCGCTCGCGCATGACCCGGGCAAAGCGGTCCGCACCCCGCACGTGGCCCTCCCCCGCCCGGTCCATGGTGACGTCACCGTGGCCTTCGAGGAGGCTCATCAGGCCGGCGATGCGGTCGAGGGCGGCCTGCTGCTCGGGGCCGGCGACGGCCTCCAGCAAGCCGGCCCCAGCGGCCCGACCAGCCTCGTCGTCGGCGTCGCGGCGCCGGTTGGCGAGGTTGCGGAGCCGGTCCGTGATGCCGTCCTCCTCGTCGTCGAGGTCGACGTCGAGCAGCGTCTCGACGAGGCCGAGGTAGTGCTCTCGCATCCAGGGAACACCCGTGAACTGGGCCCGGTGGGTGACCTCGTGGAGGGCCAGCCAGAGCCGGAAGTCGTCGGGTGGGAAGGCGTAGCGGCGCTCGATGGCCACGACGTTGGGGCCGACGTAGTACACGAGGTCCTGGTCCTCGGCGTCCTCGTCCTCGAGCACCAGCAGGTCGTACTGGCCGAGCACCCGGGTGGACATCCAGCCCAGCACGGCACCCAGCTCGGCGCCACTGATGCGCGTGGCGAAGGGCGCCAGGAGGCCGGGCGGCCGGTCGGCCATGCGCTCGAGCATGGGACGCAACAGGCGCTGCAGGGACGCCAGGTTGGCCCGGATCCAGGCGGCCCGGTCGACAACGCGGGCACGGGCGGCGCCGTGCAGCGGGACCAGGCCGGTGGTCTCGGCGACGAGGCGCTCGGCGAGGGCGGTGTGCCGCTCGAAGTCGGCGACCAGGTCGACGCGCTCGTGGGCGTGGGCGAAGGGGGCCCGCTCGGCGACCCGGATGGCGACGCGTTCCGCCAGGTCCCAGTCGATGGTGGAGGGGTGGGTCGCCATGGAGCCCTGGCCGCGGGCGCCGGGGCTAACGGCGGGGGTAGCGGGTGGAGGAGACCTTCTGGAAGTAGCCGGCCAGCGTGGCGATGCAGAGGACCACGCCCCCGGCCACGAGCGGGACGGCCAGCCAGTAGTGCCAGATCACGCCGGCGAGAACGTTCATGGCGGGCATCCTAGGGGGTCGGCCGGGGCGGGCCCCACCTCTCCGGTGGGGCGCCTCGGGTTGGCGAAACGAGCCCGCGCGGGGAATCGAACCCCGGACCTGCTCATTACGAGTGAGCCGCTCTGCCGACTGAGCTACACGGGCGCAGGGCGCAAGCGTAGCGAGGCGGCCCTGTCGTGCCGCCGGTGGATTCGGCGCCGTCGAGTCCCGGGCAGACCCGGGTCGGACCCGGGTCAGGCCCGGGTGATCGGCGCCCAGGCCAGCAGCAGGCGCTTCTCGCCGACCGACGGGAAGCGCACGACGGCCTCGGTGCGGTCGCCCTCGCCGGACACCGCCACGACGACGCCCCCGCCCCAGGCGCCGTGTACGACCCGCTCGCCGGCGGCCAGGCCCAGCTCGTGGGCACCCGTCGCGGCCGGTGCCCGCAGCCCGCCGACGCCGGCCGGGGCGCGGGTGCCGGCCCCGATCACCGAGCCACCCGGCTCGCCGTCGTCGGCGACCTGGGAGCCGGTGTCGTCGTCCCAGCGGTCCTTGCGTCCGCCGCGATCGTGCCGGTCCCGCCAGCCGCCGCCGGGGCTGCGACGGGCCTTGCGGCCGTCCTCGGACTCGACGATCAGTGCCTCGGGGATCTCGTCGAGGAAGCGGCTGGGCGGGTTGTACTGGGTGGCGCCGTGGAGCATGCGGGTCCAGGCGTGGCTGACGTGGAGCAACTCGCGGGCCCGGGTGATGCCGACGTAGGCGAGGCGCCGCTCCTCCTCGAGCTGCTGGGGGTCGGCCAGCGACCGCACGTGGGGGAACACGCCCTCCTCGACGCCGGCGAGGAACACGACGGGGAACTCGAGGCCCTTGGCGGCGTGGAGCGTCATGAGCACGACCTGGCCGTCGTCGGATCCGTCGCCGTCGGCCACGTCGTCGGCGTCGGGCAGCTGGTCGGTGTCGGCGACGAGGCCGACCTGCTCGAGGTACTCGTCCACCGAGTCGAACTCGGCGGCCACGCCGACGAGCTCGGCCAGGTTCTCCAGCCGGCCCTCGGCCTCGATGGTGTGCTCTGCCCGCAGCTCGTCGAGGTAGCCGGAGCGGTCGAGCGCCGCCTCGAGCACGGCGCCCGGGCCGTCGTCGACCCGGGCGGTCAGGTCGTCGAGCAGGTCGAGGAAGCCCCGGATGCCGGCTGCGGCCCGACCGGACACGCCGGCCTCGTCGGCGTGGCCGAGCGCCTCGGTGAACGTGGTGCCGTCGTGCTGCGCCCAGGCGTCGACGCGGGCGACCGAGGTGTCACCGATGCCCCGCTTGGGGACGTTGAGCACCCGCCGGGCCGCCACCTCGTCGGCCGGGTTGGCGGCGAGGCGCAGGTAGGCGAGGGCGTCGCGGACCTCGCGCCGGTCGTAGAAGCGGGTGCCGCCGACGACCCGGTAGGGCACGCCGAACCGGATGAGCTGCTCCTCGATGGCCCGGCTCTGGGCGTTGGTGCGGTAGAAGACGGCCAGGTCGGACCAGGCCCGGCGACCCGAGTCGTGGAGCCCGGCGAGGCGGCGGGTGATCCAGCGCGCCTCGTCGTCCTCGTCGTCGGCCCGGTAGCGCACGATGCGATCGCCGGGGCCGGCGTCGGTCCAGAGGTCCTTGGGCGGCCGGTCCTCGTTGCGGGTGATGACGGCGTTGGCGGCGTCGAGGATCGTCTGGGTGGACCGGTAGTTCTGGTCGAGCACGACGACGGTGGCGTCGGGGAAGGCCTGCTCGAACTCGAGGATGTTGCGGACATCGGCCCCGCGGAACTGGTAGATGGACTGGTCGCTGTCGCCGACGACGCACACGTTGCGGTGCTCCTCGGCCAGCAGCAGGACCAGTTCGTTCTGGACGCTGTTGGTGTCCTGGTACTCGTCGACGAGGATGTGCTCGAAGCGGCGCCGGTGGTCGGCGAGGACCTCGGGGTGGCCGCGCAGGAGGCGGACGGCGTTGCCGAGCAGGTCGTCGAAGTCCATGGCGCCGGCCGCCAGCAGCCGCTGCTGGTAGCCGGTGAACACGTCGGCGACCCGGGCCTCGTGGGGGCCGGTGGCCCGGTCGGCGTAGGCGCCGGCGTCGAGGCCGTCGTTCTTGGCGGCCGAGATCGCCGCCTGCAGACCCCGTGACGGGTAGCGCTTGGCGTCGAGGCCGAGGTCGCGTACGACGTGGCCGACGAGGCGGGTGCTGTCGCCCTGGTCGTAGATGCTGAACCGGGACGGGTAGCCGATGCGCTCGGCGTCGCGGCGCAGGATCCGCACGCACGCCGAGTGGAAGGTGGAGACCCACATGCGGTGGGCGATGTCGCCGACGAGGCGGGCGACCCGTTCCTTCATCTCGCCGGCGGCCTTGTTGGTGAAGGTGATGGCCAGGATCCCGAAGGGCGACACGCCCCGCTCGCCGATGAGGTGGGCGATGCGGCGCGTCAGCACCCGGGTCTTGCCGGAACCGGCACCGGCGACGACGAGCAGCGGCCCCTGCGGGTGCGTGACGGCGTCGAGCTGGGCAGGGTTGAGCCCGTCGTCGATCCGGTCGTCCTCGAGCCGCGCCACCATCGGGCGGCACCCTACCGGCGGCCTGCGACCGCCCCGGGGGCGGCGTCTAGGGTACGCAGCCGTGCCGCGTGCGTTTCGCTTCTCCGTCTCGGCGGCCGCGCCGCGGCCGGCCGCCGAGTGGCGGGAACTGGGCCGTCGGGCCGAGGACCTGGGCTTCTCGACGCTGTCGATGCCCGACCACCTCGACGCCGAGATGGCGCCGCTCATCGCCCTGGCGGTCACCGCCGAGGCCACCCGCAGCCTGAAACTCGCCACCCTCGTGCTCGGCAACGACTACCGGCACCCGGCGTTCCTCCACAAGCAGGCGGCCACCCTCGACCTGCTGTCCGACGGCCGCCTCGAGCTCGGCATCGGCGCCGGCTGGCAGTCGTCCGACTACGACCGGGCCGGCATCCCGCTGGACCGCCCCGGCGTGCGGATCGAGCGCCTGACCGAGGCGGTCACGGTCCTCAAGGGCCTCTTCGCCGAGGGGCCGTTCCACTTCGACGGCGAGCACTACACGATCGACGGACTCGAAGGGCAGCCCGAGTGCGTCCAGCAGCCGCACCCGCCGATCATCATCGCCGGCGGCGGGAAGCGGGTCCTGTCGCTGGCCGCCCGGGAGGCAGACATCGTGGGCCTCAACGCCAACATGTACGCGGGCGTGATCGACCAGCGGGCCGGCCCCAGCGCCACCCCGGCGGCGACCGACGAGAAGCTGGGCTGGGTGCGGGAGGCGGCCGGCGACCGGTTCGCCGACCTCGAGCTCCAGACCCGCGTCCACGTCGCCACGATCACCGACGACCCGCAGAGCATGGCCGAACTGATGGCCCCCGCCCTCGGCATCGAGCCCGAGGACGCCCTCGCCTCGCCGCACGTGCTGGCCGGCTCGGTCGGCCAGTGCGTCGAGACGCTGCTGGCCTGGCGGGAGCGCTGGGGCATCTCCTACGTGGGCATCAGCGAGGACGCCATGGTCGAGTTCGCCCCGGTCGTGGAGGCCCTCGCCGGCGTGTAGCCCGGCGGCTACCAGAGTTCGTCGGTGTACCGGTCGGTTCCGACGATCGTCCGCAGGAACGGCGCGGCGGACGTGACCTCCCCGAGGCCCGAGGCGGCGACGCGCTCCCCGTAGTCGACGAACCGGTCCCAACAGGCCCGCGGATCGTCCTCCAGGAAGAACAGTTGCAGGATCGACTGCTCGTCGAGCGGAGGCGACCCGAGGTCCATCGGGGCGTTGGACGTCATGTCGTCGCGGGGCACTGCCGTCCACGACGCGCATGAGGCGACCCGCCCAGCCTCGAAGACCGGCGGCAGGCCCTCGGCGTCCAGCCAGGCGTCCAGCTCGTCGGCCGACACGCCGTCGGCCCGTCGGACGGCGACCGAGGCGATGGCGGCGTAGTGGTGGTCGAGGGCCACTTCGACCGGCACCGGGTCGGGGTCGCGGTAGCGGTTCGAGTGGTGCAGGTAGAGGACCGTGTGGGCGTGGGTGCGCTCACCGAAGCCGCGTCCGGCGCTGTAGAGGTCGACCACCTGCCTGGCACCCCAGGCGAAGTGCTCGTCGTGGTGGCCATCCTCCACCCAGTAGATCGCCACATAGGAGCCCCGGTCGACGGGGTCGCTGATGGCGTTGCCCTCGACGGGGAACCGCAGGTCCTTGAGCTCCCGGGTGGCGACCCAGCGGCTGCCGGCGAGGCACCACGGGCCCGACAGGCAGCCGCCGTAGTAGTGGTCCCGCTCGTACCAGCGGTTGTAGGCGACCTCGTGGCCCCGGTGCGGGTCGACGAGGGTGTAGAGCATGCTCCCGACCTTGACGGGGTACTCGGGTGGGACGTGCGGGGCCATCGGTGCTCCTTCGGGGTGGCGGGCCTCCAGCGTGTGCGATCCGTCCCGGGGGCCGCAAACCGCGCCGGCGGGCCGGTTCAGCGGCGTTCGATGAGGATCGCCGCCGTTGCCCGGCCGAAGCGGCCGTCGAGGTCGTAGAGCACCGCCTCCGACAGTCCGATGCCGTCACCGACGTTCTTGTGGAGGCCCCGCAGGCCGACCCACTCCCCGACCGGGTCGCGGAACGTGTGGAGGTGCAGGTCGGTGTTGATGGTCAGCCACGCCGAGGGGTCGAGGTAGCCGGCGACCATGCTGGCCATGTCGGCCACGGCGGCCATCCGCACGTACGGGGACGTCGGGGCGCCCTCCACGAACGGCCGGTGCATCCGCAGCCAGAGCAACCCGGGGGCGCCGGTGCGGAACTCCCCGCCGGGGCGTCGCAACTCGACGCCGCGGATGAACCCGGGCACGCCGGTGCCGGGCATCGTGAGCGTGGCCGACTCGTCGGGTAGGGGCGGCGGCTCGTCGTCGACGTGGCGCATGCGTTCATCGTCGAACGGCGTGGGCTCGTCGCTGACCCGCAGCCGCACCGACATGGACCGGGCGACCTCGCGGGGCTCGCCGGTGGCGTCGTCGAACAGCGAGGCCCGGACGACCTGGAGGCGACGCCCGTCGCGCACGACCTCGGCCTCGCCGCGGAGCGGCCACATCGGAGCGCCGCGCATCAGGTCGACGGTGTGGCGGCAGATGCGCATCGGGACCGCCGTCGGAACCCCCTCGACCAGGTGGGCGAGGATTCCCGACACGGAGCCGCCGTGCTGCTCCTCGGGGTTCCAGGGGCCGCCTGCGAGCGGCAGCGGCACGATCGTGTCGCCGTCGACCCGGAAGTAGGCGCCGTCCTCGAAGGCGTGGTCGGTGCCGGTCACGCCCGAGTTGCTAGGCGCTGCGGCCCAGGAGTGCCAACAGGCGCAGGCCGGCCGGAGCGTCGTCGGCCGGCAGGACGGGTGGGGCGAAGTGGGGCCCACGGACGCCGCCGACGGCCATGACGTCGGCCAGCTGCAGCCAGAAGTCGAGGCAGCGCCCGGCGACGTCGTCAGGGAGGTCCAGGTCGCGGCCGCAGGCCCGGGCGAGGTCCCAGGCGTGGACCAGGTTGTCGGTGGTCCGGAACCCGACGATCACCGAGCCCGCAAAGTCGCCGTTCGGGTACGCGTGGGTGGCGTCGAGCACGCCGTCGCCGCCTGCCGCCTCGAGGGCGGCAAGGGCGGTCCCCCGCCAGGTGGACATCGGGCTGGGGCCCAGCACCGAGGTGTCGACCTCCACGGACACGGCGTCGCCGTCACCGCGGAACAGGCGCGCCACCAGCGCCTCGCCGATGACGACGTGGGCGACGAGAGTTCGGACATCCCACTCGTCGCACGGGGTGGAATTGGCCCAGTCGTCGTCGGCGACCTGGTTCAACTGCTCCCCGAACAGCGCGGCCGCCGCCCGATAGTCGGCGAGCGGGCCCTCGGCGCTCACTCCCACTCGCCTATTCCCACTCAATGGTGCCGGGCGGCTTCGAGGTGACGTCGTAGACGACGCGGTTGACGCCGTCGACCTCGTTGATGATCCGGCTGGAGAGCGTCTCGAGCAGGTCGTGCGGCAGACGCGCCCAGTCGGCGGTCATGGCGTCCTCGCTGGTGACCGCCCTGACGATGATGGGCCGGCCGTAGGTGCGCTCATCTCCCATGACGCCCACCGACCGGACGTCGGCCAGCACGGCGAACGACTGCCAGATCTCGCGCTCGAGGCCGGCCTTGGCGATCTCCTCGCGGACGATCAGGTCGGCGGCCTGGAGTGTCTCGACCTTGTCAGGCGTGACCTCGCCGATGATGCGCACGCCGAGGCCCGGGCCGGGGAACGGCTGGCGCCACACGATCTCGTCGGGCAGGCCCAGCTGGGAGCCGACGGCCCGCACCTCGTCCTTGAACAGGTTGCGCAGCGGCTCGACCAGCTCGAAGTCGAGGTCCTCGGGCAGGCCGCCCACGTTGTGGTGGCTCTTGATCTTGGCGGCGTCCTTGGTGCCCGACTCGATGACGTCCGGGTAGAGCGTGCCCTGCACGAGGAAGCGGGCATCCTCGATGCCGCCGGAGGCGTCCTCGAAGACCCGGATGAACAGCTCGCCGATGGCCTTGCGCTTGTCCTCGGGGTCGGTGACGCCGGCGAGGCGCTCGAAGAAGCGGTCGGCGGCCCGCACGTGGATGAGCTCGATGCCCTGATGGCGTTGGAAGGTCTCGACGACCTGCTCGCCCTCGCCGGACCGCATCAGGCCGGTGTCGACGAACACGCAGGTCAACTGGGGGCCGATGGCCTCGTGGACGAGGGCGGCGGCCACGGCGGAGTCGACGCCGCCGGAGAGGCCGCAGATGGCCCGGCCGGTGCCGACCTGCTCTCTGATGGCGGCCACGGACGACTCGATGATCGAGTCCATCGTCCAGTCGCCGGCCACGCCGCACACGTCGACGAGAAAGCGTCGCAGCATGTCCTGGCCACACGGCGTGTGGTGCACCTCGGGGTGGAACTGGACGCCGTAGAGGCCCCGCTCGGGCGCCTCGAAGGCCGCCACCGGAGCGTCGGGCGACGAGGCCGTGGTGCGGGCGCCGTCGGGGCCGTCGGTGATGGCGTCGAAGTGGCTCATCCACACCGGCTGCACGCCGGGGCCGGCGTCGGCGAGGAGCGTGCCGGGGTCGCCGACGGTGAGGTCGGTGCGCCCGTACTCGCCCCGCTCGTTGCGTCCCACGTTGCCACCGCACTGGTGGGCGATCAGCTGGGCGCCGTAGCAGATGCCGAGGATCGGCACGCCCAGGTCGTAGACGCCGGGATCGATGCGGGGGGCGCCGTCGACGTGCACCGAGGCCGGGCCGCCCGAGAGGACGATGCCGGTGGGTCGCCGCTCGCCGAACTCGGCGGCGGTCAGGTCGTGCGGGACGATCTCGCTGTAGACGTTCGCCTCGCGGACCCGCCGGGCGATGAGCTGCGCGTACTGGGCGCCGAAGTCGACGACGAGGACGCGATCGCCGGCCACGGCGGCGCCGGACGAGACGGGCGGCATGCGGTGCGGCGGCGGCCGGGGGTCGGGCCGGGCCTAGTGGCCCATGCCCACGCCCTGGGCCTTCTGGAGGGACTTGCCCTCGGTCTGGAGGGCGGGCGCCACCATGACCTCGGCCTTCTGGAACTCCTTGATGTCGACGTAGCCACAGGTGGCCATGGACGTGCGGAGCGCCCCGAACAGGTTGAGCTTGCCGTCGTTCTCGTTGGCGGGGCCGACGAGGATCTCCTCGAGCGTGCCGCGCACGGTGGTCTGGACCCTGGCGCCGCGGGGCAGGGTGGGGTGGAACGTGGCCATGCCCCAGTGATAGCCGTGGCCGGGCGCCTCGGCGGCGGCGGCCAGCGGCGAGCCGATCATGACGGCGTCGGCGCCGCACACGATGGCCTTGGAGATGTCGCCACCGGTGGCCATGCCGCCGTCGGCGATGACCTGGCAGTAGACGCCGGTCTCGTCGAGGTGGCGCATCCGGGCGGCCCGCACGTCGGCGATGGCGGTGGCCTGGGGGACGCCGAGGCCGAGCACGCCGCGGGTGGTGCAGGCGTGGCCGGGGCCGACACCCACGAGGATGCCGGCGGCGCCGGTGCGCATGAGGTGCAGGGCGGCCTTGTAGGTGGAGCAGCCGCCGACGATGACGGGCATGTCGAGGCCGCGGATGAAGGTCTTGAGGTTGAGCGGTTCGACGGTGGTCGAGACGTGCTCGGCGGAGACGACGGTGCCCTGGATGACGAGCATGTCCAGCTCGCCCTCGAGGATGTGGGGCAGGAAGGCCTCGGTGCGCTGCGGGGTGACCGAGGCACACGACACGACGCCGGCGTCGTTGATCTCGCGGATCCGCTGGGTGACCAGCTCGGGGCGGACGGGCTCCTGGTAGAGCTCCTGCATCCGCTGGGTGGCCTTCTCGACAGGCTGGGAGGCGATCTCGGCGAGCACGCTGTCGGCGTCCTCGAAGCGGGTCCAGAGGCCCTCGAGGTTGAGTACGCCGACGCCGCCGAGGCGGCCGATGGCGACGGCCGTGGCGGGGCTGACGACGCCGTCCATGGCGGAGGCCATGAGGGGCAGGTCGAAACGGTAGGCATCGATCTGCCAGGAGATGTCGACGTCCTCGGGGTCGCGTGTGCGGCGGCTCGGCACGATGGCGATGTCGTCGAAGCCGTACGCCCGACGACCGCTCTTGCCCAGCCCGATCTCGATCTCCGGCATGCCTGTGGTCCCTTGTTCGCGCCCGTGGAGAAGGGACGAGTCTAGCCGTCCGGGGGTCTGCGGCAGGGAGGGTGACGGTGCGTTTCGCGGCGCCCCCGGCCGGGGTGTGGGACGTCGCTGCCGCGGCGCTCAGGCGTGGGCGTCGAGCAGGTCGCCGAGGCGCTCGACGTGCCCGGCGGTCGTCCAGGTGCCGCCGACGGCGACCCGGAGCACGTAGCGGTCGTGGAGCCGGGTGTGGGTCAGGAACGCCTCGCCGGTGGCGTTCACGGCGGCCAGCAGGGCCTCGGTGGCGTCGTCGCCGTCGACGTGGCGGAGGCAGACGAGTGCCAGCGACGGCGGGGCGGCCAGTTCCAGCCTGGGGTGGGCGGCGACCCGCTCGGCGAGGGCACCGGCGGCGGCCACGTGGTGGCGGATGTGCGCCCGCAGGCCCTCGACGCCGTAGCTGCGCAGTACGAACCAGAGCTTGAGGGACCGGAATCGGCGGCCCAGGGGCACCTGCCAGTCCCGGAAGTCGACGACCTCGCCGGCGTCGCTGGCGGCGTTGCGCAGGTACTCGGGGAGGATCGACAGCGAGTCCAGCAGCGGCGCCCGGTCGGCGAGGTAGAAGGCGGTGCAGTCGAAGTTGGTGAGCAGCCACTTGTGGGGGTTGAAGCAGTAGCTGTCGGCCCGGTCGAGGCCATCGAGGAGGTTCCGGTGCTCTGGACAGACGGCGGCCGAGCCGGCCCAGGCGGCGTCGACGTGGAGCCAGGCGCCCGCCTCGGCGGCGACCTCGGCGATGGCCGGCAACGGGTCGACGGCGCCTGAGGAGGTCGTGCCCACGGTGCCGACGACGATGCACGGCACGAGGCCCGCCGCCCGGTCGGCGGCGACCGCCTCGGCGAGGGCGACGGGGTCCATGGCGTGGTCGGCGTCGGCCGCGATGGCCCGCAGCTGCCCCGCCTCGAACCCGGCGATGCGAACGCCCTTCTCGACCGACGAGTGGGCCTGGATGGACGTGTAGGCGACCAGGTTCGCAATGGCCGGCGCCCCGCCGGCCCGGTCGCGGGCAGCCAGGATGGCGCAGAGGGTCGCCGAGGAGGCCGAGTCCTGGATGACGCCGCCGCCCGCCCCACCGGACCGGAACCGGTCGGGCAGGCCGCAGAGGTCGACCAGCCAGTCCAGGACGTGGATCTCGAGCTCGGTGCAGGCGGGGCCGGTGGACCAGAGCATCCCCTGGGTGCCGAGGCCCGCCGAGAGCAGCTCGCCGAGCACCGCCGGCGGCGACGAGTTGCACGGGAAGTAGCCGTAGAAGCCGGGATGTTGCCAGTGGGTGAGGGCCGGGGCGACGACCTGGTCGACGTCGTCGAGCAGTGCCTCGAACGGCTCGCCCGCCTCGGGGACCCGGTCGGGCAGCAGGGCCCGCACGTCGCCGGGGGCGATGCCGGGGGTGACGGGGCGGTCGGCGACGCCGGCGAGGTAGTCGGCCAGCCAGTCGACGGTGGCGTGGCCGGCCGCGCGGAACTCCTCCGGCGTCTGGTGTCGGGGTGGCTGCGGGGACTCCGTGGGCTCAGGCGTCGCCATCGGCGCGAACATACCCGAGGGGGTCGTCGACCCCCAGTGTCAGGCAGAGCAGCTGGCGCAGCATGGCCGCCGTGGCTCCCCACACGGTGTCGCCGACCAGTTCGAAGAAGGTGATGCGCCACGGCCCGCCGGGGAAGTCCCACTCCTCCTCCCGGTACACCCCGTCGAGGAGCAGTTCGGCCAGGGGCACGTGGAGGACCGCCTCGACCTCGTCGGGGTTGGCGACCAGGTCGGGCCGGCCGGGCAGCAGCGCCACGAACGGGTGGATGATGCTGCCGCTGCCGACGGTGGTGAGCAGGTCGAGGTGGCCGACGAGCCTCGGCACCGTGGGGCCCAGACCGGTCTCCTCGGTGGCCTCCCGCAGGGCGGTGGACCACAGGTCGGGGTCGTCGGCGTCGTGGCGGCCGCCGGGAAAGCTGACCTCGTGGGTGTGGGAGGCCAGGCGGGGCGACCGGCGGGTGAGCACCACGTGGGGGCCGTCGTCGTCGTAGAGGGCCACGAGGACCCCGGCAGCCTGCTCCTCGCCGGTGTGCTGTCGGCCTCGGACGCCGGCGGGCTGTCGACCCTCGACGGCGGCGAGGACCCGGTCGAGGGTCAAGGTGCGGTCGGCCACGCCGGCCCAGGGCGCCGGGTCGCCGGGTCGCCAGCCGTCGGGACGGGGGATCAGCTGTGGCCCGCCGCGGCCCGGCGGGCCGCTCACGCCGTTTCTCGGCGGTCCGGACGTGTCGGCGTGCTCACGCCTCGGCCAGGTCGGCCAGCAGGTCGGTGAGCCCGCCGTCGGCGAGGCCCTGCGCCACCTCGAGCGGGACCGTGGTGCCCTTCTCCCAGCCCTGCCAGAGTTCGGCCAGGCCGGCGGCACGGTCGCCGGAAGTGGCCAGCAGTTCGGGTAGGCGGCCGGTCTTGAGGTTGGCGAGCATCCGGCCCGGCAGCGCCTCGCCCCGAACCCACTCGTCGAACTGCCCCGCCAGCTTCGCCGGGTCCGGTGCCGGCCGGGGGTCGTCGACGGCCTCGTCCATCCCCGGAGGGTACCGCCGCCCCCGAAAACGACGGGAGCCGGGCCCTGCGGCCCGGCTCCACGTCGAAGGGTCGCCCCGGAGGGGCGGGTCCCTCGCTACATCATGCCGCCCATGCCGCCCATGGGGTCCATGCCCCCGGCGGGCATCGCCGGCTCGGGCTCGGGCTTGTCGGCCACGAGCGCCTCGGTGGTGAGCAGCAGGGCCGCGATCGACGCCGCGTTCTGCAGCGCCGCACGGGTCACCATGGCCGGGTCGATGACGCCGGCCTCCACCAGGTCGACGATCTCGCCGGTGGCGGCGTTGAGGCCCGTCGAACCGCTGGCCTGCTCGACCTCGCGCACCATGACGGCACCCTCGAGGCCGGCGTTGTCGGCGATCAGCCGGGCCGGGGCCTCCAGGGCCGAGTGGACGATCCGGACACCGGTCGCCTCGTCGCCCGACAGGACCTCGCCCGCCGCCGCGACGGCCGCACGGGCCCGCAGCAGGGCGGTGCCGCCGCCGGCGACCACACCCTCCTCGATCGCCGCCCGGGTCGCCGAGAGGGCGTCCTCGATGCGGTGCTTCTTCTCCTTGAGCTCCACCTCGGTGGCGGCGCCGACCTGGACGAGGGCCACGCCCCCGGCCAACTTGGCGAGGCGCTCCTGGAGCTTCTCGCGGTCCCAGTCGGAGTCGGTGTTGTCGATCTCGGCCTTGATCTGGCCGATCCGGCCCTCGACGTCGGCGGTCTCGCCGGCACCCTCGACGATGGTGGTGTCGTCCTTGGTGACGACCACCTTGCGGGCGGTGCCCAGCATGTCGAGCGTGACACCGTCCAACTTCAGGCCGACCTCCTCGGCGACGACCTGGCCGCCGGTGAGGATCGCCATGTCCTGGAGCATCGCCTTCCGGCGCTCACCGAAGCCCGGGGCCTTGAGGGCCACCGAGTTGAAGGTGCCGCGGATCTTGTTGACGACCAGTGTGGCAAGGGCCTCGCCCTCGACGTCCTCAGCGATGATCAGCAGCGGGCGACCCGACTGCATGACCTTCTCGAGCACCGGCAGCAGCTCCTGGACGGAGCCGATCTTGCCCTGGTTGAGCAGGATGTACGGCTCCTCGAGGACCGCCTCCTGGCGCTCCGGGTCCGTGACGAAGTACGGCGACAGGTAGCCCTTGTCGAACTGCATGCCCTCGACGAAGTCGAGGTCCATGCCGAACGTGTTGGACTCCTCGACCGTCACCACGCCGTCCTTGCCCACCTGGTCGATGGCGTCGGCGATGATCCCGCCGATCTCGGCGTCGGCGGCCGAGATGGCGGCCACGTTGGCGATCTGCTCCTTCGAGTCGTCGACGCGCACGGCCTGGTCGGCGATGGCCTCGACGGCCGCATGGACGGCCTGCTCGATGCCCCGCTTGAGGCCGACCGGGTTGGCACCGGCGGCCACGTTGCGCAAGCCCTCGCGGACCAGCGCCTGGGCCAGCACCGTTGCGGTCGTGGTGCCGTCGCCGGCGATGTCGTTGGTCTTGGTCGCGACCTCCTTCACCAGCTGGGCGCCCATGTTCTCGAAGCTGTCCTCGAGCTCGACCTCGCGGGCGATCGAGACGCCGTCGTTGGTGATGGTGGGTGCGCCGAACTTCTTGTCGAGGACGACGTTGCGGCCGCGCGGGCCGAGCGTCACCTTGACGGCGTCGGCCAGCTTGTTGACGCCGACCTCGAGGCCCCGGCGGGCCTCTTCGTTGAACGTGAGAATCTTCGCCATCTGCGCCTACTTGAGGATGGCGAGGACGTCGCGGGCGTTGAGGATCAGGAGGTCCTCGCCGCCGACGGTGATCTCGGTGCCGCCGTACTTGCTGTAGACGACGGTGTCGCCCTCGGCGACGTCCATCGGCACCAGCTCGCCGGTGTTCTCGGAGCGACGGCCGGGGCCGACCGCCAGCACGTCACCCTGCTGGGGCTTCTCCTTGGCGGTGTCGGGGATCACCAGGCCGCTGGCCGTGGTGGCCTCGAAATCGCTGGGACGGACCACGATGCGGTCCTCCAGGGGCTGCAGGTTCATCGAACGCTTCTTCCCTCTTCGTTGATCGGAACGACGACCGGGATGGCCGCCGGATGGACGTCGAGTGCCCTTGGCACTCTCGGTTGACGAGTGCCAACGATACGGTCGCCTCTCCGGCCTCCCAACGTGTCGGGGCGGCGTTTTCGCCCCACTCACCTGATCAGGTGATGAGGGGGAGGCCCTGGTTGGGATCGGCGCCGGTGTCGAGGGGGCTGGGGCCGAACATCGAGAGACGCCACCAGCCGGCCGCCGCCACCATGGCGGCGTTGTCGGTGCACATCGACCGCGACGGCAGGAACGCCCGCACGCCCAGCGACTCGCACTCGTCGAGGAACGCCTCCCGCAGTCGGGAGTTGGCCGCCACGCCGCCGCCCAGGCACGCCCCCCTCGCCCCGGTCGCCTCGACGGCCCAGCGGGCCTTCGTGACGAGGGCGTCCACCACGGCCTCCTGGAACGAGGCCGCCACGTCGGCGGTCGGGACGTCGGGCTCGTTGCGGACGTGGTTGACGACCGCGGTCTTGAGGCCGCTGAACGAGAAGGCGAAGCGCCGGTCGTCGGGCAGGGTGTCCGGGTTCTCCTGCACCAGCGACCGGGGGTAGGCGAACGCCGTCGGATCGCCGTCGCCGGCCAGCCGGTCGATCACGGGGCCGCCCGGGTAGCCGAGGCCCAGGTAGCGGGCCACCTTGTCGAAGGCCTCGCCGGCGGCGTCGTCCAGCGTCGAGCCCAGCAGCCGGTACCGGCAGTGGTCCTCCATGAGCACGAGCATCGTGTGGCCGCCGGACACCAGCAGCACGACCAGCGGCAACTCGAGGTCAGGCTCCTCCACGAACGAGGCGTACAGGTGCGCCTCGAGGTGGTTGACCGACACGAACGGCACGCCCCACACCAGCGACAGCGCCTTGGCGGCGCTCACGCCGATCAGCAGCGAGCCGGCCAGGCCGGGACCGGTCGTGGCGGCCACGGCGTCCAGGTCGGCCCCGTCGGCGCCCGCCGACACCAGTGCCTCGGCGACCACCGGCACCAGGTCCTCGACGTGGGCACGGCCGGCGATCTCGGGCACCACCCCGCCGAACGGGGCGTGGCGCTCCACCTGGCTGGACACCACCGAGGAGCGCACCAGCTGGGCGCGCTCGACCACGGCGGCGGCGGTCTCGTCGCAGGAGGTCTCGATGCCGAGGATCACGTCGGTCACGGGCGGGCCTCCTGCTCGGCGACGTCGACCCGGGCGAGGAACGCCGGGTCGCCGATGTCGTGCGCCCACATGACGAGGGCGTCCTCGCGGCCGTCGTCGCCGGCCGGGTTGTAGTAGTCGGGGCGCACCCCTGCCGGGGCGAAGCCGAAGCGCCGGTACAGGTCGACCGCCCGCCGGTTCGACGCCCGCACCTCGAGGGTCATGGCGTCGAGCCCCCGGGCAACCGCCTCCCGGCACAGCGCCGCCACCAGCCGGGCGCCGATGCCGCTCCCCTGCTCGTCGGGCAGGACCGCCACGGTCGTGACGTGGGCCTCGTCGACGGCCACCGTGAACGCGGCGTGGCCGACCACCGCCCCTGACCGCTCGGCCACCAGGTGCACCCAACGCTCGGTGTCGCGCAACTGGCCGGCCACGAACTCCGGCGCCCACGGATCCGGGTAGACCAGCGTGTCGATGCCGCGAACCACGTCCAGGTCGGCGTCGGCCATGGGCCGCAGCACCACGTCGCCCGAGGGGGGCGCCCCGATGGCACTCACGCCCCGCCCTCCCGGGTCGACCAGTTGATCTCGGCGTCCGGCTTGCGCAGGTACACCGGCTCGAGCTCCCAGGGCTGCACGAACTCCTCGCGCATGGCCCGGGCGTGCGCCAACTGCACCAGCGCCCGGGCGCTCGGCAGGGCCAGCCCCTGCTCGGCCATCTCGACCCGGCCGAGGTCGTGGAACGTGTCGGCATAGCGCAGGGCGCCGTCGCCCAGCAGCAGCGTCGGCTCGTCCAGCGCCGTGAGTTCCGCCACCAGGTCGTCCGGGGTGCAGACGTTCACGTCGCGCACCCGCTGGATGCCGCCCGGCACGCGGCGGAACAGGGCGGTGAACAGTTCGCCACGGCGGGCGTCGAGGGCCGTCACGATGAGGCGGCTGGTCCACCGGGCCGGGAACGCCATCAGGTCCGGGCTGGTGATCGGGATCATCGGCACGCCGAGGGCGTGCGCCATCGAGACGGCCGTGGCGATCCCCACCCGGAGGCCCGTGAACAACCCCGGCCCGACGTCGACGGCGATGGCCCCGAGGTCCGACAGCTCGATGCCGGCCTGGCGCCGCACGAAGTCGATCTGGGGGGCGAGGTGCTCGGCGTGGCGGCGGCCCTTGGCGGCGTGGGCCGACGCCAGGACGCCTTCGTGCCCGCCGATGGCGCAGCCCACCTGGCTGCCGGCGCTCTCGATGCCGAGGATCAGCATCCCGGTTCCTCCCCGTCGCCGCCCGCCGACGCGAGCGCCTCGAGCGATCCGGCCCGGGCCTGCCACTCGGGGCCGACCGTCCGGAACTCGATGGTCCGGTCGTCGGGACCGTCGCCGAGCTGCAGGCGAACCTCGAGGTAGCCGCCGGGCAGGGCGCCGGCAATGGCGTCGCCCCACTCGACGAGGGTCACCGCCCGGTCGTCGACCAGTTCGGGCAGGCCCAGGTCGGCGACCTCGTCGATGTGCCCGAGGCGGTACACGTCGAGGTGGTTGACGACCAGCGAGCCCTCGTAGCGGTTGGCGATCGTGAACGTCGGCGAGGTGACCGGCGTGGTCACGCCCAGGGCCTCGCCGAGGCCCTGGGTGAAGGTGGTCTTGCCGGCGCCCAGGTCGCCGCACAGCACGATCAGGTCACCGGACTGGACGAGGGTGGCCAGGCGGGCCGCCACGACCTGGGTGGCCTCGGCCGAATCGGTGCGGACGGCGGCGCTCATGCGGCCACCAGCATCTTGGCGCGCACCAGGTCGGCGCGCATCTTCGCCAGGACGTCGGCGCCGCCCCGCAGGGCGGCCGCCGGGTGGAACGTCGGCACCAGGTGCCGGCCGCCGAACTGGTAGGCCTGCCCGCGGAGCTTGGTGATCCCGGTGTCGGTGTCGAGCAGCAGCCTGGCGGCGAAGTTGCCGAGCGTGACGACCACCGTCGGATCGATGAGCTCGAGCTGCTCCTCCAACCACGGGCGGCAGGCGGCGATCTCGTCGGGCTTCGGGTCGCGGTTGCCGGGGGGACGGCACTTCACCACGTTGGCGATGTAGCAGTCGCTGCGGTCGAGGCCGACCTCCTCGCGCAGGAGCTGGTCGAGGAGCTGGCCGGAGCGGCCCACGAACGGGAGGCCCTGCTCGTCCTCCCGGGCGCCCGGGCCCTCGCCCACGAACATGAGGTCGGCGTCGGGGGCGCCGGTCCCGAACACCACCTGGGTGCGGCCCTCGGCGAGGCCGCAGCGCGTGCAGCCGGCGGCCTCGTCGGCCAGCAAAGCCAGGCGGGCGGGCGCGTCGGCGGTGGGACTCGAGGCGGGCACCCGTCAAGCGTACCGACGGGCGTCAGCAGGCGACCCGGACCGCCCGCTCCACGGCGGCGGTGGCCAGGACCCGGACCAGGTCGGTGGCAGCCGGCGTCGTACCGGTGGCCGCGGCGATCAGGGCGTCGCCGTCGGTGGACAGATGGGCGGGAAACAGTGCCCGGGCCAGGCCATCGTGGCCGGCCTGGGCGACCAGGTGGCACTCGCCCTTCGACAGGGCGGCGTTGGTGGCGACCAGGCCGATCGTCGTGTGCTGGCGTCCGCCGAACGGGGCCACCTCGTCGTCGGGCCAGGCGGCGAAGGTGCCGTCGGCGACAGCCGCCGAGGCCGTCCCGTCGTCGGGGTCGCCGCCCGCGTTCACCGCCAGGATCGCCGTCACCGTGACCTCGCCCCTCGCAGTGGAGGCGATCCCGACGCCGCCGGGCCGTGCCCGGTTCGCCCTCCAGCAGGTCGAACAGGGCCATCGCGACCACGATCGGCACCGGTCCGGCACCCGTCGGGAACCCCACGCCGGCGGCCTCGAGGTGGGCGACCACGCCGTCGGCGGCGGCCAGGCCGAACGCCGACCCGCCGGCCAGCACGACGGCGTCCAGGCGGCCGACGGTGCGCTCCGGCGCCAGCAGGTCGAACTCGCGCGTGGCCGGGGCGCCGCCGCGCACCTCGCCCGAGGCGACGGTGCCCTCGGGCAGCAGCGCCACGGTGCAGCCGGTGCGGGCCACCTCATCGGTCCAGTGGCCGACGCGCACGCCGTCGATCGGAATCCTCACGGGGCGCGACCGTACCCCTCCGCCAGCCCCGCCAGTCGGTCGTCGTAGTCCCCGACCACCGCCGGCCAGTCGAACCGCCGCATCGCCGCCGCCAGGCCGGCGCAGCGCACCCGCCAGCCCGGGAGGTCGCCCAGCACCTCACGCAGCCGCGACGTGAGGCCGCCGTCGGGGTAGAGGGCGGCGGCGTGCCATTCGGCCGGCACCACCTCCGGGTAGCTGAGCCGGTCCGGCAGGACGGGGACGGCGCCGGCGGCGGTCGCCTCGACCACCGAGATCCCGAAGTACTCGTGCTGGGCTGCGCTCACGACCAGGTCCGCCCGACCCAGCAGCGCCAGGTAGTCGGCCCGGGGCAGGTGGCCGAACTGCACCACCCGGTCCCCCAGGGCCGCCCGACCCTCGTCCATCTCCCGGGGGTCGGCCCGCACGTTCTCGCCGGCGATCGCCACCTCGAACGCCACCCCCTCGCCGGCCAGCCGCTCGAGGGCCCGGAACACCGCCGTCGGGTTCTTGTCGTGCTCCCAGCGGTGGTTCCAGAGCACCAGCGGGGGTCGGCCATCCGGCGCCGGCCGTTCCTCGGGAGCCGGTATCCCGGCGAGGTCCACGCCGACCGGCACCACCGAGCAGCGGGCGGCCACCCCGTCCAGCAGGTGGGCGTGGGGGGCATCCGGCGACCGCCCCAACAGGGCCGGCAGCCCCGCCAGGAGTTCGTCCAGTTGGAACCGGGAGTTGCACCACACCTCGTCGGCGGCGACCATCGACCGCCAGTTGGCCAGCGGGAACTCGTCGCCGTCCCGCTGGTTGGGGCTGGCCGGGTAGCCCAGCTGGTTCTCGTGCAGGTAGAGCACCACCGGCGGGTCGCCCAGGTCACGGCGCACGAGGCCCAGCCAGGCCGAGAGGTCGAGCATGCCGCTGGCCAGCACCACGTCCGGCGGACCGTGGTCGGCGATCGCCGTCCGGGCGGCCTCGGCGAGGCTCACCGCCCCGCCACGCATGCGCCACCGCCAGAAGGCGCCGGGCAGCGTGACCGGCACGACCTCGTGGTGGCTGTGGGCGGCCAGCCCGTCGGCCCAGGCGGCGTGGGAACCGCCGTGGAACGGCTCCAGCAGCAGCACCCGGCAGGGCACCGGCCCGTCGCCGTTCAGTGGCGCCGGGGCACCCGTGCCCCGACGGACGTGAGGACCTCGTAGGCGATCGAGCCGACGGCGTCCGCCACCTCCTCGGGACGGACGCACGCCTCGCCCTGCGAGCCGAGCAGGACGACCTCGTCGCCGACCGCCACGTCGTCGTCGACCTCGACCATCAGCTGGTCCATCGTGACGACGCCCCGGATCGGCCGGCGGCGACCGCCCACCAGGACGGCGCCACGCTCCCACCACGCCCGTGGCACGCCGTCGGCGTACCCGATCGGGACCGTGGCAACCCGGGTCGGACGGTCTGCCTGCCACCGGCGGCCGTAGGACACGGTCTCGCCCGGCTCGACGACGGCGACCCGGACGACCTCGCTGCGCAGCGACCCCACGAGGCGGAGGCCGAGTCCGTCGACGGTGGCGGCCAGGTCGGGCGACGGGGCCACGCCGAACAGCGAGATCCCCACCCGGACCATGGAGCGGTGGGCGTCGGGGAAGGCGATGGTCCCGGCGCTGTTGGCGGCGTGGACGATCCCCGGATCGATGCCGGCGGCGCCCAGGCCGGCGAGGACGGCGTCGAACCGGCGCAGCTGCTCACCGGTGAACGGGTCGTCGGGTTCGTCGGCGACGGCGAAGTGCGTGGCGACGCCCTCGAGGCGCAGCCCGGCGTCGAGCAGATGCCGGGCCGTCGCCACCGCCTCGTCGGGCGCCACCCCGGCCCGGTGCATCCCCGTGTCGACCATCAGGTGAGCCGGCGCCCCGGGTGCGGCGGCGGCGAGGGCGTCGATTCCGGCCGCGGTGTACAGCACCGGCCGCAGGCCGCCGACCGCCGCGACCTCGGCCATCTCGGCGGGCCGCGGCTCGCTGAGCATCAGCAGCGGCACGTCGATCCCGGCAACGCGCAGTTCGGCGGCCTCCTCGACCAGGGCGACCG
>LUMW01000152.1_pt1 | contig 33381 bp, 29 predicted proteins | sample 729761 | NCBI WGS metagenome assembly LUMW01 (sample SAMN03860302, study PRJNA289734) | marine metagenome | biome: seawater column; feature: ocean; material: water; isolation source: Red Sea water column Station 192 - depth 500m | place: Saudi Arabia: Red Sea | collected 2011-10-15 | depth 500 m
CGTTTAACTAACCGATTTATCTCTCCCTGAATATAGAATGGCTCTCCGACAATCTCAGGTCTATCAGAATAGGGGCCTATCAAAGCTGCTGTATGGGTGGATAGCACTCCATCAATCACATATTTAATAAATCCATATTCAATCAAGGGCCCTCGATCTTGATCATGAAATTTATACTCGTTGATGAGTTGATTGATGCGTTTTGCATTATTAGTGTTATCGTCTTCCTGGCTGAATTTTGAATGTTCTCCCCAGAAAACCCTGACATATAATTTCTGATTGCTAGCCAAATCTTTATATTTATCTAATTCAATACGACTGGACATGTCATGGACACTGGTAATACCAAATGAGTTGGCATAATCAATAACCTGCTCTATCTGATCTCTGGATAGATCAGAATCTCTAACATAAGTTGGAGCATCCCAAATGAGTTGCATTGCACCTTCGAGCAGGATTCCATTTGGTTCACCAGATGATCCGTTAACAAGTATTTGTCCACCTAGTGGGACTTCTGAATCCGCTCTTATATTAGCTTTTTCAATAGCCAGAGAATTGACCCACATGGAGTGTCCATCAATGTCTGAAAGTGCAACTGGATTATTCGGAGACACCTTATCTAATTCCCAACGGGTAGGTAGGCCTTTATCCTCAAAAGTATAATCCCAGCGACCACCCAATAACCATTCGCCGGGTTCCATTGTCTTAACCCTTTCTGCAATCATTTCCAACCAAACGGATTTTTCTCTGATGCCAGTTAAGTTAATTCCAGTGACAATTTTAGAGCCGGAAGATAAATGAGTATGGCTATCTATAAAGCCTGGGACTATGGTAGCCCCATTTGCATTGATGGATTCTGTGGTTGCGCCTTTAAGATCTAGCACCTCTTCATTGTTGCCTACAGCAACAAAGCGTCCATCCTTAATCGCAAAAGCTTCGGCTCGAATCTGATTTTGATCAACGGTTCGGATATCGGCATTAAAGACAATCAACTCAGGTTCCATTTCTGGAGGATTATTGTCGCAAGAAGCAATCAAGCCAAATGCTATTAACAATAAAAATAAGAACCGCAATTTCGTGATTTTTGCTTTGTTAACTAAGTATTTTCTTTTTTCTTGTTTCATGTAATCGAGCCTGATCATTCACTAATCTTTGTTGCATCACAAGCATACTTCCAAACGAAGTCAATGAAAACAGGATCGTAGGAAAAAGCTGACGCGTCTTTGGTTTCCCCATGCTCCCAGTAGAGTCCTGTTTGGTTTTGGTATTTTTCTTCCGATGCCATCACTATGTGATTCAAAGCGCCTCTGTCTGCTGATTGAAGAAAAGGACGAATGATTTTCACTAAAAGCGCGTAAGCCCCTCTCATATGACGGTGTGCGTTGGTGTTGATAAAGTATCCCGGTGAAACCGCGTAAACCGATATCGCGGTTTCTGCCAGGTTTTTAGCAAGCCTGAATGAGAATGCATTCAGACAAGCTTTCGAACGTGCATATGCCTGGAATCCAGTTCCATGGTTGATTTTATTCCAGCGTTTTCTATTGTTGATGTCATCAAAATCAAATTCCTTAACCATTCTATGAGCATCCGAAGAAATATTAATAATCCTTGATGGCGCTGCAGCTTGCAGCAAATCAAGTAAAAGATGAGTCAGTAAAAATGGACCTAGGAAATTGGTTGCTAATGTCATCTCAAACCCGTCTTCGTTTTCTCTCCTCATCGACTCGGTGATGCCTGCGTTGTTGATCAAAACATCGAGACGCGAATAATGCTCATGAATATGGTCGGACAAACGGTGTAGCTCTGAAAAGGACGAGACATCACAATCGATGTATTCAATCGACTTGTTGCCAGTGGCTTTGATAATTTCATCTCGCGCGGCAACACCATTTTCAGTATCAAAATCTACCAAGATTAGGGTAGTGCCTTTTTCTGCTAGTGATTTAGCTGCAATTCTTCCCATCCCACTGGCTGTCCCAGTGATTAAGCATATTTTGTCTTTCATGAATGTTAATTCAGCATCGATGGATCCATGCCAATACTCTTCATCTGATCAAGAACCACGGTTTTAGTAATACGCTCCACACCCATGTCTCTAGCAAAATCTTCCACATTGTTTATTGCCATTTCAATAATTCCAGGAGGCGTCATGGCGATAAGATCTTTCGCTTCTTGTTCCCAAGACATACTCAGTTTTGCATCCAAGCTATCCTTGGATGATTTGGAAGCCTTGGCTTTATTTGCCTGTTTGGATCGTTTGCGTTTTTCCCAATATTCAGAATCTTCAGGTTTAGTCGCTTCCAAAACTGCCCTTGCATCGGGGGTGGAAGTCATAATACTGAACAAACTTTCGAGATATTGATTGGGAACAACCACAAACATTTCTTCGGGTTTAAGACGGTTGTTCATTCGACCACCCAAATCTCCGGGAGTGATCACAACATTGTCATCGTGCCAAGGTGTGGCAAAGAGGTCACTGCAAAAAGAAGAACCGCAAGCACCTCTGGGAGGCGTTCCATCTAAGACGGTTCGTGCCCCACCGATAAAATTAGCCCAATGTGGGGTACAAACTACAACCACCCAGTCCACGTGGATACCTTGGGGTACATTTGCAAGGGGTGCAGCACCAATTCCAACCACTGTGTTTTGAGGTAAAACATAATCACCTGTCTTAATCCTTTCAGCACCAAGATCTGTGTAAGATGGGATATTTCGTGCTAAATATTGCCCATTTCTAATCTCCTCTGTACCTGGATCGACACCGGCAGTGTAAACTCCAGTCGTACAATCATGATGGTGTTGATCAAAAGATACAATTTCCCCTTTGTCCATGGCATGACGAACAATCGAACATGGGACTACTTTTTGTTGTTGGTAGGATGCAGGTATTTCTTCTTTAAACAAACTAATAGCAACCGGATTACCTCTCACCTTACCCACCAGTGACTCACTGAGCTTCTTAAAATCAATCATAAACGAATTATAGCTTGTAAATAATTGTAAATTAGCATTATTACTTCAAAGAAAAAACGTTTAGAATCTTTGGTAGCAAAAAAGGAGATGCTCAATTGCTCAAATCTTTCAAGAAAAAAACAGAAGATAATTGGGTTGAAAGCCCGATGCACAATAACTGGTATCAATCCAGTGCTTATTTCCTGAGCTCTTTTGCTCTGATTACAACTGTAAGTGAGAAAGGCATAACAACTATTGGCCCCTATCAGCTTTCTTTCCCATTTGGTGTCATCAATAGGAGAGAATGGATTGTGATTTCAAGAAGAGGATCAAATACTTCAACTAACTTAAAAAGAGTCAAAAAGTGTGCGATGCATTGGATCGAATATGATCAGAGTAAAATTAAACCTATAGTAGATCTAGGCTACCCAGGCCAGGAACCCGAAGACAAAATGAAAGATTGCCCTTTTGAACTTGAGGAAACTCCGACTATTGCTTATCGAGAAGACCCAGATAGACCAAAAGTAATTAAGAATGCATTTCAAGTGTGTGAATGTGAATTAAATGATAACCCCGAAGATTTCCACTACAAAGGAACCGAACATACTGAGTACCTGTTACTTAAAATTAATCATATCTTTTTACGGGAGCGCTGGAGGAATAATTTAGATTTAGGCGATGACATGAAAATACCGAATATGCCTATTAGTTTTGGTTTTAGAAATGCAAACCAATTCTGGTTCGCTAAACATAAAAAAGCTTTTTGGTTGCCAACCCCAGAAGGAAAAGGCGCCAAACACGATGCTGTGATGTACATTGCCAATAGAATTGATGAAGAAGTTACATTTACAGAAAATGCTTGCAAACAGTTAACCGGTATTCCAAAAGTCTTTGTTAAAACTGCCTTGAAAGGAATTATTGCAGAAGCAAAAAAACAAGGTATTACCGAAATAAACCAATCCTTCGTTGAGATGATCAATCAAAAACGGAGTGGAGAATCCTAGAGCAGTGTCAAACCGAACCAAGGAACTCGAGAAATTATCAGGAATTCAATATTTTATTCGAGAGCTTCGATACCATGAGTTTTCAAGACAGAGCATTGGTCTAATACTAGTTGTACTTTTCGCTTTTTTTGCTAAGCCCAACTTATATCTTTTTATTCTTGGATGTTTGTTAGTTTTGGATGGTTTACTTATCCGTTTGTATGCCTCTGGATTTGTATTAAAGAATAAGGAACTGTCAACGTCAGGTCCTTATGCCTATGTCAGGCATCCTCTTTACACCGGCAATATCTTGATTCTCTCTGGCATGTCTTTTGCTACTGGTTTTATCTCAGCTTTTGTGATCTCAATTATCTTTTTTTGGTTCTACTACCCGACTGCAATTGAGTATGAGGACCGAAAATTAAAATCACTATTTCCTGAAACATGGGATTCTTGGTCTCAGCAAACACCTGCCTTAATGCCTAAATTTGAATTCAACAGTTTGAATCTTACTCAATGGTCTTGGGAAAAAAGCCTAAAGAATAATTATGAGCCAGTGATTTTTGTCTTTATCTTATTCTGGTTGATACTCCTAGCCAACAGGTTGTAATGTCATCAAAAACTCAATTACCGAAAAAGATTTTCGAAAATATTAACCAAAGACTTCGTTCAGACGAAGATATTGATTTTGTTCGACTAACAAATCAAGGTCATCAAGGAATTGCATTTAAAGTGCTTGTGGATGGGCAATCTTTTTTAATTAAAAGAACCAATAAAATTGGTGCTTTTACAAGACGTGTCAGCGAACATTTTATCCAGCATGAATACAAAATCTATCAAAGATTAAAAGGCATCGCGGGCATTCCTAAATGTTATGGGTTGAGTGACGATGGTAGTCTAATCCTCGAATACATAGATGGCGATTCTTACAGAGAAAAAGAATATATGCTTGAGAATCGAGATCAGTTTTTTGTAGATCTGCTGGCTCTTATTTTATCAATCCATGAAGCCGGGGTCAGTCATGGGGATTTAAAACGAAAAGATAACATTTTAATTGGGGAGAACAATCAACCTTACCTGATTGATTTTGGTGCGGCTATGAGTCTTAATTCCAAAAATCAATGCATTAAACGCTGGCTTTACAATTTCTCTAAACAAACGGATCTTAATGCCTGGATTAAACACAAATACTTCAGACAATACGATCAGATCGAGAAAGATGATCTCACCTATTATTCATCAAGTAAACTGGATAAATTTATTAGACTGACCAGAAAATTATGGCGTACACTAACTCTTAGACGATTCAGAAAAAAAAGAGAGCAGAAAAAAGAATAATCGAAAATGCTTGAGCCCCCATTACTTTATTATTGGATGATCCCTTTGATCATATGGTCTATAACTTGGAAAGCAATTGCCCTTTGGAAGGCTGCTAGAAACCGTCAACTTGGGTGGTTTCTCGTTTTATTTATAATCAATTCAGCAGGATTATTGCCGATTTTGTACATTTATTATTACCAAACGGATAAATCTCCTAAAATCAATTTTTGATTATTCCCTAAAGCAATATCTATAGCAGAATTAATGCTTGATTATTTCTTGATTACAGTTAATACTTCATGAAACAGCACCGATTTGTACCGGCTTGCGGGTGCTTAATAAATACCGCTAAAGAGGATCTCTACTTTGATCGAGAACTTGTTTAGCAAATGCTGGCAAGTTTTTTTTTAATGGACTCAAGATAAGTAAGGAGAAATAATAAATGAAGAAAAAAGATTACATCAATGACGATGAGATGAACATTGGTGGCAAAAAAGAAAGATACTCTAATACAACGCCCCTTGTTATTCATTTACTGGATCAGGGATACACGCATCGGGAAATTAAACATTTAACAGGTCTTTCAATTTGTACGATCTCTCGATTTGAAGAAGACCATTAAGAACTCAATATTTAAAATAACATTATGAAATATCTTCTAGACAGCGGCATGGGTGATGAACTGCATCAACGTGGCTTTGATGTTCCTGATTGGAAAACTTCCATTTGGTCGGTCTCGGCACTCATTAAATCTCCCAACGCAGTGGTTGAAATACATAAAGACAACATCAAAGCAGGTTGTAATGTGATCATCACCAACAATTACTACGTCACACCAAACATACTCAGAAGAGAAGGCATTGAAAGTGAATTTGAAAACCTAACCAGATTGGCAGTTGTTTTAGCTGAAAAATCTAGACAAGGATTTCCTGAGGTACTTATAGCTGGATCCTTTCCGCCTATTGAGACCAATTTTATGCCAGATCTTACACCCAGCAATGATGTGCTTGATGACTATTATTCAAATCTTGGATCATTCATACAACAAAACGTGGACTTAATTATATGTGAAACAATGGGTTCTATTAGGGAAGGCATCAATGCTGCAAAGAATGCCTTGGAATTTAGTGACCATGTTTGGCTGAGCTGGACCAACAAAGGAGTTTCAGGAGACACATTACCCAGTGGGGAAAAATTAATAGATGCCATAACGGAGGCCAATCGGTTGGATATCGAATGCCAATTAATCAACTGCTGTGCTGCTGATATTGCCACAAATAAAATAGGGACACTTAAAAAAGCAAAGAATTTTGGGATCTATGCCAACTCCAGAAAACTCAAAGAACAAAAATCAATTCAGGATCTGGGAGAAACTGTAGACATAGATGTAAATCACTATGCAAATACCCTGCCCATTACAGCTGAGGAATATGCAAAAGAGGCTAAAATTTGGATTGATGAGGGTGCTTATGTGGTTGGTGGCTGCTGCACAACAAGACCGGAACACATTAAAAGAATTGCCGATGAATTAAAACAGTAGACTGGGCAACCCTGAGGAACAACCTCCCCCCCTATTTAGGTAAGTTACTCAGGGTGCCTTTAAGTTAAAAAAGTTTATAGGCCTGTTTTGAGAAAAAGTGAAGATCTCTTCATATTTCTTTGCAAAAGCAACCACTTTCAAGTCATCACCTTTTTTCCCAATAATCTGCATTCCCATAGGTAAACCTTTTTGATTAAATCCCACAGGTACTGATATTGCTGGCAAGCCCAGCAAGCTTGCAAGAATTACAACCTCCATCCATCGATGATAAGTATCTAAAGTGCGTCCAGAAATTTTTTCAGGATATTTTAATTCTTTTTTAAAAGGAAAAATCTGTGCAGAAGGCATAACAAGAAAATCAAAATTTTTAAAAAGCTTTTCCGCCTCATCCATACATTTTTTTCTTTGCACCAAGGACAGCTCAGTATCATCAAATTTGATTTTCTCTCCTTTTTGATATTCCCATTGAACTGGAAAACCCAAAATGACTTGATCATCTAAATTTATTCCACGTAATTCATCAAAAATATTTTTTGCACGAAGAGTTGTCCAGCTGTTCCACAAATCTGTTGGACTAATCTGTGATTTTAAGTGCTCAACTTGGACTTTGTTTGTCTCTAGACCATGCAATACTTTCTCACACATATCTATTATTCCAGCCTCAAATTCATAGTGACCATTCATATCTGAAAGCCACCCTATTTTGAGCTTGGAAAATGCATCGTCACTCATTTGATTTTCTCTAAACGAAGATAAAGCATCGAAAGAGAATGGGTCCGAAGCATGTTTTCCAGTTATTGCATCGAGCAACAACCCCATTTCATTAGGGGTTCGAGCCAAGCAACCGGGAGTAGATAAAAGTGGAAATTTATTATCTGTTTTAACATTTCGATGTTCAGGAATTAAGCCAGGTGTTGGCCTAAATCCATATAGGTTTGCGTACGCAGCAGGATTACGACACGATCCCATCATATCTGAACCATCTGCAAAAGGGACCAAAGATGCTGCTACTGCCGAGGCCGCACCACCGCTGGAACCCCCAGCTGATTTTGCAGTATCGTAAACATTTGCTGTGGCACCAAATAGCTTATTTGTGGTGTGAGAACCTACTCCCAGTTCAGGGGTATTGGTTTTACCAATTATTATTGCGCCATGATTTATTAGGCGTTCGACTATTATGGAGTTTTTAGTTGCTATATTGTTCTTAAACTCCGGTAAACCATAAGATGTTGGAAGTCCTTTTACATCAAAGAGATCTTTAACTGCTAAGGGAAGACCAAATAATAATTTGTCTTCATCTTTAAGCGAAACAATAGCTTTTAAAGAATGATTGAACCTATTTATGCGTGCGAGATAATGTGAAACAACTTCTTCAGCAGTTATTTGTTTTGAAAAAATTTGGGAAACAATTTTTTCTGCAGATAGATCTTCAAGTCCCGCCTCTACCTTCACAGCCATCTTTTATCTTGCATTCCTTATACTTGCCAGAACCAACTCATGCATTTCCTCAAAAGTTGCTGACCTTGGGTTGGTTGCATAAGCCAGATCTTTCATAGCTTTTTCTGTAATTCTGCCTGCGCAACTTGCGGGTACGCCTATCTCGCTTAGACTTCGGGGAATTTGAATTCTATCCAAAAGTTTTTCAATATTGGATATAAACGATCCAACTGAATGATCATCAAATTGCATGGCCTCAGACATTCGTCTAACTTTTTCTTCCATAGTTGGTAAGTTGAAACGTAAAACGACAGGTAAAACTATTGCATTTGTAAGACCATGATGAGTGTTATATTCCGCGCCGACCATATGTGATATGGCATGCACTAGACCCAATCCTTTTAAGAATGCAATGCCGCCAAGACAGGAAGCTACAAGCATACCACCACGTGCGGCCAGATTCTGAGGTTCCTCGACAGCTAAATAAAGACTCTTTGAGATTAATGAGAGACTTTCCAAAGCAACTCCATCACACATTGGGTTAAATCCGCTCACACAATAGCCCTCTATAGCATGTGTCATTGCATCTGCTCCAGTCCATGAAGTTAAGGTAGCAGGCAGTTGCAATGTTAATTCTGGATCAAGAAGGGCTAACGAAGGTTTTAACTCGGGATGAAAAATACAAAACTTCATACGTTTTTCAAGATGAGTAACCATAGCCGTGCTATCTGTTTCTGCTCCAGTGCCTGCTGTTGTTGGAATACAGATTAATTTTGGAAAAGGATTGTCTTCACTTATGTGTGGAGAGGGTTGCTCAAGCTCAAAATCCCAAAGTGGGATGTCGTTATTAGCAGTTAAACAAATAGCTTTTCCACCATCCATTGCACTACCACCCCCTATTGTTATTATTGAATCATGTTTTCCTGAGCGAAATTTAGAACGACCGTTTGCTATTTCGTCATCTCGTGGGTTTGGTGAAATTTCAAAAAACAGATCTGACCCTATGTTTGCTTCCATTAAGAATTTTTTCAGTTTTTCAATAAAAGGCAATTCTTTACTGCCACGATCTGTAACTATTAGTGGATTTTTAATCTTTAGTGATTCACAAAATTTACCTATTCTGCTCAGTGTTCCTGGGCCATATGAAATAGGAATTGGAAAAGTCCAATCTTGTGCTGTTAACATTTCTGAACTATCTATCTCAAAATTTCTCATTTTTTTAAAATCTTGTTTGGCTTTTAAATGCAAGACCTACACGATCTTTTTAAAGTATAAGAAATGAAGTCGATTACTTAGTGATTTCAACGACCTTGTCAACAATAGATTCCGTACTGATACCAAAATAATTTCTCAGTTCATCTCTTGACTCACTGAGACCATATCCGTCGGTTCCAAGGGAGGTAAAGTTACCAGGGAACAAGTGAGCAAGGCTATCAGGAAGCAATCTCATGTAATCGCTAACTGCAATAAAATGACCGAACTCATTTTTTAATGTTTCAACCAGATAAGGATCTTTGCCTGTTTGTTGGCAATCAACATAGTCTTTATGTAGTAAGTTGTAGCTGGTAACACTCCAAACATCGGTTGGTATACCTAGATCAATTAATTCTTCTTGTGCTTTGACAACCTGCTGCATGATGCTCCCACTGCCCAAAAGATGGATTGGCTCCCCTTTATATTTTTTCTTTAAAGATTCAGGTCCTCTATTAAAGCAATAAATTCCCTTCAAGATTCCCTCTTCAACTCCCTCTGGCATCTTAGGATGGGTATGATTTTCATTGTAAACGGTTAAGTAGTAGAAAATATCTTCTTGCTCCTCATACATCCTTCGAATGCCCTCTCGAATGATTATCGCCAATTCATAAGCAAAACATGGATCGTAGGTCATCAAGTTAGGATAGGTCGCAGCTAAAACGTGTGAATGGCCATCTTGGTGCTGAACCCCCTCGCCATTCAATGTTGTCCTGCCTGCAGTACCGCCGATCAAGAAGCCACGTGTCAATGCATCACCACAAGCCCAAACCATGTCACCGACTCGTTGCAATCCAAAGATTGAGTAAAAAATGTAAAACGGAATCATGGGTAGCTGAAAATGAGCATAAGCAGTTCCTGCAGCCATAAAAGATGCCAAGGCGCCAGCTTCGCAAATACCCTCCTGGAGAATTTGCCCATCCTTTGCTTCTTTATAAGGCGAAAGGGTTCCAGCATCAACCGGTTCGTAATTCTGTCCTTCAGATGAATAGATTCCTGCCTGTGGGAATAAACCATCCATACCAAACGTTCTTGCCTCATCCGGAACAATGGGGACTAAATATTTTCCCAATTCTTTATCTCTGAGCAATTTTGAAATCATTCTGACCAAAGAAAGTGTGGTGGAGACAGAGCGGTCAATACCGTCTAAGAAATCCTGAAAAATTTCAATACTAGGAGTTTTGACAGATTTGCAATCATTGAGTCTTATGGGTTGATACCCGCCGAGTCTTTTCCGCTGCTTGTGTAGATATTGCATCTCTTTTGAGTCTGGATCTGGCACAAAAAATTGGGCCTCTTTTATTGCTTTTTCACTGAGCGGTATATCAAGTCGATGCGCAATCTCCAATCGCTCATCATCAGACATTTGCTTTTTTTGATGGGTAGTATTAGTTCCTTCCGCTCTTTCACCTAAACCATAGCCTTTCAAGGTTTTAATCAGTATTACGGTAGGCTTGCCTTTGGAGTTCACAGCTCGCTCAAAAGCTGCATATAGCTTTTTGCGATCAAAGCCGCCTCGTTTAATTTTTTTAACTTCTTCATCAGTAAGACCGGACATAATTTCTTTTAGCTCGGGATTGTCTTTAGTCCAGTGATTCAATTGTTCTTTACCTGATATCACCGAATACATTTGGTATTCGCCGTCTAAAACTTCATCCATTCTTTTTTGCATTACATCGTTATGGTCAATTGCAAATAAAGGATCCCATTCTGAGCCCCAAATGACCTTCAATACATTCCATTGTGAACCTCTGAAAACTGCTTCAAGTTCTTGGATAATTTTGCCGTTGCCTCTAACCGGTCCATCAAGACGTTGTAAATTGCAATTAACAACAAAGATGAGATTATCCAGTCCTTCTCTTGAGGCAATATTGATGGTACCCAGAGTTTCCGGTTCGTCCATCTCACCATCACCAAGAATGGCCCAGATTTTGCCGCCTTTTTTGTCTGTTAAACCCCTATTTTCAAGATATTTTGCAAACCTTGCATAGTAGATTGCAGAAACAGCACTCAGCCCCATAGATGCAGAAGGGCTTGGCCACAAATTTGGTCTTCTCCTTGGATGAGGATAAGAAGGTAAACCGCCATCGGGTTGCAATTCTCTTCTGAAATTAGCCAACTCTTCAAGGGTCAATCGTCCTTCTAAAAAAGCTCTTGAATAAATACCTGGAGAAGCATGTGCTTGGATATTAAACATATCGCCTTGATAATCATCGGTTCTTGAACGAACAAAGTGATTTAGCATCACTTCCATAAAGGTTGCTGCTGAAGCATAGGTGGCAATATGTCCTCCAACTCCTGAACCATTGTCATTGGCTTGGAGAACCATTGCCATAGCATTCCAACGGATGATATTTTCAATCCTTTTCTCCATCTGTATATCACCTGGGTAATCTGGCTGCTCACTCACATGGATTGAGTTTCTGTAGGGTGTGTTCAGTGTGGCCTCGCCAAGACTAACACCACTGCTTAAAGCATGGTTTTGCAAGGACCTTAAAAGCTCCTTAACTTGTCGGTTGCCATAGCTGTATTTGATAGAATCTAGAGACTCTATCCATTCATTTAATTCGGTCTTCCATTCTTGTTCGAAGTATTTTTGTTGCGACGAATTTAAATCAATTACTTTGGCTGTTTTTTTTTGTTCACTCATATTAAATTCTGATAAATACCATATAAAAACTTGAGACAAATCAATCAAAAATCAATAATTTTCTGACACTACTGTACCATGAGAATTAGAATTATTAGCAATAAATGAGATAATAATATCCAAAGAAAATTTCCGATTAAATAGATTAAAAAGAGAGATGCCTGAATACAGATCAAAAACCTCAACACATGGAAGAAATATGGCTGGTGCTAGGGCTCTCTGGCGTGCTACAGGGATGACTGATGATGATTTTGGCAAGCCAATTATTGCCATCTCAAACTCTTTTACTCAGTTTGTACCGGGACATGTTCATCTCAAAGATTTAGGACAACTGGTAGCTAAGGAAATCCAAGTACAAGGAGGGGTTGCTAAAGAATTCAATACCATTGCAGTTGATGATGGAATTGCTATGGGACACCCGGGCATGCTATATAGTCTGCCTTCTCGAGAACTCATAGCAGACGCAGTGGAATACATGGTCAATGCTCACTGTGCAGACGCAATGGTTTGCCTATCAAACTGTGACAAAATTACACCCGGCATGTTGATGGCAGCAATGCGGTTGAATATACCAACCATTTTTGTTTCTGGTGGTCCCATGGAGGCGGGAAAAAGCAAGGTTAAGGGTGTGGAAACTACACTAGATTTGATTGATGCAATGGTCTATGCTGGGGACGATTCCGTATCGGATGAAGATCTGGCTGCGATTGAACGATCTGCCTGCCCAACTTGTGGGTCGTGTTCGGGAATGTTTACTGCAAACTCAATGAATTGCTTGGTAGAAGCATTGGGTCTTGCATTGCCTGGTAATGGGAGTGTCTTGGCAACACACGCAGACAGAAAACAGCTATTTATGGATGCAGGCAAACTGATTGTTAAATTAGCAAAAGATTATTATGAAGATGACAATACTGAGGTTCTACCTCGGAAGATAGCAGGTAAAAAAGCATTCGAAAACGCAATGACACTAGACATTGCAATGGGTGGTTCTACCAATACCGTTTTGCACATCCTAGCAGCAGCAAAAGAAGCACATCTTGATTTTACCATGGAAGATATTGATCGCCTGTCCAGACGTGTGCCTAATCTTTGCAAAGTAGCGCCAAACAGCCACTACCATATGGAAGACGTGCACCGTGCAGGTGGAGTGATGGCTATTCTTGGCCAGCTCGAAAAAGGAAAATTACTTAATGTTGATACCGGCACCATTCACAGTAAAACAATGCAAGCAGCAATCGCTAAATGGGACATCAGTAGAACTCCTAATAAACAGGTACTGGAATTCTATTCAGCCGCACCTGGAATGATCCCAACAACTGAACCATTTTCTCAAAACAAACGTTACGATGAGTTGGACTTAGACCGAAGCATAGGTTGCATTCGAGAAATTGATCATGCATACAGTCTTGATGGTGGTCTGGCAGTGCTCAAGGGCAACATTGCCTTGGATGGCTGTATAGTCAAAACGGCTGGTGTTGACGAAAACAGTTTGGTTTTTAGTGGCCCAGCACACATATTTGAAAGTCAAGACCATGCGATTGAAGGTATTTTGAACGACGAAGTCAAAGCCGGTGAAGTCATCGTCATACGATACGAAGGACCAAGAGGTGGGCCAGGCATGCAAGAAATGCTCTATCCAACCAGTTACTTGAAGTCGAAAGGCTTAGGGAAAAAATGTGCTCTGATTACTGATGGCAGATTCTCTGGTGGAACGTCTGGCCTTTCAATTGGGCATATTTCACCTGAAGCAGCTTCTGGAGGAGCCATTGGGCTAATAAAAAATGGGGACATTATTGATATTGATATCCCCAAGAGAAAAATCAATGTAAATCTTCTGCAGGAAGATCTGGACAATAGAAGCTAACAATTGCAATTTTAGGTGGAACTGGAGATCTGGGCTCAGCTCTTGCAAAAAAATGGGCAGAGAAAGGCCATAGAATCATCATAGGATCACGGTCCAAAGAAAAAGCAACAAATTTTGCTCTTTCGATGCGAGAAGAATTGGGTTTGGAAACCATAAATGGATTTGAGTTGGGAAAAGCTGCAGAACTTTGTGACCTTGCGGTGCTGACAGTGCCCTACAGCAGTCACGAAACAATTCTGAAAATAGTAAAAGAATACATGCAGGGCAAAATACTTGTCGATACAACCGTGCCTCTCCAAAAAGAAGTAACAAAGGTTTCCCTGCCAAAGGCTGGATCAGTGGCTGTTGAAGCACAAAATATCCTGGGAGATGATGTTACCGTCATAGCTGCACTGCAGAATATTGGATCACATTTGTTAAATTCTGATGACAGAATTGATGCTGAGGTTTTGATCTCTGGAAACGATGAAGCAGCACTTAATCTTGTCACTGAACTTGTGAGAGAATTAGGTTTGGGTTCTTGGCACGTTGGTCCATTGGAAAATTCTGCCGCTGCAGAAGCACTAACATCGATTCTTATTTCAATTAATAAGAAGTACAAACGTAAATCTTCTGGCATCAAAATCACATCTCACTGATATAGGCTCTTTCTGGACACACCCTGATTGCCATGCATTTCAAGTCACAACCACCTTCGATATCCTTAACTGCTCTTACCGGCTTGCCATTGATTGAAAAGGATGATGATCTTGGAGAATTAATCTTATCTGGCTTGGCTGACAATAACATTGTCATTGAAACTAATGATGTGGTTGCTGTCGCCCAAAAAATTGTCTCAAAAGCGGAAGGACGCCTAGTCAGCTTATCCGACGTTGATCCGTCCCAAGATGCATGGGATATAGCGCATCAAACAAATAAGGACCCAAGATTGGTTGAATTAATTCTTCAAGAATCCAATGAGGTTATCCGAATAAGTGATGGTGTGATCATTGTCGAACATCGCTTGGGTCATGTCTTAGCCAATGCTGGTGTGGATCGCTCCAACATTGAATCAAAAAACAAGGATGAAGTAGCCTTATTGCTGCCACTCAATCCCGATGAATCTGCTATGAGAATTAAGGATCAAATTAAAGAAAAAACTGGGGTTGACGTTGGTATTATTATCACGGACAGCATAGGAAGAGCTTGGCGGTTGGGAACAATAGGACACGCCATTGGTTCTGCTGGAGTGAAAACACTAATGGACTTAAGATTTAAAGCCAAGGATTTATTTGAACGGGAATTGCAAGTTACATGCATTGCTTGGGCAGATCAGCTTGCTGCGGCTGCCTCTTTGGTGATGGGTGAAACTAATGAAGCAACTCCTGTGGTATTGATTCAAGGATTAAATATAGATTCTACCGAAGACTCTATACAAGACCTTATCCGCCCGAAGAAAGAAGATTTGTTTCGTTGACTATGAGCGGGGATAACATTCTTGCCCTAAGCGGTGGTGTTGGTGGGGCGAAACTGAGCTGGGGCCTGGATCAGATTGCAGCAAAGGATGCCCTGACTATTATTGCCAACACAGGCGATGACTTTATACACCTTGGCTTATATATCTCCCCTGATTCAGACACCTTGATATACACCCTTGCTGGGGTCAATGATCCTGAAAAGGGATGGGGAAGAGCCGATGAAACATGGAAGACGCACTCTGCTTTAGGTGAATTGGGAATAGAGAATTGGTTCCAGATCGGCGATAAAGATCTGGCATTGCATTTTTTCCGAAATGAACTGAGGGAAAAAGGTTTAAGACTTACCGAAATCACTCAAAGCATTGCTCAACAATTTGGTTTAAAAAGCCGTATCTTGCCTATGAGTGATGACCCAGTTCTAACCACCATTGAATCGGACATCGGTTGTTTGCCGTTCCAGGAATATTTTGTTAAACATCAATCCAAGCCTAGTATTAGAAAAATTTCATTCGAAGGCAGTGCCAAAGCTACTATCTCACCCGAACTTAAGTCTATGATAGAAAACAATGAGTTTGCTGCCATAATTTTTTGTCCTTCCAATCCATATCTGAGCATTGACCCTATCCTATCAATCAAGGAAATTAAATCATACATTCAATCATCTGCCGCACCTGTGGTTGCTGTTTCACCAATCGTTGCAGGCAAAGCACTGAGAGGACCTGCTGCAAAGATCATGAATGAAATGGGTATCCCAGTATCTGTGACCAGTGTAGCTCAACATTATCAACCGTTGATAGATGTTCTGATTATTGACGAAAGAGACAAAACTATGGCTTCTGAAATTCAGTCCATGGGCATCGAAGTTGAAGTAACCAATACGATAATGAAAACCGATGCAGATAAAGTTCAACTAGCCCAAGATCTGATCGCATTTAGCCAAAAATTCAACACTAAAAAAGGCCTTGTCTGATGTGGGCTTTGATCCCAATCAATGATTTTTCTGAGTCATTCTCAAGACTATCAGAACACCTTGATAGTGATCGACGCAGGGAGCTGACACAAATATTAGCCACTCAGGTTTTTGAAGCACTTTGCTCTATTCGGAGCATTGAAAAAATAGTTGTTTTAAGTAACGAAAGAGAGTGGTTAAACTCATTTGATAATCAAAAAATAACCATTCTCAAAGACCCCGAAATAAAGAAGCTAAAAGCAAAGATAGCCCATGCTGCAAAATGGATTGAAAATCAGGGAATCCAGCAGATGCTCTACTTATCTGTTGACCTACCATTTGTGCAAGAAACAGATATAGCAAAGTTCATAGCTGAGCACCAAGGCGGTTTATCGATTGTTAAAGCACACAAAGAAAATGGGACTAATGCACTGATTCTCGACCTTCCAGCAACTTTGGAATTCCAATTTGGTGTCAATAGTTTTGATAAACACCTTGCAGCTGCTAAGGCACAAAAGATCAACACAAAAATTCTAGAAATCAAGAACCTGAGTCTTGATATTGATACGTGGAATGATCTTCAGGAATTCAAAAAGAGCTCTATGAATACTCAATTTTTGAACTTTATAGAAAGACACAATTTGTAATTGGAAATTTGTCATTGAGATGAAACAAATTTGAGGTTATAACTAGTACATGCTTAAACAAGCTCCAAGACAAATCAATGAATACCTGGACTTGAGCCATTCCCTTAGACCTGAGGAACTTTTGGAACAGGCTTCCTTACTGAGAAACGAAAGCAAAAAAGTTATCACTTTTTCGAAAAAAGTCTTCATACCGCTAACCATGCTTTGCCGGGATGTTTGTCATTATTGCACTTTTGCAAAAGTGCCTAGAAAGTTAAACAATCCTTATCTCAGACCCGAAGAAATTCTGAAAATTGCCCAAGAGGGAAAAGCAAAACAATGCAAAGAAGCTTTGTTCACACTTGGCGAAAAACCTGAACTACGCTATGAAATAGCAAAAAAAGATCTCCAGTTTTTGGGTTACAAAACAACCTTGGATTATCTGCAAGCCATGGCAAAACTGGTGTTGGAAGAAACCGGTCTTCTGCCCCATTTAAACCCTGGAACCATGACCATCGAACAAATGCTCCAACTCAGAGAGGTGGCGCCTTCAATGGGGATCATGCTGGAATCCTCCTCGAAAAGGTTGTGTGGAAAAGGTCAGCCACACTTTGGCTCTCCTGACAAAGAGCCAGATCTTAGACTGAATACCATTCGAGCCGCTGGTAAAGCTTCAGTGCCTTTAACTACGGGTATTCTCATTGGCATTGGGGAGACCAGAAGGGAGCGTATAGAAAGTCTCCTGGCAATTAAAGACACCCACCTTGAATTCGATCACATTCAGGAAATTATTGTTCAGAATTTCATTCCCAAACCGGATACAAAAATGAGGAATTTTCCAGCACCCGAAATACAGGAATTGTTGTGGACTCTTGCAATGGCTAGAATTGTTTTTGGACCAGAAATGAATATTCAGTGTCCGCCCAATCTCAACATGAAAGTTCTGCCAGAACTGATTGCGGCAGGAATTAATGATTGGGGTGGCGTTTCACCGGTTACCCAAGACCATGTGAATCCCGAATCCCCCTGGCCAGAATTGGAACTTTTGAAAAAGACAACAAATAATGCAGGCAAACAACTTCAAGAACGATTGACTATATATCCTGAATACATCACCGCAGAAAAACATTGGTTTGACCTAGGCTTGAAACGTTCCATTCATGAGCTTTCTGACTCTGAAGGATTCGCTAGACACAACCTGTGGCGATGTGGAGAATCGCTGCAAATTCCAGACACAGGTCGTCCACAAAACTGGATCAATAACAATCATTTGCAACCGAATTCCTCCATCGTTGTTGCTGTTAAAAAAGCACTCAAAGGACAATCACTGGACCATAGTGAGATCACCGAACTCTTCAAATCAAGAGGAAACCGTTTGCATTACATACTTAACCATGCCAACGCTCTGAGACAAAAAATCAACGGCGATGTTGTCAGTTACGTCATCACACGAAACATCAACTACACCAATATCTGCAAATATACCTGTCACTTCTGCGCTTTCTCCAAAGGTAAAACTAAGGAAAATTTGAGAGGTAAACCTTATCTGATTTCCTATGATGAAATTGCAGACCGAACGATGGAAGCCTGGCAAAGAGGTGGCACTGAAGTCTGTCTTCAGGGTGGCATTCATCCCCATTTTGATGGCAATACTTACCTGGATATTTGCAGGACAATCAAAGCAAAAGTACCTGAAATGCATATCCACGCATTCTCGCCTTTAGAAATTCATCATGGGGCCATGACTTTGGGGAGTTCCATTAAGGATTTCTTACTGAGATTGAAAGAAGCAGGCTTGAAAACGATGCCAGGGACTGCAGCAGAAATTTTAGATGATCGAGTCAGAGATAGAATTTGTCCTGATAAAATCAACAGTGAAAGGTGGTTGGAAGTCATTGGAACGGCTCACGAAATTGGCATTAATACCACTTCGACCATTATGTTTGGCCATCAAGAAAATATATCTGATTGGGCTACCCATCTTCTAAAATTAAGGAATCTGCAAAACCTTACGGGAGGCATTACAGAATTTATACCCTTGCCCTTCGTCAGCATGGAGTCGCCCATGTATAAACGTGGCCATGCTCGTCCAGGACCTACTTTCAGAGAAGTTCTGCTGATGCATGCAATCGCAAGATTAAGCCTGAATCCGTTGATAACCAATATTCAAGCGAGTTGGGTCAAACTGGGACAAGCTGGTGCTGAAGCCTGTCTCAATGCCGGTGTCAACGATATGGGTGGAACGTTGATGAATGAGTCAATATCAAAAGCTGCAGGAAGTATCCATGGCCAGGAATTTACTCCTGAAAAAATGGAATCCTTTATAAAAAATTCTCAAAGAACTCCGAGACTGAGGGACACTCTGTACAACACGATTGAACCAACAATTCCAAACTACCAACCCAGAGTAGATATTTCTCAAAAATTACAAACACTTTTAGACAGCGCCTACCCTACGAATTAAGTATCCTAAGACAGGAATTATCATTTGCAAATGATAATGATCACTAATAACCTACACTATTAATAACAGTAAAGAACTACCATAAGCCAGTCTCTTAAGGTATTTCCTGCCTATTTCTAAACGAAGATAAGGTTAGCAAGCATGAATGAATTTATAATTGTTTTTCGTGAGAGTCTTGAAGCCTGCCTCATTGTAGGCATTATCTATACCCTTCTGGAAAAAAATAACCTTGACCGTGAAATTAAACAGCTCTGGCTGGGGGTTTTTTTTGCTTTAATTGCCAGTGGTATTCTTGGAATTCTATTAAATAGCATCAAACAATCAATTGGCAATGCCTCCATACAAGCATTGTTTGAATCAGTGTTCATGTTCCTAACTGCTGGACTGCTCTGGTATGTTATTTTTTGGCTCTCCAAACATGTCAGTGATCGTGTTGAGCTTGAAGGTCAGACCAAAAAAGCCATTGCGACTTCAGGTATCGGTGTCTTTTTGGTAGTTTTTTTTGCAATTTTACGTGAAGGATTTGAGACTGCTATTTTCTTAATGGGCAGCTTTTCAATATTACAAACATTTTCCTACATTGGTTTTTTTACTGGAATGTTTGCTGCGGTCCTGATCGGTTATTTTGTTGTGATTCAAGGCAGGCGTATTAATCTTCGCTCATTTTTCCAAGCCACTACCCTGTTATTGGTCATTTTTGCATCAGGAATGGTAGCCTATGGAACCCATGAAGCAGAGGAATTTATTGTTAAAGGCAATCACTTAGAATGGGTGGGACTGAAAGATAAACAAGATATTGTAAGAGTTTGGAACATACTGGAACCTAAGTCAGAACTCAGTGAAAGTGAAAACCCCACCTACTACTCATACAACCTTGGTGGCAAAAATAAATACACACATCTGATGCATGATAAAGGCAGAATTGGCGTATTTCTTAAAGGCTTTTTTGGCTACAACAGCAACCCTAATTGGATTGAATTTATACTTTGGATACTTTCTTTAACTTTTGGTATTAGACTCTGGAGAAAATTCTACTTCTAAACCCAGTCATTTCAATATTTTTATCCCCTCACTTGAAGTCCAAAAAAAGATCCATATATCTCAATGGTAGATGCCAATAATGGATCTACTGAATTAATAATTAACTTGCTTAATAAAGGAGAAAATTATGGTTAATACAATATTTGACTCGGTTTGGAGAGATATCTCACCATTTGCCGTTGGCTTTGACAGGACATTTGATGCCTTGTCGATTCTGGCAAATTCGAAATCTCAAAGCACCAATTATCCACCTTACAATATCCGTAAGGTCTCTGACGATCAATATACCATTGAGCTGGCAGTAGCTGGTTTCGACGAAAAAGATATTGACGTTGAGGTCGCAGGAGAGAATCTAACCATCAGCGGCAATAGCCCACAAGAAGCCTCTGAAGGTTTGGTTCATCAAGGTCTAGCAGCAAGAAGCTTTATCAGAAAGTTTGTCTTGTCTGACGACATGGTTGTCAAGGGTGCAGCTCTATCCAATGGAATGTTATACATTGGCATGGAGAGCGTTATTCCTGATCACCAAAGACCCAAAAAAATATCACTCACTTCAAAAAAGAAGTTGTTGGGATAAGCAATGAAAAGGGGGCAAACAGCCCCCTTTTTTAATGTATTGAATGCCGATTAAAACAAATCTCTGATTGGAGGAGACAAATAGGCCATTGATATTTTAATCCCTGCCATTAACCAAGCCACTTGTATCAGAACAATTGACAATGGTGACATGATCGTCAGCTCTGGCATGGATGCCGAGAATATGAAAAAAATTGCCATCAGTATCAACCAGATCTCACGGGAGTTCTTAACAAAGAAACAAAGACACAGATCTGCGGCAAAAGCAGCGAGGGTACAAAATAACATGGCATTATATTTCCAACTGAAACCAAATGCGGCAAGATCGCCGTAATAACTACTCACAGATTCTGGAAAGGGGTAAGCAAAATCGAGCCCAACAGCAACGAAAATGAGCAATATCGGTACAATAATTAAAAAACGAAACACAGATTTATAGTTCATTGTTTACTCCTCTACAATACTTCTTCTGCAATTACTCTTTGAGCTTTTTTTGATGCATTGCCCAAAACCAAGGTACCAATTTTTCCTGATTTATCTAATTCTTTCCATGGCTGCAGACGTTCTTTAATTCTCTCAGCTGGGCCAATTAAGGCACACTCATCAACCAATTCGTTTGGAACAGCCATAGCAGCTTCTTCCTTCTTTCCTTCCAAATAAAGATCTTGAATGGTTTCAGCAGCTTCTTCATATCCTAATCTTTTAGCATAGTCATTATAAAAATTCTTGGATTTAGCGCCCATACCACCGATGTAGAGCGCCATCATTGGTTTCATCATCTGGATACAAAAATCAACATTGTCTCCCATTGCGACCGGTACAAAAGGGGCGACATCAAAATGCTCGTAACCTTTGTTTTGTCCTGCTTTTGCGAATCCTTCTTCAACATGCTCGCCGATCAGATTAAATTTCTCAGGGTTCATCCAAATAGGGAAAACACCATCAGAAACTTCACCGGCACATCTCAAGCCTGCAGGGGTGATGGATGCCGTGTATATTTTTAAATCACTGGTGCTATGAAGGATGCTCTTCAATGGCTTCCCAAGACCACTTGAACCATCACCCGTGTATGGAATTTGGTAATGAAAGCCTTCATGAGTTAAAGCTTCTTCTCTGGCAACTATTTTCCTGACAATTGAGATGTACTCTTTTGTTCTTGTAAGCGGTCGGCCGTAGGGTTCTCCATACCAACCCTCTACCACTTGAGGTCCTGAGGGTCCAAGCCCGAGCAAAAACCGACCTCCAGAAAGTGCATTCAGCGATAAAGCAGTCATAGCAGTCATGGTTGGAGTTCTTGCCTGCATTTGCATAATAGCAGTTCCCACTTTGATCTTGCTGGTTAAGGCCAAAACATAAGCCGCGACAGAAACGGCATCAGAACCATAGGACTCTGCAGACCAAACTGAATCAAATCCTAGTTTTTCTGCCTCCAAAATATCTTCCACAGGTATTGTTAACTTAGCTGGTGAGTAACCTAATCCCATTCCTAATTTCATGTTTGTCTCTACGTCATTATTAAAAATAATCCAAGATATAAGTTTATCTTGGGTCGTTTGTATTTCTTACAGAAAATATCCTAATGTTATCATTGCTCCTCTAGACAATGATCTCTTTGATAAACTCCTTTGATGCAAGAAATTAAAAACAATCTCTATAATGCCTTTGATAATGTCCTGAGTAAAGATTTGGAGAAGACTCTCTTGGTTCTCGAAAACGGTCTGAAAGTTAGCCGGGAGAGTATGCTAATGCAGTCCGCCAGGATAGCCAATACTTTGAAATCATTGAATGCAAAACCAGGAGATCGTATTTCAATCCAGACTGAAAAAGTTGCCGATTCAATTGCACTGTATCTAGCCTGCCTGAGAGGTGGGTTTGTTTACCATCCACTAAACCCGGCTTATACATCTTCAGAGGTTTCCTATTTTTTTGAGGATGCAGATCCAGCAATTATCATTTGCGACCCAAAAAATGAAAAAATCTATAAAACCCTATTTGGTTTACCTAAGAAAATTCCCATTTTAACTCTTTCACATCAAGATAAAGGAAGTCTTATTTCAAGATCTAAATCCCAATCCACAGAGTATAGAACCCATGCTTGTGCAACAGATACTCTTGCAGCATTGGTTTATTCTTCAGGAACAACTGGGAAACCTAAAGGAATCATGTTAAGCCACAATAATCTCTTCAGCAATACTGAAACCCTCATCAAAACTTGGAAATTATCAGAAACAGACTGTTTGATCCATGCTTTACCAATTTTCCATGTCCACGGTCTATTCGTGGCTATAAACAGCAGTCTGTTAACCGGTGGTTCTATGATCTTCTTACCTCATTTTGACCCAAAAACGGTGATTGATTGCATTCCCCATGCAACACTTATGATGGGCGTTCCGACTTATTACACTCGACTCTTAAACACTGGGCAATTAAGTCGCTCAAAATGCAAGAATATGCGACTCTTTATCTCTGGATCAGCGCCTCTTAGTATTAATACATTCAATGATTTCAGGCAAGCCACAAATCATGAGATTGTTGAGCGTTATGGCATGACTGAAACTTTGATGAATACCAGTAATCCAGTGGATGGTCGAAGGAAATCTGGCTCCGTAGGTTTGCCCTTGCAAGGTATTTCAATAAGAATCTCCAACCCAATCAATGAGGTAGGAGAACTAGAAATTAAAGGGCCAAATCTTTTCATGGGGTATTGGCGAAAAGAAGAAGACTCTAAACAGTCACTGACTGTGGATGGGTTTTTCAAAACTGGCGATCAAGCGAGGGAAGATGCGGATGGCTACATTACAATTGTTGGTAGAAAAACCGACTTGGTTATTACAGGTGGGCTTAATGTCTACCCCGTCGAAGTTGAAAAAGTGATCAATGATATCAAGGGTGTTGTAGAGTGCACAATTGTTGGGATTCCTGATGATGATTTTGGAGAAGCAGTTACTGCTATTGTTGTTAGAAAGGATGACTCGCAGTTAAATGAGAATGAAATCATTGAGTTGGCCAAACAAAAATTGGCAAGTTACAAGGTTCCAAAAGCAGTTTTTTTTGTATCCACCCTACCTAGAAACACAATGGGTAAAATACAAAAAAATATTATAAAACAACAATTTATAAAATAATTAAATTACTTTAACTACCGATCTTCTATGATTGCTAGGCACAGATCTATACAATAGACCCATAAAAAGTATTGACTGTAAACAAAAGAGAAAAATGACGGAATCCAGCAAAAAAGATTGGGAGAAGAAAGTAATTGAAGAGCTCGATGGCGCAGCATTCGATAGCTTAACCTGGCAGACATTGGAGGGGATAGATGTAAAACCTCTATATACCGCAGATGATCTTGAAGAAATCAGCCACCTAGATTCATTTCCTGGTCTTCCGCCTTACGTTAGGGGACCCAAAGCGACGATGTATGCGAAAAGACCATGGACAGTTAGACAGTATTCTGGATTTTCCACCGCTGAAGAATCCAATAAATTTTATCGTGATAATATCGCTGGAGGCCAGACAGGGTTGTCGGTTGCCTTTGATTTAGCTACGCATCGAGGTTACGACTCTGATCACCCTCGAGTTACCGGTGATGTAGGCAAAGCGGGTGTTGCTATAGACACAGTGGAAGACATGCAATTACTCTTTGATCAGATACCTCTCAATAAGATGTCGGTTTCAATGACCATGAATGGTGCAGTAATACCCATTATGGCCATGTTTATTGTCGCAGCCGAGGAAGAAGGTGTAGCTCAGGAGGAACTGAATGGAACTTTGCAGAACGATATCCTTAAAGAATTCATGGTCCGAAACACCTACATTTATCCGCCAAAAGCTTCGATGCGTATAGTTGCAGACATCATCGCCTATGCATCAAAAAAACTACCAAAATTTAATTCGGTTTCAATTTCCGGCTACCACATGCTTGAGGCAGGGGCAACATGCACTCAAGAGTTAGCCTACACCATAGCAGACGGTATTGAGTATGTAAGGGCAGCAGTAAAAAAAGGACTGGATGTTGATGCATTTGCTCCAAGGCTATCTTTCTTTTTCGGTATTGGGATGAACTTTTTTATGGAAGTTGCTAAATTAAGAGCCGCTAGACTGCTGTGGGCAGAGTTGATTGAAAAAGAGTTCAAACCCAAGAATCCTAAGTCGCTTATGCTGAGAACTCATTGTCAAACCTCTGGGGTAAGTTTGACCAGTCAGGATCCTTACAACAACATTATCCGTACCACAATAGAAGCAATGGCAGCGGTACTTGGTGGCACTCAATCATTGCACACCAATTCCTTTGACGAGGCTCTAGCACTGCCAACTCCTTTCTCAGCACAAATTGCCAGAACCACCCAATTGATCTTGAAAGAAGAATCCGGGATAACCAATGTTGTTGATCCGTTAGCAGGCTCTTATTACATCGAGTCTTTAACTGCCTCTCTTGTCAATGAGGCAAGAAAATTGATAGAAGAAGCGGATGAGCTTGGAGGTATGACAAAAGCAGTACAAGCAGGGGTTCCAAAGCTACGAATTGAAGAATCAGCTGCAATTAGACAAGCAAGAATTGATAAAGGTGAAGAAACGATAGTTGGTGTGAATAAATACATCTCCAAGAAACAAGATTCCGTAGAGATCCGCTCAATCGATAACCAGCAAGTCAGAAACCAGCAGATTAAGAAAATTATGGCTGTGAAATCTAAGCGAGATGAGAAACAATGTGAAACTGCTCTGGAGAAACTGGAATCAGCAGCTAAGAATGACACATCTAATTTACTTGAAATTGCAATTGAGGCTGCCAAAGCAAGAGCTACAGTTGGTGAGATTTCCCTAGCTTTAGAACGGGTTTTTGGTCGGCACCAAGCAGTGGCTCAATCAATCAGCGGTGTGTATCGTAGTGAATATGAAGGAGACAAAAATTTCATGAAAATTGAAGAGCATATTTCATCTTTTACCAAGAACTTTGGAAGACGACCAAGAATACTGGTCGCAAAATTAGGGCAAGATGGTCACGACAGAGGAGCTAAAGTTATAGCCACGGCATTTGCTGATATGGGTTTTGACGTTGATATTGGACCACTGTTTCAAACCCCTGAAGAAGCAGCCAAGCAAGCAATTGAGAATGATGTTCATATTATCGGAGTTTCAACCCAAGCGGCTGGTCATAAAACTTTGGTGCCAATGTTAATTGAAGCACTGAAACATGAACAAGCCGACAATGTGATTGTTGTCTGTGGTGGCATCATTCCAGAGAAAGATGTTCCCGATCTTGAATCACAAGGTGTGGGTGCTGTGTTTGGGCCTGGAACCAATATCACTGAAGCAGCATTGAAAGTTATCAAACTAATTAGTTGAGCAACTGATGAAGGAAAATATTAAGGAACTTGAAAAAAGAGCCGAAGCAGCAAAATTAGGTGGCGGTAGCGCTCGAATCGAGAAACAACATGCAAAAGGCAAGTTAACTGCTCGAGAACGGCTTGATATCCTGCTAGACGAGGATAGCTTTCAAGAATGGGATATGTTTGTTGAACACAGAGCAGTAGACTTTGGAATGGAAGAGCAGAAGATACCTGGAGATGGTGTGGTTACTGGGTATGGAAAAATTAATGGAAAACTGGTTTATGTTTTTAGTCAAGATTTCACTGTTTTTGGTGGTTCCCTGTCCGAAGCACACGCTGAAAAAATTTGTAAGGTTATGGATCATGCGGTTCGTAATGGTGCTCCCTTGATTGGATTAAATGACTCGGGTGGAGCCAGAATCCAAGAAGGAGTCGTCTCTCTGGGCGGCTATGCCGAGGTATTTCAAAGAAACGTTCTCGCTTCAGGAGTGGTGCCCCAAATATCCCTGGTCATGGGTCCTTGTGCAGGAGGTGCGGTTTATTCGCCTGCAATGACAGATTTTATTTTTATGGTTGAAGACAGTTCGTACATGTTTGTTACCGGGCCTGAAGTGGTCAAAACCGTGACCCATGAGGAAGTAACGGCTGAAGAGTTGGGCGGAGCTTCAACACATAGCAGAAAATCAGGAGTAGCTGATTTAACATTCAAAAACGATACTGAAGCCCTTTTGATGACCAGAGAATTTCTGAGTTATTTGCCACAAAACAATCAAAGCAAACCGCCAACAGTGGCTACCAAGGATCCCGTCGAGAGAGAGGAGCCTGCGTTGGATAAGCTAGTGCCTGAAGATCCTGCAAAGCCTTATGATATAAAGGATGTGATTTATAAAGTTGCTGACGACGGAGAATTTTTTGAAATCCAACCAAATTTTGCGCAAAACATAGTCATTGGCTTTACCCGATTAAACGGCTCTACAATCGGTGTAGTTGCAAATCAACCTCTTGTACTCGCAGGGTGTCTCGACATCGATGCATCAATTAAAGGTGGTCGTTTTATCCGTTTTTGTGATGCATTCAATATCCCAATATTGACTCTAGTCGATGTACCCGGATTTATGCCTGGGACTTCACAGGAATATGGTGGCATTATTAAACACGGTGCTAAATTGCTGTTTGCTTATGCAGAAGCGACAGTACCCAAAGTTACCTTAATCACTCGCAAGGCCTATGGTGGCGCATACGATGTTATGAGTTCAAAACATATCCGAGGGGATGTTAATTTTGCTTGGCCTTCTGCAGAAATTGCGGTTATGGGTCCTAAAGGTGCTGTAGAAATTATCTTCCGAGGTGATATTGGCGATGAGGAAAAGATTGAAAAAAGAACTGAGGAGTACAGAACAAAATTTGCCAACCCATTTATAGCTGCAAGCCGTGGCTATATCGACGATATTTTCCTGCCTCATAAAACGCGTGGAAAATTATGTCATTCCTTCGAAATGCTGAAAAACAAAAAACAAGCAAACCCTTGGCGTAAACACGACAACATTCCCCTGTAAACAACAGTTTAAATGTTTAAAAAAATACTCATTGCCAATCGTGGAGAAATAGCCTGTAGGGTAATTAAAACCTGTCAAATAATGGGTATTGGAACAGTTGCCGTCTATTCAGATGCCGATCAAAATTCAATGCATGTTTCGATGGCAGATCAATCAATTCACATAGGAGGTGCTGCATCTTCTGAGAGCTATTTAGTCATTGAAAATATCGTCAATGCTTGCAAGCAAACAAAAGCTGATGCTGTCCATCCAGGTTATGGGTTTTTGTCTGAAAATGAAAACTTTGCTCATGCCTTGACGAATGAAGGAATAACATTTATCGGCCCTAAAGCTGAGGCAATCGTGAGTATGGGTGACAAAATACAATCCAAAAAAATTGCAGAACAAGCAGGCGTTCATGTAATCCCAGGATTTACAGAGGTACTTAAAGACTCAAAACAAGCAGTTCAAGTGGCTAATGAAATTGGCTATCCGGTAATGCTGAAAGCAAGTGCTGGCGGCGGCGGTAAAGGGATGCGTATCGTTAACAACGATAAAGAGTGCATAGATGGATTTGAAAGAGCGCAAAATGAAAGCCAGACAAGCTTTGGAGATAATCGAGTTTTTGCAGAGAAATACATAGATCAACCTCATCATGTTGAGATCCAGATCCTTGCTGACCAATTTGGTAACACCCTCTATATTGGCGAAAGAGAATGCTCTATCCAAAGAAGACATCAAAAAGTAATCGAAGAAGCGCCCTCGCCTTTTATTGATAACCAAACCCGACAAGCAATGGGAAAACAAGCTGTAATTCTGGCAAAAGCTGTGAACTATGAATCAGCGGGTACTGTGGAGTTCATTGTTGATGCTCAGCAAAATTTTTATTTCTTGGAAATGAATACAAGGCTGCAAGTGGAGCATCCAGTGACCGAAATGGTATCGGGACTGGACCTGGTAGAACAGATGATTCTGATTGCCGCTGGAGAACCTTTGCAATTAAAACAAAACGAAATTAGAACCATTGGTTCGGCGATTGAGGCACGCGTATATGCAGAGGATCCGTACAGAGACTTTATGCCATCAATCGGTCGCTTGCAGCGATTCCGGATCCCTGAGAACTTAGAGTCGGTAAGGGTTGATACGGGGATTGAAGAAGGCAGTGAAGTCTCTATGTTTTATGATCCAATGATTGCAAAATTAATTGTTCATGGTGAAAACAGGAACCTCGCGATTGACAATATGTTGCAGGCTCTGGATCAATTTTTTATCTCTGGTGTATCACATAACCTAAATTTTTTGTGTTCCATCTTGCAAAATGACAGATTCAGATCAGGCAACACCACAACTAATTTTATTCAACAACAATACCCGGATGGATACCAAGAAGAAAAACTAAACTCCAGACAGCAATTAATCGCTGTCTCGATCCTGGCTTGCATTCATCAAAGCAATATTGAGAGGCTTAAATTCATTCCAGAAAATGTTTCCAAGCATTCTGCTTGGTCAGTATCTGCTGATGAAACCAGCATTGATCTAGTGATTAGACAATTGCCAGAACATTATGAAGTGAGAGCTGAATCAACAGTATTTAACGTCGTTTTACACAAAGCTCCGAATGATCCAGTTATCCAAGCAATTGTTAATGATCACCTGCATTACTTCCAATTAGAAAATTTACACCCAGGTTACCGATTGACATACCGTGGCCGAGTCCTAGAAGCATTGGTGACACGCAAAAGAACCGCTGAACTCAACCGCCTGATGCCTGAGAAGATTGCACCAGATATGTCGAGATATCTGCTATCGCCGATGCCGGGGCTGTTGATCAAAATTTGTGTTGAAGAAGGGCAAACAGTCAAGGCTGGAGAAGAGTTGGCTATTGTTGAAGCCATGAAAATGGAAAACAGTTTACGAGCAATCGATAGTGTAAAAATAAAATCGATATTGGTAGAAGAAGGCGCTAACCTAATGGTGGATCAGACTATCCTGGAATTTGAGGATTAAATTGGAAGAACTTGAAATAACTGAGTTGGTTGATGGAATTATCGCGTGTGATAGAAAAGCGGTTGCACGTGCAATCACTCTGGTGGAATCAAAAAAGGCAAGCGATGTATCCCTTTCTGAAAAGTTATTGGAAGGCATTCAAAGTGCAGATGGATCAAGCTTAAGAATTGGAATTTCCGGCTCACCAGGCGTTGGAAAATCGACTTTTATCGAATCAATTGGGCAATTGATGCTAGACGATGGAAATAAATTGGCAGTCTTAGCTATCGATCCCAGCTCTTCAATCAGCGGTGGATCTATATTGGGTGATAAAACCAGAATGGAATCTTTGAGTCGGAATGAAAAAGTATTCATCCGACCATCACCATCGGGTGAGAGTCTTGGTGGAGTTAACAGATCCACAAGGGAATCGATTGCTATTATAGAGGCAGCCGGATTTAACATTACTATTGTCGAAACAGTTGGTGTGGGCCAATCGCAGACAGAAGTCTTTGATATGATCGACATCTTCATTGTTCTTCTCAGTCCAGGAGCTGGAGATCAATTGCAGGGGATCAAAAGAGGCATTATCGAGGTGGCGGATATCCTTGTGGTCAACAAATCCGACGGAGATCTAAAATCTTCCTCAAGAAACACTGTTCTGGATTATAAGAACGCCCTGAAACTTTTAAAACCAAGAACCAAAGATTGGTCGGTCCCAGTAATTGCCTGTTCTTCTCTTGAAAACATTGGTCTTGATGAATGTTGGGAATCTATTCAGAATTTTCAAAAATTTATTTTAGCCTCAGGACTTTTGCAACACAATCGAAACAGACAGCAAGAAAAATGGCTGTTGGAGGAAACCAAACAAGAATTGCTTGACGCTCTTGAAAATAATGAGGATATTCAGGATAAATTGAGGAATATCCAAGCCAACATTGCTGAAGATAAACGGCCAATAAAAACAAAAGCAAAAGGTATTGTTGAAAGTTTTTTAGATAAAATGGGTAAGAAAAAATGATTGGAAAATTAAATCACGTTGCAATTGCTGTCCCCAATCTGGATGAAGCTGCCCGAATTTATAAAGATGTATTGGGAGCAAAGATTTCGCAACCACATGCACTACCGGAACATGGAGTCACTGCTGTTTTTGTGCACCTAAACAACACCAACATTGAGCTCATGCAGCCTCTTGGTGAAGCCTCGACTGTACAAAAGTTCCTAGCAAACCATCCCAAAGGTGGTCTGCACCACGTTTGCTATGAAGTCGAAGATATTTTTCAAGCAAGGGATGAATTAATCGCTGAAGGCATGACCATAGTCGGAGACGGCGAACCTTATCTAGGAGCTCACAATAAATTAGTAATATTCCTGCATCCAAAAGATTTTTTGGGCACACTCATTGAACTGGAACAATCGAACTGAAGGCCTAGAAAACCAGTTTTTGGTTGCTACGAAAAAATTGACACCCGGAGATTGAGTTGGGTGTTTTTATGGTTTCTCCATTAGGCGTTTTAACAAACTTGAAGTGTCCCAGCGACCTCCCCCGATCGTTTGAATCTCCTCATAAAACTGGTCTACAATCTTGGTTATGGGAAGATTTATCCCATTTTTTTGAGCCTCATCAAGGGCATACTTAAGATCTTTACGCATCCAGTCCACAGCAAATCCATGCTCATAATCATCATCGATCATCGTTTGATGACGATTATCCATTTGCCAAGATTGTGCAGCACCTTTTGATATGACCTTGATGATTTGTTTGGAGTTGAGACCAAGAGAATGGGCAAAATAGAGTCCCTCAGATAAGCCCTGTATTAAACCTGCTAGACAAATTTGATTGACCATTTTGGTCAACTGTCCATATCCTGGTGGACCCATGTATTCAGAATGCCGAGCGTAACTTGCCATCAAAGGCTCAACGCTTTTATAAATTCTCTCGGAGCCTCCTGACATGATTGTCAATGCACCCTTTTGAGCGCCTAATTCACCTCCTGAAACAGGCGCATCAAGGTAGGAACAGCTAATTTTTTTCAACTCTTCATGCATAGCGACCGCCAAAGTTGCGGATGTTGTCGTGTGGTCAACAACTATGCCCTTGGGAGCAAGATCAGTAAGAATCCCTTGCTCTGATGTGAGCAACATTTCAACATCTTCATCATTGCCAACACAAATAAAAACAACGTCTGATGATCTTGCAGCCTCAGCTGCCGTTTTAGCCACTCTTCCGGGGTATTCTGCAGACCATTTCTCGGCCTTGTCAAGAGTCCGATTAAACACCACAACATTGTGCCCAAAGTTTGCTAAATGCCCTGCCATGGGATAACCCATGACTCCCAATCCTATGAATGCCAATTGTTGTTTCATGTTTGACTATCGGGTAACTGGATTAATTAGAATTTGATTCGAGCTTTCAGCACCAACCGATTGCTTTGTGGGTCTCGCCATGTTTCCCTATAAATCCTGCTGGTTCCTGATTCATCATCAAAATAATTATTCCCGCCCCTAGTGTAGACGAGATAAATATTGGACAGTGGGGCAATCTCATATTTGTATCTAATCTGAAAAGAGAGTCTTCCTGAATTGATGCTTGATTCTGAGGTGTCTAAACTGTTTAGGTATCCCAAAGTATCAGCAGTCCATCCTTTGCCATCCTGGTTTCTGAAAGCCACCATTTCAAGCTTGAGCTGAAGCTCCTGACGATCATCAGGGTACCACCTCGAATTCAGCTTAATCGTGGTGTTTCTTGATCGATAAGTGGCATAGTGATTGTCGCTCCTCCAGATAAACCAGTTGCCGGTTCGCTGATGGGAGAGACTCAAATAGAATCTTAGATTGTCGGCTGGAAAATAACGTATTCCAGTCCTTATACGTCTGGTACGCTCAGTAAAAGAAAGGCGGTCCTTTTTTTGTGCATGCACATTTAAATCTGCTTGCCATTTTCCAATAATTCGCGTGTTGTAGCTAAAGTCAGTAGCCAGTCCTTTGCCGCTTTCTAGAAATGGAGCGGATAAACTACCACGCGTTACATGATCATCTATTCCCTCACTATCAGTAAATATGTTTAAATGGATGCTTGATGTGTCTTTGAATCGCTGCATGAAAAACAATACAAAAGAATTGTCAATGGTTTCTCCGTCTGCATTGTTTTCACTCCAAAAATCCCAACTATAGCTTCGACTCAGAACCGGCGAATCTTCGGCGAAATCGGTTCTGGTATAGCTCACATTGGCACCTCCGGAGAACAAATTGTTTCGATACAAATAACCCATGTCGTCAATATTGAGTTTGTCGTTGTAATAATAGAACTCGGCACCGCTTCGCCATTTTTTGTTGTGTTCAAAAACAACAGCGTTTCTTGAACCAAACCCACTCTCTTCCTGATTTGAATTAGAGAACTTACTCCCGCCTCCTCAAAGT
>LUMW01000197.1_pt1 | contig 32867 bp, 39 predicted proteins | sample 729761 | NCBI WGS metagenome assembly LUMW01 (sample SAMN03860302, study PRJNA289734) | marine metagenome | biome: seawater column; feature: ocean; material: water; isolation source: Red Sea water column Station 192 - depth 500m | place: Saudi Arabia: Red Sea | collected 2011-10-15 | depth 500 m
TGACTTCAAGTTTTTGAAATCTCATTTCTTATGTCAATTAGGTCTCGTAAAATAGAGCTTGCAGTTTCAACTCCACCTGCACCGCGACCAATAATAGTTTGTGTTCCTGAATGCTCCGATGTAAACGAAATTGCATTTAATGTTCCACTAACACATAAAGGATCATCCATAGGAATTTCTTTTGGTTCAACCACTAGTTCTTTATTGCAAGATGCAATCAATTTTATGGCACATTTTTTAGATGAAGCTTTTTTAATGTCACCAACATCTATTTTTCTAATTCCTATTCTTTTAATGTCTGGCAGAGTGACTTTCATTCCCATTATCCAATTTGCTAAAATTACAAGTTTAGCAGCAGCGTCAAGACCATCCAAGTCAAGAGATTCATCCGCTTCAACATAACCCTTTTTTTTGGCATCGCTTAACGCTTCCTTGAATGTTAAACCATTTGTCATATTGGTTAGAATATAGTTGGTAGTACCATTTAGTATACCATTAAATGAAATTATGCGTTCACCACTCAAGCTATTTTTTGCATAATTCAAAATAGGCGTACCGCCACCCACTGTTCCACTGAAACGGAAAAGAGTATGGTTGTACGTTGCAAGCTCCATTAAAGATGGGAAAGCAAGTGCCAAAGGACCCTTATTGACAGAAATTACATGTATACCACGTTTCATCGCACTGATGATATGTGACATTCCCGGCTCTGCGTCTTTATAGTTACTTTCAGTTGTTTCAATCAGAACATCAGCTTCTAAGTCGTTTATCATGTTAATTCCAGAAATATTGTTATTTGTTTCGGCATATTTTTTTACAGTATTGTGCTGTTTTTTTATTTCAATTAATCTGTTAATGTCTAGACCTGAAGCATCTATTGCACTTCCGTTTCTATCGCATATGCCTACTATTCTTGGTTTAAGTCCATATCTGGCATATAGGTCATCAGATCTTGATATCAGAAGTTTTGCAAAGCTCTGACCTACCACACCAAAGCCACAAAGTATGATTCGCATGGTATTGGAAACCGTAATGGATTATTTAGTCTAACTTATCTAAACTCAAAGAAACAGAATTGATACAGTATCTAAGATTAGTTGGTTGTGGACCGTCATCAAAAACATGCCCCAAATGTGCACCACATTGTTTACAATTTACTTCTGTTCGTAACATACCGTAGGCAGTATCTTTTACATATTCTATATTATCGCTGTTAACAGGTTTAAAAAAACTTGGCCATCCAGTTCCAGAATCAAATTTTGTTTCAGACTCAAAAAGTTCTAAGCCACAACATGAGCATTTGTAAATTCCTTCATCCTTACAATCCCAATATATGCCTGTAAATGGTCTTTCTGTGTCTTTGTTCCTGCACACATCATATTGTTCTGATGTTAATTCTTTTTTCCACTCGTCATCTGTTTTAGAAATTTTATCAGTCAAGCCTTCTTCTTTTTTCTTCTGTACGTTTCTCTGATTCAAATCTTTCTAATTCGTACTGATTCAAATCAACATATTTCATAATTTTACTTAGTGTTGGATGTCTTTTACCTATTGCAATATACATTTGTTGTGCAACTTTTCGATAATCTGGATGACCTTGTGGAACCGTTCTTAATTCAATTAAATGTGTTGCCTCACGTAAATTAAAATGCATGTAATATGGATAGTTATAGGAAAAATTAACAATATACTGAGCTTGTTCAGGAAACTTTTTTCTTAATTTCTGAAAAACATTTTTAGTTGCGTACATACAATCTTTGAAATCTTTTTCAATGCCCAATTCTATAATCTCCGTTGCTGTATCAAATCCATGATCAGTTGTAAGTAATTGCCTTTCAAGCGTTAATGCTCTGTGTCTATGAAGATCCCTAAACATTCCAAAATTTGTTATCAGATCAAAAGTATAATTTACCATTTCAAAAGCTCTTGGTGGACTATGTCTTCTGTTTTGTCTTATCTTACTTAGATACTCAATAATTTTGATTTTTGATTTTTTATTCATCTTCTTAACATTTTGAAAAATTTGTTCAAATGGAAAGCTTGGTGACTGTTCAAAAATTAGTGCAGTAATGACACTGTTAATTGCTCGAGTTTCAGGCTCAATTTGAACTAATTTAGTCCTGCTTCCAAGAATAGGCTTACCATTAACGTAATTTTTAGACAATTTTAACGAAAATCCCTTGATTGTGTTAAGATATTTTTGAAATGCCTTTCCATATTTGTCATTTGAACGACTAACAAATGATTTGATTGTAGTATCTAATTCATGCTTAATTTTCACTGCTAATTTCTTTTCCTCATCTAGTTTTGAAGCAAAGAGGATCATTACAAGATATTCAAATGCTCTACCATTACCAGTTATACCAACATTTGTTAAAGTAGAAGCCGGCAAGAAACCTCGTAAGGCATCTAACGCTTTTGCCTTTGTTGCAGCACGATAAATTATGTTAGCTGATTTTATACTATTTTCATTTTTTAATTTGGAAATATTTTTTTCAACATCATCATCATCCTTAAATTTATAATTTTCAATTGGATCATTTTCCCGTATTAATTTTAACATTGGTTGAATATTTTTTGTATATATTTTAAAATCTAAATTACACGCATCTAAATAATCATCACCAAATCTGGATTTTAATAGAACAGGTTCACGATAAAATTTGAATTTACCATTTACCTTTTTATCCCAAGCAACGTATCTTGAAGATTTTTCTAAATATGATAATCCGATTCTTCTATCTTCAATTTTTTTAACTGCAATGTTGGACAATCCTTCTATTGCAATTTGTGCACTGCCTAGTTCAGCAACAGAGTCATCACCATATTCAAGTAAAACACGTTTGTAAAATTCCTCCCCACGATTTTGATTTTTTAAAAATTCGTCAAGAAAAACTCTGCGCATATTTTTATCTGTTCTACTATATCTTGACATAAGAGCGCCTCTATCTACCTGCTTTGGTGTAGTAATAGCAAAAACTGAATCATCAATGTTCGAAAAATGTTTCAACAGTTTTTTTTTCTCTGAATTTGAAAATTTTTCTTGCAATATATGTACAAAGTTCGTTATTGTAATAAATAATATTGGATGAAAACACGATCAATTATGATCGCAAAAAACTAACAGTTACATGATATTTTCATGTTTCAAGTTTTTTTTGTTTGATTAATGCGAATCAAATCTGGTGACTTTGGTTGTTGTGGTTTTGCTGACCATCTTTTTAGTACTTCTTTAAACTGGTTTGCTTGAGTTTCGTCTTCAGTATACATTAGAGTTGTAATCCATCGGCCTTTTCCTGCTGGACCGCCAACAGAGTTCATCCAGAAATTGTCTGGTAAAGTTTTGACTGCCTTGTTATCAGGATCGCGACTTAAGTCTGTCCACCGTTTTGCAACAAATGCCAGAATTTGATTTAGTTGTTCTTTATCAATCATTTATCTGAATATACATACTTGAGGATTTAAAATTACGATTTCACGCTCATTTTATCATGGGTTAATTTCTTCTTACTAAAACGAGTAACCATTTTTACACTCAGTCGGTTATACATATCCTTAAACAACGCAGTATGACCAAGAATGAACCAGCTATCGTAGGCAGGCAGGTCAAGGATATGTATGGAACATTAGTAGGTAAAGTATTAGGCACTCTTACTGATATTGATGGCAGTGTTCAAACTGTTGGTGTAGATTGTGGTTCAGAAGGGTTAAAACAAATTCAATACGAACAGCTTGTTTTACAGGAGGACGTTGTAATCTATATACCGAAGTGGAGACTTCAAGCACAGAAGTTCTTGAGGGAAAAAGGATTGACTATTCGTCGTATTAATGCATTAGAAGATATTGTTTCAGAGAATGGTGAAATGAAAGACGATGCTGAAGTCATTCATAATAAATACAAATCAAAATTAGCATCTTTAGATCAAATTGAATCAAAAATTAAGACTGAATTATTAGTTCGCTCAGGAGAAATTGAGGATCAAGAGAAGGTAGTTAAGGAAATTCTATTTGACGCCAAAGTTCAAATTAAAAGTGAAGAGATTACCGAATCAACTTTTGAGATAATACAAATGCATGCAAACAATATTCTTGAACGCTTTTCTCATGAAAAGGCTGAAATTGATAAAGTTCAAAACCGTATTGATGATCTTTCTTTGGAACGTAGTGAGGCTATTGAAAATCCAAAACAGTATATTCAGCAATCAGCAATGACTTATCTAGATTCACCTACTGATACTCAATCACAAACTTTTGATCAGCCAATGTCAACGTTACCTGAACCTGAATCAACGTTACCTGAACCACCAGTAGAATGTGCTGATTCACACACACCGGTACCTACTGCTAATTCTAATGACCCTGATATTTCATCACAACCTGATCAATCTGATTGGTTGTCTAGAATGGAATCAGAAGAACAAGCTTAATTTTTTATTTCTAACTATTATTTGAAAATTTTTTATGAAGATGTAATGTTTGATCCACCATTTCTTTTAATCTTGTTTTAACATCCTCATTTACTATTTCATCATTTTGTATTGTATCGGCAGTTACAAAAACAGACCTAGTATTAGTAACTACGTGGAAATAAGACATCAGCTGTGTTAACAAGGTTTGAACATTGGTAAAACCAATGGTTCCTGACGCCAGAATTACTAAACCTGCAATTTTACCCTCTGTTTTTTTATAATCGATATACTCAAACAGGTTTTTCAGAGCAGAGCTAAAAAATGAGTTGTAAATAGGTGTTCCTATTAGCCAAATATCTGCCTCTGTAATGTCTTTGGCTGCCTGCCTAGTAGTGTCATTGATGTTTTCATCACCCGTATAGTAATCAATACAACCTTCTGATAGGTTGATAAACTTTGTATCTGTGTTGGTTTGCTTAACATATTCAAATACATATTTCATCAAAACTGGAGTTTTTCCATTTTTTCGTGGGCTTCCAGAAATTACTATAATTTTCATATCGCAACTCATTTGAAATTATATTTAAACCAAAACATATCAACAAATTTTCAAATTATCAATATTTTTCGGTTTAAGGTTAGAGATATCTAGATCATTTTATCATGAATATAGATGAGTATTGATTCTTATGATATTGGTTTGGGGCATTCTGATACTAAAGTGAGAACTGACGCTGAATCTGATTTTATTTTGTTTTGGGGTATGCAAGCAAAAAAACTATCATGGTTTAAACCATGGACAAAAACACTTGAATGGAATCCTCCATTTGCTAAGTGGTTTGTTGATGGAAAGATAAATGCTTCCTACAATACACTTGATGTGCACCAAAACAATAGGGCACAAAAACCTGCCATCTTATGGGAAGGTGAGGATGGTGAAACACGCACCGTAACTTACCAAGATCTTTTTCGTGACGTATGTAAGTTTGCAAATGTACTGAAATTACTTGGTGTTAAGAAGGGAGATCGTGTTACAATTTATCTTCCCATGATACCTGAATTACTGGTTACCATGCTTGCCTGTTCTAGAATAGGCGCCATTCACGTTGTTGTATTTTCTGGATTTAGTACAACGTCCCTACGAGATCGAATTGATGATTCAAAGTCTAAAGTAATTGTTACCGCTGATGTTGGATTTCGAAAGGGCAGTATAATAAAACTGCAGGAAATTGTTGATGAGGCAATTAAAGACCTTGATTTTGTCAATCATGCGATTATTTTAACACGAACAAATTCACAATCTAATTTTTTAGCAAAATATCACCTATGGAACGAATTAATGGATAATTCATCTGATGAGTGTGAAGCAGAAGAGCTTGATAGTACTCATCCACTTTACATACTTTATACTTCTGGCACTACTGGGAAACCAAAAGGTGTTCTACATGGAACTGGAGGATACTTAACACATTTACATTCAACGTTTGAATGGGCATTTGACATAAAAGATTCTGATGTCTTTTTTTGCACGGCAGATATTGGTTGGGTTACGGGTCATAGTTATGTTGTATATGGACCGCTTCTTCATGGTGCTACTGTGGTAATGTATGAGGGAGCACCTGATTATCCTACTCCAACACGAATGTGGGAAATCATTCAAAGATATGGTGTCACTATATTTTACACAACACCAACTGCATTAAGGATGTTTATGAAATTTGGAGATATACTTCCAAACTCATTTGATCTTTCTTCACTTAGACTTTTAGGGACAGTTGGAGAACCAATAAATCCTGATGTGTGGCGTTGGTATTTTACAATTATTGGAAAATCAAAATGTCCTATTATTGATACGTGGTGGCAGACTGAAACAGGAGGAATGATGCTTTCTCCACTTCCCGGACTTGAAACGATTTCATTAAAACCTGGCTCTGCAACTAAGCCTATACCTGGTACAGATATTGCTGTAGTTGATGAAAACGGCCATGAGACAGCGTCTGGCAAAAAGGGGTATCTTGTAATAAGAAATCCATGGCCTGGTATGCTAATGACACTTTGGGGTGATGATGAAAAGTATAGGAATGTTTACTGGTCAAAGTACAAGAACACTTACTATCCAGGAGATTATGCAATAAAAGATTCAGATGGATACTTTTGGCTTCTTGGTAGGGCAGATGATATCTTAAAGGTTGCTGGTCACCGTATTGGAACTGCAGAGATTGAGAGTGCCCTAGTTTCACACATTGATGTAGCAGAAGCTGCTGTTTGTGGAATTCCAGATGAGATTAAAGGAGATGCAATTATTGCCTTTGTTATCTTAAAGCAAGATACAAAAAAGAATCATGATGAATTGCATTTAGAACTAATAGAAATTATTAGGAATGGAATAGGACCTATAGCAGCACCACAACAAATCCATTTTGTAACAAAATTGCCAAAAACACGCAGCGGAAAGATTATGAGACGTCTATTAAAGGCAATTGCCAAAAATGAAAAGATTGGTGATATTAGTACGCTAGAAGACGGCGCAGCAGTACACGAGATTCAGGCATCATTTGATGAACTTGAAAAAGCTGTGAGGGAAAATCAGAATAAGTCTGGAAACTGATTTTCATTTTTGCTAAAATCAAGAACAGAATAGCACAGTCAATACTAGAAAAAAATAAAAAAAAATGCTTTATGAAAGCAATTGTGTTTACTGTTGTTCTGTATTATCAGAAGTTTCTGTATTATCAGAAGTTTCTGTATTATCAGAAGTTTCTGCCGAAACATTATCCTGTGCTATTTTTTTTACGTTAGTAGCACTAGGTCCTTTTGGTCCTTCACCGACATCGAATTCTATCTTATCGCCTTCATTCAAAAATCCCTCAACATTTGATTTGTGAACAAACAAATCTTCTTTGCCTTCTCTTTCAATAAAGCCGAAGCCCTTCCTTCGGTTGAACCATTTTACGGTACCGTTTTCCATGTATTAATTTTCCAAGAATTATGGTCTATATAATTGAACAGCTTTATTAAAAATTAAATTATTTTGTAATTTCACAGTATTTGTTATTTCCTTCGTATAACTTAACGCCTGAAATTGGTATCTTGTCTTTGAGATGCTCAAAAATCCACATTGCTATGTTTTCTGATGTGGGAAAATCAAACATATTGTCAAGGTCTGTATGATCCAATTGTTGTATTGTCTGCCAGCAAATTTTTTTCATCTCATCAAACTCTATTACCATATTATCTTCATAAGTTGAACCTTTTTTTGATTCACCAGATGCTTCTACAATTATCCTAGATGTGTGTCCATGTGGCTTACCGCACTTTGGATGACCCTTTAGCGTATGTGCAAAATCTATCTCAAACTCAACACCAATTTTTGTTAGCATATTCTTCAGTATAGTGAGGGCTTCAAATACCTAGCTAATTTTTCTCTCTAAAACCACTGTTCAAGCGTATGGCTTCTCTTTTCAAGATTATGTTTTAAACGGTTTAACGAAGATTGTATTCTTTCCCGTGAGAAATCTCTCTCATTTGAAAGATAATCGATAATTCCTGAATAATCTGTGTCTTTGAATTCAATTTTATCTACTTTTATCATATCATCTTGTAGGAAAATATTTCTTATCTGATCGTATTCAATTTGTTTTAGTTGTTCCTGTATTTGTGGTATATTTTCTAGCTTACCATATTTTTTAATCAGTTTTAGTGCAGTCTTAGAACCTATTCTTTCAAAACCATCAGGATTAAAGTCAGTTCCAACAAGTATACCCACATCTATAACCTGCTCTCTGGTAATACCAAGTACATCCAAGTTTTTTTGGTGGTTTATAATTTCTGGTTCTATGTCAATGTAGGTATTCCTGTTTGGGAGTTTTCTTCGACCTGAACTAGTAAAGTTACGTACAAGTTTTTTTGCACCAAATAGAACACAATCAAAGTCTTGACTTGCAACTGCATCGGCTTGACCAGTTTTGTTTAGATATGAAGCAAGGGCTTCGCCATCTGCCTTAGCTTGTATATGTGGGATTCCAAACAAATCAAGAAGATATTTGGAATCTTGAACCATTGTATCCTGCATCGATGTTGTCTGTTGTGCATACTTTCTTGCAGATTCTAAATCTCCTTCTGCTTTTGCTTTTTCATATTTTATTGTGGCTTCTTTTTTACCTAATTTTCGCCGTTCAATCTCCGCTGTTTTTAGTGACGGTGGTTTACCATCAAATACGTAAATTGGTCTTATCCCCATAGATAGAAAATTGATATTTCGATATAGTAGGCCAGTGAGGTGGCTGGTCACTCTTCCCTTACTATCTGTAAGGTGTAATCCTTCTGGTCCCCTAATTGTCGCCAAAAACTGATAAATTGCATTGTATGCGTCAATCGCTATTATATTTGATGAAAATGATTCAAGTTTAGTTTTTTCACGTATCAGAATATCTTTGATGTTTACACCCATACTTTAGCATCTTTTTTCTTCTTTTTTTGTTTACTGTTTTAATCGATTCACTATTTTAGGGCATAATGATTTTGTAAGGTGTCGGGATAGCCAAGCTTGGTTAAGGCGGACGCCTCGAAATCTCATCACAGGATAGTGTCTGTGCATCGCACGCGGGGGTTCAAATCCCTCTCCCGGCGTCATCTTTCTAGTATAACATAAAAGTGAGGTAATAATTGATAATTAACAATGGCAGACATAGATACAACAAAAAATGTTTATCTATTTACACATGGTCGTCAGGATCTTATAGAAAAATCAACAAACGCTCTAGTTTCTAATGGTTTTTCAAAAGACAAGATCATAATGGCTGACCCAGCCAAGGCTGGAGAAGTAGATGATTATATGGCAATGTTGTGGATGCCTCCAAACCCAGATCATATAAAAATTCAGAAAATAACAAGAGTTGAGCCTGCAGAGCCAACAGGAATGATAGGTGTTTGGGCAGGTGTATCAAAAGAAGATATTTTTGAAATTAAAATTTAAAAAATAATTAATCACTCTTATCTGTTTTATCAGAATCCTTGGGGTCATCTTTCGTATCAAAAGAGCTCCCAGGTCCTACCATGTCTTCAGGTTTCACATCTTGATCCCATGTACCCTTTATCCCTTTTATCATTGCAATAATTCCACATATAATTAGCATTACAACAAGTGCAAAAAATATCATTTTATCCTGAAAAGCAATATCACAATCAATTTCTGTAGGCGGACCATCATCATGGTATTCATAACAGTCACCAAATTCAGCTTGGAGAGTAATATCAACATGGTCAGAACCAAAAACTGACAGAATAATAATTCCCGCAAAGATCAACCCTGCACCAATTATAATAAAGCGTATGTCACTCACACATTAGCTAAAAATATTAAATATTTTAGGCTATTCCAATGAATCTTTTAATGCTCTTAGCGAATTTTCATAGAACAGTTCAATAAACGAACAAAATTCATCAAATTGGTTTTTCGTCATCAGTTCACTGTTAAAATAAGATTTCCATGTGATTCTAACTGATTTTTTTGTAATAGGCGTTAACGAAATAGTTGCATGGTATGCACGTAATGGTAAACCACTAGTAGCTATGTAAGAAAAATATTGACCGTCATTCCATCCTACTATGTATTCATTAATTATACTGCCATCCTGAAATTCCAGTTTTCTCCCAGCACCAACGCCAACCCTTTTCTCTGTGATAGATGTTGTTTTTTTTATCTCCTTTAACCAATCCAGGTTAATTATATTACTAATCTTTCTCCACGCAATTTGTTTTGATACATTAATGGTAGTAAATGTATTAGCGATACCATTATGATAACCTGTAGAGATGAGTTTGTTCATACTATGATATAAAATCTTATTTTTTAAATATTGGTTTTAGATTGAACATATTTAAAATTGTGATATTATCTTAAATTATGGTATTCGGTTGGGGCAAGAAAAAACCAGAGCGACAAGAAACTGATGTCGTGGCTCGAGAAAAACAAATCACACTTAACGAAATACCTAATATTATTAGTGAAATACGTTCTATCAGGGAAAGAACGATAATAGCTGAAGTGAAATCCTTTAGAAATAAAATCAATTTAAATCGTAATACCATACAGAATATTGCAACTGCTCTTGAAAGTGATTCGCTGAATCTTGATGATATGGATACTCATTTAAGCAGGATAGTAAAACGCGGAAAAAATGATGTCATATCTATTATAAAAAAAGAGTGTAATACTACTCTACCAGAAATTGATTCATTTGATGATGTTAAAGATTTTAGCCTGATAGCTTCTAGAATGATCAAAAAAATTGGTGATGCATTGGGAAGGCAGTCTCAGGTAATTCATATATTTGCAAAAAAGTATGCTAAGAAACTAAAATCTGATCTTTCCATAATGAATGACGGTAACGAGGAAATTAATACTGTCATCACGAATTATTCTGAATTAGAGGACAATATTAAACAAATTCTTGATAATATATCTAAACGTGAGGCTTCAGAAAAATCTATAATTGAATTACATCAGCAACAAGAAAAAGCCAAGAAAAACATACAAGATCTTAAAAAAACAATAGAAGACGATATTAAAAATATCAAAAACATCAAAGATAGTAAACAATATGTTGAATTTTTAGAAAATAAGAAAAAAATTGATTCCTTATCTTCAGAGAAAAGTAAAATTAAAAATGAAATTGGATTACAATTTGTTAAAATTTCAAGACCATTAAACAAGTATGTTTATGTTTCAGCTCTTGACAAGCCTCAAAAAAAATTATTAGCAGGTTTAATCGATAACCCATACGATGTTTTAACTGAAACTAACAAGAATGATATAGCGCAAATATTAGAATCTGTACGTAAGGGCATTGAATCAGGTTCAGTATCAGTAAAGGATGTTAGTAAATCAATGTCTCAGATTGATGAAACATTACCCAAGCTTGATAATTTTATCAAGCAGATTATAACGTATGACAAAACTAAAAACGATATTGAAGTTGAATTGTCAAATTTTGATGATGAGCAATTAAGACTAGAAGAATCAAACTTAGCAAAAAGTCAGCGAGACAAGTTAGATGCTGAATCAAAAATCAAACTACTAGACAGTGAAATTACTAAAACAGTTGAATCAATTCCAAGATATGCCAAATCTATAGAATCAATTTTAAACCAAATCTCTGCGGTGCAATATAAAATAAAACAATCATGAATTTGTTTTCAAAAAAGAAAAAGTTTGAGCGTAAAGTGTCATTAAAGCGGGAGATAAGAGACGGTATATTGTCTTATTGTAAGATGAGTCATCCAGATGAAGGAATTTTGATTTTGCGTGGAAAATCAGAGCATGGAAATGTACTCGTAGACGCCTTGGTGATACCACCGTTCTCTGAAACGGGCGCAGATTTTGCAGGATTTCCTCACAATCCTTTACCCTTAGATCCTAGCTATGTTGGAATTGTTCATTCCCATCCTATAGGTTCTGCTGAACCCTCTCTTACTGATTTAAACAACTTTTTTGGTTTGGTATCAATAATTGTAAAGTCACCTTATGAAGACGAAGATATTTTTGCTTGGGATAGTAGCGGAAATAAAATTCCGCTTGATATTGTTTAATTATGTAAAAATCAAAAATTCTAACAAAACTTTATAAGGTTTTTAGGACTAATTTTTTCAAATTGATCAACTACAAGATATATTTAATATTCTTATTTGCATCTTTAGGCATTAGTATTGGTTTACAATTAGTTCTACCATTCCCTTATGGACTTGGTGCTGCGCTGGCCATATTCATAATCTTCCCATTAATTTTACGAAAAAAGTATATGGCAAGAATGAAGGGTTCTGGTGGTTCAGGCTTTGGTCTTGGTGGAGGATTGTTTGGTCAGGGTCAGGGCACTGGTATAAAGTATGTTTGTCTAACCTGTAACCACAGATTCAAGGGTGGTAATTGTCCTCGCTGTGGCTCTAAAATGAAACGTGCAGATTTTTAATATTGTGTGATTAAATGTCAGTTCTTGCACTTGATGAGATCCGAAAAAAAGTAATTTATCAGAATACTGTTGATATTTGGATCGCGGTATGCCAAGAACAGGGTACTGACTGGAATGACACTGAAAAATATAAAAAATTCATTGCAGGTTTGTTGAAAAGTAACCTACAGATGAAAAAATTTCCTTTATGTATTAAGGAGTCAGGTGGGAATTTTGAGCGTGGAAAAGATAAAACAGAATTTGGTGAAAAACTTTCCGAATCAAATGATGAAAATAGTGCAGTTTACACAATAAAACTAAATGATGTTGTAGTGAATATGATTAGAAGATTTGAATTTTGATATGATACTATCTTTTTAGTTTTGGATTTACTATAGCATCTAGTGCATTTCCAATAAATACAAAAGCAAGCCCCGTAATTGCAATCATCACGCCGGGTGGAACTATCCACCACCATAAGCCTCTAGCTGCAGCACCGAAAACATTTGCATCATGTAAGATTTGCCCCCATGTAGGAAATGTTGGGTCTCCTAAGCCCAGAAAACTTAGACCTGCCTCTGTTGTAATTGCCGCAGGGACTGAAATTGCAATGCTTGCAAAAGCATATGGTAATAACTGAGGAATAATATGTTTGAAAATTATTTTAGAATCTTTTTGCCCCATGATTTTTGATGCCTCGATATACTGTTTTGTTTTAATTTGGAGTGACATGCTTCGTGAAACCTTTGCAATTCCAACCCAGCTGAAGATCATTAGGAATCCAATCATCATAAATATACTATTACTGATGGTTACTGCCAGTATTATCAAAAATGGAAGTGCAGGAAGTGCATATATTATATCATTAAACCTCATCATAGTTTCATCAGTTTTTCTTCCCTTAAAACCAGCATATACTCCGTAGATTAATCCTACTACTACAGATCCTATTGCTACAGAAATTCCAATTAATAATGCTAATGGAGTTCCCCATAGAAGACCAACTATCAGGTCTCTACGCAGTTCGTCAGTTCCCATTATTCCAAATGCTTTTCCGCCAAGAATTAATTTGGAATCAATAATTTTTGTATGGTTTCTAGTATCGTAAAGATTTACTAAAAACAAATAATTTCCTTTTAGGACATGACCATATTCATCAGCAAAGATCAAATCTTCGCTTGATACATTTTCTCTGAATAGTTTCATTTTAGCAGATTCTATTTGAGTATTTTTTCTAATACTGTCGTCAGTTGAAAAAATTCTTTGATGATGAGTAATTTTTTCATCAGAATATGGGAGTGAGGTAGATAAGAGAAGCATTTTGTTTTGGTCTGGTCTGATTACAGAAATCTGTAGCAGTGGAGAATCAGAGTATTCTGCACTAAACTCATAAATAAAATCATTTGGAAAATCGTCATATATGTATTCTATAGTAAATTGGTGAGATGTTACTGATATAACATCTTTTTTAGTTATTGCTGACGGGTTTTCAATTATAACATGTTCAGGAATTTTGTCTTCTAGAAAATAGTTTACCCATATAGGCATTGTTGCTTTTGGATATGAAATCCAGTTGTTAGGATTATTCCATTGTTTGAATGTATCAATCGGAATTGTTGTAGCAGCTATTAATGACACGATAAAAAGACTAGACAAAATTGCAATACCAATAAGACCAGTTTTGCTTTTGATAAATTCTCGTTTGAGTTCTGATGAATCTATACTACTCATTCCGTTTTCACCCTTGGGTCAAAGTATCCATAAAGCAAATCTGCAACAAAAATACTGATTAAAAATAATACAGTCAGTACATAGGTTGCACCAATGATTACCGGTAAATCCATAACGCTAATTGCTTCGAAATAAAGGCGCCCCATCCCTGGCCAATCAAATACTGCCTCAGTAATTATTGCACCACCCAATGATCCTGAAAGGCTTAGTGCTAGAATGGTGATAATTGGGGATGCAGCATTTTTTAAGGCATGTTTGTATACAATCTTATTTTTATCTATGCCTATTGTCTTCTTTGCAGATATGAAATCTTCTTGCATAGTTCCTACCATAAAATTGCGTACAAGATATGCCCATGCTCCGAACCCAATCATTACAATTGTAATCAATGGTAGTGCCATATGGTAAAGTAACGCAATGATATAACCTGGTTCAGTTGGAAGAATAGATGGAGTTGCCCTTGCAGGAAATACATGATACGTAAATGCAAACAAAAAGATCATGAGCATACCTATCCACCACACAGGAAAACTACTGCTAACGACCGCAAACATTGAGGTTATTCGATCAACTGCCGAACCAACTTTACTAGCTGATAATGCACCCAAAAGTATTCCAATTATAGAAATGATGATTGTAGCTGTAGTGAAAAGCAAAACAGTTCTTGGAATCTTTTCTAGTAATATATCACCTACAGCAGAAGAACCAGAATCACTTGTAAGAAATGTAGCATGGCCAAAGTCAAGAATCAGTATCTTATACATAGAGAATCCAATTCTTTGAGGAGAATACCATGGAGCATCAAGTCCAAGCGTCTTTATTCTTTGGTCTATCTGTTCTTCAACGAATTTTTCAAATTCATCAACGCTTGCAAAGCTTTCAGCGATTGCAGTATTTTCAGTTATTTCTGACCTTACTTGGTAGATTACCCCTTGTTTTAGAATAACATCCATGTTAGACCCAACTATTGTTATTGTTAATAGTAGAGTTACCATCAAAACGCCAAACATTGTAAGACCCCTTTTAGCTATGTATCTTTTCAGACTCACTGTTTCGTTTTAGAAAATTTACCTTATAACTTGTTTCTTAAAAAAATTCGATTCTAAACCTTGTTATTAATGATTTTGATATCTAGCAAAAACTTTTCTAATACTAATCCTAAATTATTATATGAGATGTGCGAATTGTGAAAATCACAAGCATTACGAATGTATAGATTGCTTAAACGATCATAAAACACATCTTTGTAATTGTGATTGCCATGAAGTAGAACATAAGCATGATTAATGATGATTAATACCGTTAAAAATTCCTTTAAATTACAGCTAAATAGATTTGTTCCTATCTATATTTACATAATTTGTTAATCTAAGCAAAAAATCAAGATTCATAAACCACCAAAACTACTGCGTAAAATCACGAATAACTATGAAAAACTTTGGAACGCTTGAATATGTGCTAGACAAGTATTCTGGGACATGGACTTGGAAAATAACTGGTGTTAGGGCAATAATGATGATATCAAAATTAATTCCTAAGCTATGGTACGGTGATGGTCCTAATGAAGCAATAATCCCTGATGATGCAAACAGTATAAAACAAATCAAATGGATTTCTGAAAAATATCCATTAGAAATTTTATCAAAATCTACATGGCAAAGAAAAATGTCTGCTAAATCAATAAAAAAACCAAAACCCATGAAAACTGAAAAGCTTTCAAAAGCAACACCAGGAAAACAGTTTCAAGGAAAATTGTTAAACTTTCAAAAAGAGGGTTTAGATTTTCTTTTAAAATCATCCGGTAATGCACTACTAGCTGATGATATGGGTCTTGGGAAAACAGTTCAAACATTGGCATATATAGCATCAGAAAAACAGGCATTACCAGTTCTTGTAGTAGCACCACTTGTCACACTAGGTAATTGGAGGCGTGAAATAGAAAGGTTCTTGAGTAAAAAAAGCAGAAACGGACGAATTGTGATAGACCAAGTACCGAGTACTACAATGATACGTATAGGCAAAGCAGAAAATATTGGAACGTTTGATTTCTATATCATAAATTATGAGTTACTTCATAAGCGAGTGTTGGATCTATCAAAGCTAAATATCCGAACACTTGTTTGTGATGAAGTTCAACATCTTCGTTCTAAAACAACCCAAAAGTATGCTGCTGTAAAAAAACTTGCAGCAATGAAATCAATAAACTATAGAGTTGGACTTTCTGGTACTCCCATTTACAACCATGGTTCCGAAATATGGCCTATTGTTGATATACTAAAGCCAGGTCTTCTAGGTAATTTTAAGGAGTTCTGTGAGTATTTCTGTTATCTTAATGACAAAGGAAACGCAATTGTACTTGAAAGTAAGCGTGAGAGTTTACGTCGTGAGTTAGAAAAACATGTGATGCTTCGTAGAAAAAAATCTGACGTACTAAAGGATCTAAAAGAAAAAGTTAGGTATAGGGAAATAATAGATGCGGATGTAAATTATTATAAAAATGAATTAAACAAGATCTGGGGAAAATTAGAAGAGGAACAAAAAAATGCAAAGACCGAATTTGACAGGTCGGCATCGTATATCAACTTTGTTAAAAACATCATGGAAATTGAAGAGAGTGTTGTAGTTTTTTGTCATCATAAATACATTCACAAATTGTTACATGAAAGCTTGGCAGAATTTTCTCCCGCCGCAATTATTGGTGGTCAAACTGATAAAATTAGGCAAAAAGGCATTGATGACTTTCAAAACGGTGATACAAAATTAATGATTGCTGGTCTACGTGCAGGCAATCTTGGGATAAATCTTACACGTGCAAAGTATATCATATTTGCTGAATTAGATTGGAGTCCCGCAATACATCGTCAGGCTGAAGATAGACTACATAGAATCGGTCAAAAAAACACAGTCTTTGCTTATTATTTAATCGGCAATGGAACATTAGACAATCACGTGGCTGATATTTTGGTTGACAAAAGCTATGAGATTGATAGTATTATGGATGAAAAGCATGAATCATTTGAAAACAAGGAAAAAGCCAAACTAATACTTGCACAAATTCAGGATAAAATTAGTTCAAAATAATTGCTTGTCAGCAATAAGGAAAAAAGTGAAGTTGTTCCTAAATTTTACCTATTCGGAACATACTTGTGTTGCATGTAGGACAGGTTCCCTTTGTGGCTGGTTTGCCATTTTTTAGGGTTACAGCAGATGTACCTTTCATCTCTCTTTTTGTTCTACATTTTACGCAATAACCTTCTGTCATACCAAAACTGGGTGTTATTCTAGTATTAGCGAAATATTGTGAAAGACATTTCACATTTTTGTGACTATGATTTGCACAAAAATGAATGAACTTGGCGTACTTTTCATCATTTTAGCCTATTTTTCTACTAGTTACTCAAATAAAACCCAAGTATAATGACGAATATTAAATGAGACATAAATTTTGCCTTTACTTCTTGATTCCTTTTTTATTATTTCTACCACTTGACGCATTGGCAGATTCTGTAAGCATTTCCGTCGATCTTCCAATTTACACTAATGCTGATGTGGTTACAATTTATGGAAATATTTCTAATGAAACGCTATTTCAGATTACTATTACTAGCTCTGAAAAAATTGTAGTAGCAAATGAAGAAATTGTAATTACAGCAGGTGACTTTACACATAATATTGTTCTAGGAAATTATATGCTAGACAAAAATGGAATGTATGACATATCCGTTTCATACGGAAATTCAGTTGTAGAAAACCAATTCTTTTACCATACTGGTCAAAATGTAAACTCTGTTGATGTAAGTAATGGGAATTATGGTATTAGTGAAAGCGATCAAGTAATCGTATTCTCAATTGCGGGCGCTGTAATAGTGGGTGTTCTAGTTTTTCTTGCACGGGGTACAATATTCAGAAAGAAAACTGAATATGATAAGGAAGATTGGGCTTCTCAAAAAAATCGGGATTATGAAAAATACCATTCTGAATGGATGAGTGATGAGGTAAAGTCAGGACGTAGGGAAAAAACAAAATTCAGTGATGAAGAGTTTAGAAAATCATTACTCGAAAATGATGTTCCTGATTATTATGCAATTTTGGAAGTTCATAAAACTGCAAATCAATCTGAGATAAAAAACCAATTTAGGACACTTGCCAAAAAATGGCATCCAGATAAAAAACAGGACGCCCATGCAGAGAAGAAGATGGCTCAAATAAACATGGCATACGATGTTTTATCAAACCCAAAGCATAGAAAAATGTATGATCTTTATTCTCATAAAAAGCAGTAATTTATTTTTGAATTATTTTTACAATATTCATGGTTAATTCAACTCTGGATTTTTTTTGAATGCTATTAATCAAATTAACCACTAATAACACCGAGTTCAAATTCTCTGTTGCGCTATCAATACGTATTTTGAGCTCTTCGAATTTATAATTTGGACCTAACATTACGCTAGATAATGTTTTTGCTAACATTGGCTCATGAATCACGGCCTTAATCTGGTACACAAAACTGTCTGAAATATTTTCATCACCCTTAACTATTTTTCCCCTAATTGGTAGATTTTTTTTGAAAATTATTACATCATCTAGATTATACTGATTTTTTTTAACCATTAATGAAAATTGTATATCCATAGATTTTTTAAGAAGAATTAATTCAGTCAACAAATTTTCAGTATGATTCAATCAAATTTAAAATAATTTTATCCAAGTATTAGTTATTTCTATTCATAATTATACTGAAAATATGTTTACATAGTAAAATAATTTAAAAACAAGAAATTAGATGAAAATTTTATTGTCTTCAATTACGACACCATCAATTCTTAGAGATAAAATCATGAAAATGGGCAAAAAAAATGGATTAACACAACCATGTTTTGAAAAAATGCTTGATTATACAATAGACATTTTTGAATCTAATGGATTAGGCACTGCATATTATGGATACCATAACATTGATCACGAATTAGAAGTCACACTAGGAACTTTATTAGTTTGTGGCGGGGAAGAAAGCATTCCAGAACTTTCCGATGACGATTTGAAATATCTATACGTTTCAGCACTTTTCCATGATTTTGATCCTGAAAAAAGTGTTGATAAACCACATGAAGAAAATGTCTTGAAATCTATCTCATTAGATTCAACCATAAAAGATCTTATAATTAAAGCAGGAATTGACTTTGAAATTATTAAAGTATTGATTCTTAGAACGGTATATCCTTGGGAGGGTCATTTAAGAGAAAGAGCAGAAAAGGAGATTGAAAAATGTTTTCAAATTTCAGAAATTACAAAAGACAACCCTGAAATGCAGAAACATTATCTTTGGTTGGGTTGGTTACTTTCTATAATTGACCGTGTTACTGGTTATGCACTTGGTGATTTTTCAAAGGCATTACATCTAGCAAAAATGAATTCTCATGCATCTGCTTGGAATCCAGCGTTGATGATCAAACGTTCTGTAATGTATTTTGAGGGGCTTATCGGAGGCGAGTCAGATATGTGTGAGATGGTGTTACGGTGTTTACCAAAACATATGCGTAGAAACTTTATGCAAAATGTTCAAGAATTCATGAAATTACGTCAAAAGGAAATTCAAATCCAAAGTGATTTTCTTTACGATAATCTAAAACTTGTATCCAAAATAGAATCAATGCCAATTAGAAAAGATAAAACATTTGTGGATACACTACATTCTATTTATCTTGAACTTCCAAGACCGTTACGTTTAGAAGAAAAAGATTTTGGGGAATCGATTAACGATAATGATGTACTTTTGAACACTGTTCGTTTAGGTGATACAAACGGTCCAATTATCGGATTTGCAAAGGGTGGCCCATTAGAAAATTACAAATTTAGAGTTGAAGTTAGGGATGAGAACCAAGGCAAGCGAAACACTATGTTTCTAGAACCAATTGCTCTTAAAATGGGATATTGGGGTCTTGGTGGTGGGCATATGATGAGGCAGTTATTTTTGATGCAGGCTCATACAATGAGGTATGAGTTTCTTACTAGTTTTGCATTAAGGGATGTAATAGAAAAACGTACTAAAAGCTTTGAGAGAGCTGAATTTGTTACTAAATTTGACCCTGAACGATGGGACTATTATCGCATCAAATTATAGTAAATTTTTCTATATTTGGAAGTTTAGATCAGCATTATATTCATTGAGTGCGTATAGATATTGTGATACAAGAAAAAACGTTCGATCCTGATATGTTGTATAGTCATATTGTTCACTATTATATCGACAAAAAAGGCTGCACTATGGAAGAGGCCAATGAAATTGCTCAAAAAGTAATAATGCGAGAAGCTCAGCGTCGAATTTGTAAAGATAGTAGGTGCACTCATTCATCTAATAATCATGTTGATAGTATTGGTACATGCTTGATACTTGATTGTTCATGTACAAAATTTTTAAAATAAATAGTAAAAGTATCTTAATTATTTGGGTGTTATAAAATTAAGTCTGTTGAAACTTTGGTAACATTGGGAAAATCTAAACTTGAAGAAGGAGATTTTGATGTGGCATTAGATTTATTTCAACAGGCTATTTTGCTTGATCAAAAAGATCCTGATTTATGGAATCTTACAGGCATAACACTACGAAGTATGGGGCGACATCATGAAGCTGTTGAGTGTTTTAACAAATCATTGAGTCTTGATCCACGAGATAAAGATTCTTCTTAATGAAAAACTACCAAAATTCAAAGGCAGCATTCCCAAAATAATATCCAATAAAAATTAAAGTAATACTCCAACCACATGAACCTAGAACAGTATACGTGAGAAATTTTGCAAATTTCATTTTCAATAATCCAGCTGGTATGGAAATCATTTCTCTAAAAACTGGAACCATTCTTCCAAATAACACTGCCTTGTCACCATATCTTTGAAACCAATTTTCAACCCTAGTTAATTTTTTTTCAGAAACTTTAACATATTTTAGGTATTTCAATAATGCTCTTCTACCTAATTTTAATGCGATTAGATATATCACTGTTGAACCAATGGAGGCACCAATTCCTCCAATAATTCCTAATAAAATAACTTGGTATATTTCAAGACCATTTTGGTATGCAAGAAATCCAGCAGTTGGAAATACTGCCATTGTAGGAATTGGAGGAATTATTGTTTCAATTAGCGCGGCAAAAAAGACACCTACATAAAGATACTCCGCAATAAGAGAGGTCATCCATTCAATAAAAGCCTCAAAAACCAATATAGTCATAGTAATTCAAATTTTGGTTTAGTTTATACTTTCTGAAGTAATTGTCAGCTAAAAGCTAAATTGAAAATATATTATTACAGTTTTTTAACTAACTTTAGTGCAGGAAAAATTAGAAAAGCTACTAGAGCAGGCATATGAGCTATGTGAAGATGGAAATTATGTAATGGCGTTAGAATATTATGATATGGCTTTGGATATAGAGCCTGATAATCTGAATGTCATGGTTGACAAAGGTGTCACATTACAAAATTTAGGGCGTTTTAACGGGGCATTACGGATGTATGAAGAAGCATTATCTATCAAGGCAGAAAATCTGGATGCCCTAATTAACAAAGGTTCAGTGTTACATATCTTGAAAAAATATTCTGAAGCGATTTCTTGTTATGATTCTGTACTTAATCATGATAAGAGAAATGCCATGGCTCTTGCGTACAAGGGTCTTTCTATTGGGGAGATGGGTAATATGCCATCAGCTATCAAATATTTCAAAAAGGCCTTATGTATGGATCAAGATTATGATCTGGCACAAATCAGTCTCCTTACTGCAAAAAACATTTTAAAAAATATGCCATAATTATTTTGTCCCTGTTAAGATGGCAGATGCACCATATGTAAGATATTGGTGGTTGACTTTCAATCCATTTTTTTCCATTACATCAGAATAACTATCCAGCCATTTGGTTCTTCGAATCAGCTTTGGTAGTCCGATTAGCGCATCCCTCCAACTTGGAATGAAATATCCAACCAACCGCAGGAAAGTAAGAAAGAAGTTCCACAGACCTCTGACAGATGGATTTTTTGGATATGTGAAATCATGGAAGATGATTTTGCCGTCAGGTTTGAGATGTGCCACACAATTTTTTACAAGTATTTCCGGGTCACAATATTTTGGCAGATATGATGCGGTAATACAATCAAACTTTGAATCCAGTTTGAATTCTTCCGCATCGTCAAGAATGAACAATATATTGTCAAACGAATTTGAATTTTTCTTTGCCATATCTAGATAGCTTTTGGTTATGTCAATGCCAACTATCTTTGCTCTGGGAAATTTTTCCGCAATTTTTCTAGTAAGAATGCCAGTTCCACATGCAAGATCCAAGAAAGAAATTCCATCAGAAATTTGTTCCAATATCTTTCTCTTCCAGTACTTGTCCTTTCCTAGCGTGCCATACGAAACAACGCCATCATATGTTGTACCGGTCTCATCAAAAAATTTAGGTACAAGATTTTTTGCCGATTCTGCCAACATTATATATCATGCATTAGGTAATTTAAAGAATAATGGTAAATGAAAAAATCCAGAATGTACTATCAAGATTAGAAAAGGACATTGACTATGAGAACAGTCACCGGGATGAAGTTCCCAGCGAGAAGAGACTGAACTGTATATCAAAAAACATTGGGATGCTTTACAATACTCTACTAATGTCGATAAATGCTAAAAAAATTCTGGAAATAGGCATGTCTGTGGGTTATTCTGGGCTCTGGTTTGCCGATGCAGTAATGTTAAACACCAAATCTGATGGTCAGATTATAACAATTGACAGGGAGCAATTCAAGATTGATAAGGCAACACGTAACTTTGAGGAGGCTGGAGTAAGTTCTCTAATTAAGATCAGGAAGGGGGAGGCTAGAAAAATTTTACATGAGATAAAGGAAGAGTTCGGCAAAAATTATTTTGATTTTATTTTCATTGATGCAGATAAGGAAAGTTATATAGAATATTTTGATCTTTGCCTGCCACTAGTAAGAAAGGGTGGGATAATAGGAGCTGATAATATTCTGCTCCCGGAAAGGTTCAACGAAATGATGGCACATTATTTATCTCATGTTAGGAGTAATCCAAATGTTCAGTCAGTTACTGTACCGATTGATAATGGTGAGGAAATCACAATCAAATTATCATAGTTAAATTATGATTTTTTAACTCCCAGTGTTCTATTTTTCAGTCGTAGATAGCTGTTATGACATTTTCTACATCTCGTTGCAGCCAAAGAGTTTCTTGCACCACAATGAAAACATATTTTCATATGAAGTCGTGCCTTTTGTGCAATCTGTTTTTTTTCAGGATCTGTTACTGGCATTGTTAAACCACTAAAACTCCAATGTATAAACTATTTTTTCTCCAATTTACCAGCTAATAATATAGGCACTTCTACGGGTCTCTTTGCAACTGGGATATTGGCTTTTGAGAACATAGATATTTTAGATTCAGCTGATCCATAATTTCCCATGACTATTGCACCAGCATGACCCATTCTTTTTTCCTTTGGAGCCTTCCTTCCAGCTATATATCCAACAACTGGTTTTTTGAAACCAATTTCAATAATATGCTCAGCTAGGGTTTCTTCCGCTTGACCACCAATTTCGCCCACAATTACCACTCCTTCAAGCTCTGGTTCATCCTTCACCATATCAAAAGCATCAGTCATTCTAGTTCCATTAATTGGGTCTCCTCCTATTCCAAGAGTAAGAATTTGGCCAAATCCTGATGTGGTCAAATTATTGGAAATTTCATAAAGAAGTGTTCCACTTTTTGATAGAACCGCAATATTACCATGCATAAATGGGCTTGCTGGCATAATTCCAATTTTAATGAGACCTGGTATTATCACTCCAGGAGTATTTGGTCCAATCATAATTGCATTGTTTTGTTTAGCAATTTCAATAGCTTGCATGGCATCACGAACTGGAACATGCTCTGGGATTGCAATAAGAAGCTTGATCCCAGCTTCAAAGGCTTCCCTAGCAGCTTCCAAAAAGAATTTTGCAGGGACAAAAACAATAGAGATCTTTGCTTTGCTTGCGGTAACAGCCTCTTTCATAGTTTCATAAATTGGAACATCCTGAAATTTTTGACCACCTTTTCCGGGTGTAACACCAGCTGCAATATTTGTACCATATTCTAGCATTAATTTAGTATGCACAGAACCAAATTTTCCCGTGATACCTTGAACTATAACTGACTGCTTTTCATAACTTCCGTCCGCATTCTTTTTCCCTCTTAATAATTCAAAAATATCAGCCAGTTTTTGTCACTTCCATTACAACTCCATTAATTGCCTGTTCAACAGACGTAAACATTTTTGTTTTTGTGTCTTTCAACATTTCTTTTGATTTTTCTGATTCTGCTCCCATTAATCTTGCATAAACTGGAAGATCAATCAATTTGTTATCATATGCTTTGATAAATGCAGAAGCAACTATTGTTGTTTTAACAATTCCACCATAAAGATTTACTAGTATAGCTTTAACATTATTCATTTTGCTAATCAAAGTTAGAGCTTCATAAACTGATGATTCTGTTGCACCTCCTCCAACATCAAGAAAGCATGCAGGTTTTCCACCATTGTCGGCTAGCATATCAAATGTGGACATAACCAATCCAGCACCATTTCCAATTACAGCAATATTACCATCTAATTCTACTAATGAGAATCCACTTTTCTCCGCCTTTTCTTCTAACTCGGTTTGTTCTCTATATTTCAAGAGTTCCTCATGCCTAAAATTAGAATTATCATCAGTCATCATTTTTCCATCAAGCGCAATCATAGAGCCATCCTTGAGAATAACAAGTGGATTAATTTCTACTAGTTCTGCCTCCTTTTCCACAGTTAATTTTGATAATCTTTGTAATACATCAACAAAGTATGGTATAGATTTTTCACCTAGCCCAATATCCTTTGCCACTTTTTCCGCATTTTCTTTTGAAACATCACCCAAACCAACTTCTTGTATAACTTGGTTTTTTACCGATTCTATCTCAACTCCGCCTTCAGCTGAAGAAATAACAGTATAGCATCTTTTACTTCTATTCAGAAATAGAGATAGGTAGATTTCTTTTTCATATTCAGTCATTTTTTCAAGAAGAATAGCACGAGTTTTTTCACCTTTGATTGCCATGTTTAAAACCTGTGGATATTTTAATTCCAGTTCATCCTCATTGTGGCATTTTTGTATTCCACCAGCCTTCCCACGTCCCCCTACAGGAACTTGTGCCTTTATAACAAACGGATATTCAATCTTTTTTGCATCTTCTCTTCCTTTTTCTATATCCTTTGAGGCAATACTTGGTGGAACTTTGATGCCATATTCTTTGAATAGTTCTTTGACCTGATATTCCAATAATCGCATAAAAAATATCAAAGTTAGAAGTTTATAATCGTAGCAGGTGGTTATCTACTTTAATTTATCTTCTAAAAGCTCAACTGTTTCTAGGAATAGATCTTTACTTTTTCTTAAGAGCCTATCAGGGAATTCTTCTAGTGTGAATACAAATTGCTGTTTAAACGTTGGAACTATCATTCCACCAGAGATGACTAGTTGCTCTATAATGTTGTCTTTTACCAATGTACATATTATCTCTTCATGAGAGTCATCCTTTTCCTCCATAGTCTGTCGGTAGAGAACAATAGGCGTATTTGTTTTTTCTACAATATTGGAGCCCTTTTTCAAAAGCTTTGTAAGATGGTCAAGTGACCAGGTATCAAGACTAATCTGCTTGACCATACATAGTTTATGCATTTTTTGTATTTATGATCATTGTTCAGCTATTCACTACTTGTTATTGATTAGCTTTCAACCTAATTTACGCCTATTTTTTCAAGATCAATCTCATATTCTAGCATATGTAATCTATGATATTGGATGATAAGGAAAAACTTGAAGCGATTGAGAAAATAATTAATGAAAAAGCAGAGGATATGGATGATCTACCGTGGAGCAAGAGAGAAAAAACTAACAAATTACTGGGAGGAATGCAGTGTTTAGTACATCAGTTGGATTATAACCACGTTCCTTTCTTAGTGACTGTAATCTTCTCGCAAGATCTTTGACTAGACCTTTTGCCATTAGTTCTTCATTCCTTGTGGTAGAGATTACTCCTATGAGATTATTCCTTTTTGAGTATGCAAAACCCTCTTGAATATCAAAATCTACGATGAAATCATCATTATCTAGAGAAATTTTGTTGCCGTCAACATCAAATGTAAACGAGCCATTTTTATCCAGATTTTCGACTATTTCCTCTGGGTCTGTACTTGCAAAAATTTCTAGTAGTTTTCCCATGTGTTGTTTTGCTTTGGGTCCAATTCCCTTACGCTCAAGTTCTACTTTTGCGATAACCGGCAAGCCTGCCTTTTTCATTTCAAGTAATTCCGCTATACCAACATGATTTTCTAACTCAATAATTTTGCATTCTTCTACATTTAATTGAGAACGTAGCAGGTCAGATAATAGTTCTATTTTTTTATGTTCTCCTTTTTCAACACAGATTATTGCTTGGTTTAGTGGCCATCTTCTTTTCAATTTTGCCTTCATTCTTGCTGCTGCAGAAACAGAAACTACATCAATCATCAAGTCAAACGATTCTTCAATACTTTCATTAATTAAGGAGGAGACCGGTTTTGGCCATAATTCTAGGAGTATTGATTCTTTATGATCAAATATTGTTTGATACAAATATTCACTAGTAAATGGAGAAAATGGATGTATCAAGACATCCAAGTTTTTTAGTGCATTTGCTAGGATTGCGTAGATTGCATGTCGTTTATCTTTCTTAGTTTCATCATCATCCCAAAGTTGTTGTTTTGTCATTGGGATGTAAATTTGACTCAATGAATTAATTAGAAAATCTTCAATAGCTTTTGCTGATTCATGAAATTTACAGTTTTTGTTTGATTCCGTACACATCTGGATTGTTTTTTGAAGCTTGGATAGTAACCAGACATCTACATGATCAAGCAAGCCCTTATTTTTTGCCCAATCAATAGTTGTTTGACTGATATCAAATTTGTCATATTCGCTATTCTGCTTAAAGTATAGATGAATGTGAAAAAGTGTGCTTAAAATTTGGTATGGTCTAGACACGAGTTCTTTTGTACTAAAGTTAAGAGTTTCAATCGGGCTTGACTTCCACATAAAATAAAATCTTGTAAGATCAACTGGATATTTGCTTAACAGTTCAGATGCATCAAGAACATTTCCAGTACTCTTACTCATCTTGTTACCTTTTTCATCAAGAACGTGTCCTTGGAATAGGAATGAATTGTAAGGTGAAATTCCTTTATTGTTAAAAATTACATTTTCAATCAAAAGTGTGTATGCCCAGCCACGAGTTTGATCAATACCTTCTGTGAAAAATGGTGCTGGAATTGTTTTCTTGTATTCATCATCACTTAGTGATGCAAAAGGTGCAGCACCGCTGTTATGCCATGTATCTAGCACAAACTCTTCTCGTTGCATCTTTGCAGCACATTTTTTACATTTTATAGTAATTCTATCTATCCATGGTCTGTGTAACTCAAAGTCAGGTCCATCAGGAAGCTCATCTGCCATTTCAATAATTTCTTTTCTTGAAAATAATCTCTCTTTATTTTCACATTCGGTGCAACTCCAGATTGGCAATGGACAGCCCCAAAATCTTTCTCTTGATATGCACCAAGGGTGTTTCTCTTTTATGATTTCTAAAAATCTATTTTTCGGTTGCTCAAAAAAGTACTCAACATTTTGTGCCGCGTCAATAGCTTTATTGTCAAGTCTATCAAGCATGTAAAAATATTCTCTTCTTGTAAGCCAAACCAGTTTGTGTTTAGAGCGCCAGCATAGTGGATATTTGTGTTTAATTTTACCAATTCTCACCAAAGCGTTTTTTTCTTTAATATCTTCCACAATTTTTTCATCGGCATCACGCACAAACATTCCAGCATATTTACCTGCATCCTCCGTAAACTTTACCTCGTCGTCGATAGGAGAAAAGATCTCAACTTTCCGCTTCATAGCTATATTATAGTCATCCTCACCATTTGCTGGGGAAAGATGCACAATTCCTGTCCCAGTATTAACATCAACAAACTTCTCAGCAATTGTAATGTGATAGTTTTTTTGCTTTGACAGCTTGTCCAAGCCTGGTACTATGTCTAGCAGAGGATGAATGTATTTTTTACCTTCAAATTCAGAGCCATTAACTGTTTTCAACACTTTGTAATTTTCTACTCTGATTTCTTTCATAAACTCTTCAAGACGAATTTTTCCAATAATCCATGTCTCGTTATCTACTGACACGTAAACATATTCTTCATCTGGATTGAACCCAATCATTGCATCTGTTACCAATGTAAACGGCATAGTAGTCCAGACAATTGAATAGGCATCTTCGTCTAGCAGTTTTACTTTGTAATACAAAGAAGGATCCTTAACAATCTCATAACCCTGATTAACTTCAGAATGACTTAGCGAAGTTTGGCAGCTTGGGCAGTATGCAACGACTCTATATCCCTCAGTAAGGATGCCATTTTCATGAGCGTGTTTTAATAACTGCCATTCCCTTTCAATATATTCATCATTGTACGTCCAGTACGCATTTTCTTGGTTGAATGACATTCCTAGTTTTTCATCAACATCAACCCATTTCTTATGAAATTTTGATACAATTTTTTTACATTCGGCAACCAAATTTTCAATTTGTAGCGGAGTTGAAATTTCACTTTTACCATTTTTAATCCCAAGTTCTTTTTCAGCCTGTAATTCAACTGGAAGACCCTGAGTATCCCAGCCTGCATTAAAAATCACATTTTTTGAATCAAGTGTATTAAATCTGTACCACAAGTCCTTGAAGACGCGACCCCTAAGATGACCTGCATGTGGTTCTCCGTTTAATGTGGGTGGACCTTCAATGAACATAATTCTTTCTCGTTTATCTGCTGATTCATTAATCAGTTTTTGTAAATCTAGTTTTGAAAGATATTCTTTAGTTGTTTCTTCAATCTTTTTTAGATCAAACTCATTTACCAATTCCATATATCGCTCTCGTGTGTTTATCTCTTATAACAGTAAGTAAGCTCTCTGACATAAGATGAATGAAAATGTTTGACACTGTTGCTCAGAAATTAAAGGATTCTAGGAAGATAGTTTTTGTAACTGGGCTTGCATCGATAGGTGCGTTCTATGATGACCCTAAGTTAGTTTGGGAATGGTATGAGGATAGAAGGAAAAACATACTAGCTGCAAAACCAAATGAGGGTCATTTTGCAATTTCTCAGATGGAGGAATTCAAGGATGTAGTGGTATTGACACAAAATATTGATGGGTTACACCAGCGTTCTGGAAGTACAAATGTTTTAGAACTTCATGGGAGTATAATCCGAATCAAATGTACAGTTTGTGATTTTGCTGACAATATAACTGAGAATTTTGAATCACTTCCGCCCAAATGTAAATGTGGAAGTATGCTTAGGCCTGATGTTGTCTGGTTTGGGGAATCTTTACCACAGAATATTTGGCAAAGTGCAATTAAGGAGGCAAGTGCATGTGATGTGATGATTATTGTTGGTACGTCATTAGTTGTCTCGCCTGCAAACACATTACCTGTGTATGCAAAACAAAATGGTGTAATTTTGATTGAGGTAAATCCTGAAAAAACTGTTATGTCAAATGATATGTCTCTTTCAGTACAGGCAACATCAGTGGAAACATTGCCAAAATTGCTTTCTATTTTTAAAAATGAATAGTTTCAATTTGGATTATATACCAGAGAACAGAATTTTAGATATTGGTTAACGTTCTTGTTATTGGCTCGGGTGGAAGAGAACATGCCATAGGCTGGAAACTTGGTCAAAGTGATAAGGTTGATACAGTTTTTTTTGCACCCGGAAATGGAGGGACATCAAACAATGTGCCAATTCCTGTGGACGACTTAGATGATATTGTAAAATTTGCTTCTGAAAAGGATTGTTTTACTGTAGTTGGACCTGAGGCACCTCTTGCAATGGGTATTGTTGATATATTTAATGAAAAAGGCTTGAAGATATTTGGACCAACAAAAGACGCTGCACAGTTAGAATCAAGTAAGATTTGGGCAAAGAAGTTTATGAAGAGAAATAGTATTCCTACTGCTGCATTTGAGGTGTTTACTGACGCAACAGCAGCAAAAGAATATGTTAATGAAACTGAACATAATGTTGTCATAAAGGCTGATGGTCTAGCTGCAGGAAAGGGTGTAATTGTTTGTGACAGTAAGGATGAGGCTAAAGATGCAATTGATATGATGTTACTGAATAAGAAATTCGGTGATGCAGGAACTAATATCATTATTGAAGATAGAATTGATGGTATAGAGGCATCATACATCGCTTTGTCTGATGGTAAAAGAGTAATTCCAATGGCTACAAGTCAAGATCATAAACGAGTCTATGATGGTGATAATGGACCAAATACTGGCGGAATGGGTGCTTATTCGCCAACACTAGCAATAGATGAAGTTCTTTCTCAAAAAATACAAGAAAAGATTATCGATAAAACAATTACATCATTGAGAAATGAAGGAATTACATTCAAAGGGTTTCTTTATGCTGGAATAATGCTGAAGGATGGTGAACCATATGTTCTTGAATATAATGTCAGGATGGGTGATCCTGAATGTCAACCAATCTTAATGCGTATGAATTCAGATCTTTTTCAATACTTGAATGCATGTGTTAATGACACATTAGAAAAAATGCCTCCAATTTCATGGAAAAATAAATCTGCAGTTTGCGTTGTTTTAGCGTCAAAGGGTTATCCCGAATCTTATCCAAAGGGGGATGAAATTTCTGGTCTAGATTTAATGTATGATGATGCATATGTATTTCATGCTGGGACAAAAAAACAAAATAAAAAAATTATTGTAAACGGTGGGCGTGTCTTGGGCGTTACTGCATTAGGAGATACACTAGAGTCAGCCATTAAAAGTGCATATCGTGCAGCTGAAAAAATTTTCTGGAAAAATAAATACTCCAGGACCGACATTGGAAAAAAAGGTTTGACTTATCTATAAGATTTTATAATTTCGTTTTCTGTGACTATCCAATCAATCTTGATGTCATGTGTGTTACTAGGTACAGATTTTACAATTTGCTTTGAATAAGTTAATGATATTTTAACTGCATTAGTAGTAGATAGAAATTTGTCATAGTATCCATTTCCATATCCTAGTCTGACTCCAGATTTTGACACTCCCACTGTAGGCACTAAAACACAATCAATCTTTTCAGCTTTCTTACAGCTATCTTTTGGTTCCATTATATCGAATCTTCCTTTTTCTAATTTTTCAAGACTGGTGACAGTGTAAAATTCTAGATTATCTCCTACAACCCTAGGCAGAAGTAAGTTTTTGCCTTGTTCTAATATATCTAGCATTATATGATTAGTGTTAACCTCACTACCAATTGGGAAATAACTTGCAATATTTTGTGAGCTATTAAACAAATCAATTTGTTTGAGGTTTTGAGATATTTTACCACTTGAAATTTCTCTTAGCTCAGCTGATGTTGTATCTCGTTTTTCGAGTAGATACTTTCTAAGTGCAGCCTTTTGTATACTAACCGACAATTTCCTTGTTTAGTGATGCTGCTGTAACTGTATTTTTTAATAACATGGCAACGGTCATAGGTCCCACACCACCAGGAACGGGAGTAGCCCATGATGCTTTTTGAATAATATCATCGAAATCAGCATCACCAACCAATTTACCTTCATGTCTTGAAATCGCAACGTCAATAACAACTGCATCTTGTTTTATCATATCTGATGTTAGTTTGAATTTTGTACGATCACCTACTGCAGTTATAATTATGTCAGCATTTTGGCAAATCTCCTTGAGATTTTTGGTTTTTGAATGACATGTACTCACAGTAGCATTATTTTGTAGTAGTAAATTGTATAGTGGTTTTCCTATTAGATTACTTCTATTAATTATTACTACACTTTTTCCCTCAATACCAATCTTGTAATAGTAAAACATTTCCATTATTCCAGAAGGTGTGCATGGCTTCAAGATAGATTTTCCCATTGATAATAATCCCATATTTTGTGGCGTTAATCCATCAACATCTTTTATTGGGAATATGCTTGAAACAGTTGCAAATTCATCTAATTGATTTGGTAATGGTAATTGAACTAGAATTCCATGTACTTCTTTATCGCGATTTAGTTTATCAATAACATCGTTAAGTTGTTCTTGAGTTGTTTCCGCAGATAATTTATAATCTTTAGTTTTAATTCCTACTACCTCACATGCTTTGTGTTTATTTTTTACATATGTTGCAGAGGCTGGGTTATCTCCCACTAAGATCGTGGCCAGACATGGGGTTATATTTTCTGATTTTAATTTTTCAACTGCATTTTTTAAAATATTCTTGACTGCATTTGATACTTCAATACCATCTATCTTTTTCCCTATCATATGTGGTAATAGATGAGTTACTATTTAATTTAAGCCAAAATCAACTTTTCCATATTTTTCTTAAATTAGCCGCTTAAATAGAAATTTTGTAAATTTAGATTATGCTTAAATTGCGTTGCTCGCATTGTGCTGGAATTTTTTGTGGCAACAAATGTAATTGTAAATGTCACACTAAAGATTGGATAAAAAATTAGTCAAAGTTATTTCATTTTAGCTTACGTTTTGCAGCTGGCTTTCGTTTTGTAACAGTCTTACGTTTTGCAGCTGGCTTTCGTTTTGTAACAGTCTTACGTTTTGCAGCTGGCTTTCGTTTTGTAACAGTCTTACGT
>LUMW01000084.1_pt1 | contig 32856 bp, 30 predicted proteins | sample 729761 | NCBI WGS metagenome assembly LUMW01 (sample SAMN03860302, study PRJNA289734) | marine metagenome | biome: seawater column; feature: ocean; material: water; isolation source: Red Sea water column Station 192 - depth 500m | place: Saudi Arabia: Red Sea | collected 2011-10-15 | depth 500 m
TAAATGGCTTTAAAACGCCTTTGTTTGTCTTAGCTATTGACTCGAGACATCTAAGCGTAGTCGTACCAACACATATCACTCTACCGCCCTTTTCCTTAGAGAGATTGATTAAATCTATGGCTTCCTGTTTTAGTTCAATGGATTCCTTATGCATCTTATGATCAGTTATTATTTTGCTTTTAACGGGTTTAAAAGTGCCCATGCCAATGTGCAAGGCTATTTTTGCAATATTCACACCTTTATTCGTGACTGAATCCAATAGCTCTTTGTCAAAATGAAACCCTGCTGTTGGCGCTGCCACTGAATAGTTTTTAGCAGGATCTGCATACACCGTTTGATATCGCTCAGCATCTGCAGAATTAGCCTCCCTTTTTATATACGGAGGCAAGGGAACTAAGCCAAAGCTATCAATTATCTTTTTTGCTGGTTGCGAAAATTTAACTTGCCAAATATCTCCCCTTTTTTTTGTTAAAGAAGCGGATTCTTTGCTTCTAGAAAGAAGAATCTTGTCACCTTCTCTCAAACGAGAATTTGATCTTAGTTGCACCAGGGAATTCTCTTTATCAAGAATTTTTTCTATTAAAAGCTCTACCTTTGCCCCTGTTTCCTTTTGTCCAACTAACCTTGCATTTATTACCTTAGTATCATTAATTACTAGAACGTCTTCTGGCTTCAGAAGGTCTGGAAGATCTGAAAAAACTAGATCTTTAAAATCACTTCCTACCATTAAAAGTTTACTGGAGGTCCTTTCTTTCAGAGGAGAAGAGGCAATGAGCTCTTTGGGAAGTACAAAGTTAAAATCTTCAAGTTTCAATTATTTTCCTCTTGGTGCCGGAGGAGAGACTCGAACTCTCACACCCAAAGGGCGGGGGATTTTGAATCCCCTGCGTCTACCAATTCCGCCACTCCGGCAAAAGTCTTAGTAAAAAAGTTTACTTCGAAAGGTTAAACTCTATTCTAAAATTATAGCCTTATGTTGAAATTTTGGATTAGAGAAAAGTTTTTTTCAGTAGTTAAGTACTGCGTCTCTCCTTTGATTAGATTTGAAGTGGAGTTTGAAGAAGGGATTACAGAAAAAGATCTAACCAACCCAAAAACAATCTATGCGCTTCCCAATAAGTCTGTTAGCGAATTAGTTGCCTTAGATAAATACACAGATAAACAAAATACCGTATCGCCTATAGAAGGCTTTGAAGAAACAAATCTACAAAGATTTATTCGCTTAATACCTCCAAAATTTGATATAGGTACACAAAAAATTAAGCGGTTTTTGCCCGAAAACCTACCTGAGATTCTGAGTCTGGATGATGAAAAGATAATTTTGATACCTGTGTCTTTCTATTGGGGAATGCATCCTGATAAACAAAAATCTTTTTTTAAAATAATTTTTTCGCAATCTTGGACTGTAAGCGGTTATTTTAAAAAGTTTTTTAGAGTTCTTTTACACGGAAGGTCTTTGGTTATTAAATTTAATCGGCCTCTTACTCTCTCTGAGTTAAAAGATAAAGAAAGAACTGTCGACGAAAGTTCAAGATTAGTTAGCCGTTATTTACGAGCTATATTTAGGAAGACAAAGAAAGCTGCGATTGGACCAGATATCTCTCATAGAAGAACTTTGGTGAGATCTTTATCCAGAGATAAGGTCGTACGTGAAGAGATAAAAGCCCAAAGTAAAGGAGATCTTAAGAAGAAAAGACGGCTAAATAAAAAAGCATTTAAATACGCCAATGAAATATGCTCAGATATTAATTATCCGATCGTAAGAAACCTACAACGAGGTTTGAGTTGGTTTTGGAATAAAAGGTATGACGGCATTCACTTACAAAACTTGGATAAAATTAAATCGATCGCAGATGACAACAGTCTTGTTTACCTTCCGTGTCATAGAAGCCATATAGACTACCTTGCTTTATCTTACATTCTGTTGGAAAAAGGCTTAATGCTTCCCCACATAGCCGCAGGGAATAATCTTAATCTTCCTATTTTAGGAGGGATTGGTAAAGGCGGTGGAGCATTCTTTATGCGCAGATCATTTAGAGATAACAAGCTTTATAGCCTTATCTTCTTTCAGTATTTTAAAAGATTGTTACAAAGAGGATCTTCTGTTGAATTTTTTCCTGAGGGCGGCAGGAGTAGAAGCGGGTTTACGCTTCAAGCTAAACCGGGTCTCTTATCAATGACAATTAGAAGTTTTGCTAGCTTAAGCGATGAGAAAGTTAAATTGATTCCAACCTACATAGGTTATGAAAAAATTATAGAAGGCAATAGCTACTTGTCTGAGTTATTGGGCGAAGAGAAGAAGAGAGAAAATTTTTTAGACTTATTTAAAACCATTAAGGATTTTGGTAACTTTCTTGGCAATGCCTACATAAACTTTGGAGAGCCTATAGATCTTAAAGATTTCTTAGAACTGAAAGAAGGCCTTAAAGATTATACGATTGATTCGCCTTTAGATCGCCCTATCTGGCTTAAAAAAGCTACGAGTAGATTGGGTATAGAGGTGATGAAGGGTATAAATAAATCCTCTGCTATTACTACTTCAAGTTTATTTTCTCTAAGCCTTCTTACTGAAACCACACAATCTTTAGATACAAAAATTATAAGTAAACGAATTGAACTGTTTATTGATCTTATTAAAAGAAACCAAAATTTTAAAGACGTGTGGTTAACAGAGGACTCTCCTAAAAAAATCATTGCAAAAACTGAAGAACTGGGATTGATAAATAGTCAGTTAATCGGAGGAGAAAAAGTATTTAGGCCTACAAGAAATGAAGCCGCTCTTCTGAGTTTTTATCAAAATAATATTTCACATTTCTTCCTTCTATATTCATTGGTTTGTTTATCATTAAAGTACGTAGAAGAATTGTCAGAAAAGGAAATCTTAAGGCTCACAAACCTTGTTTATCCATTTCTTCAAAGTGATTTCTATTTACCTTGGAGTGATGAACAAGTGGGTAAAGTGGTAGTTAATAATTTAAAAATATTAATTGAATTAGGCTTGGTTGTTAAAAAAGATAAAGATCTTCTAACTAAACCAGAAAAAGATAGTAAAGAATATAGAGATTTCTTAGCTCTAAGCAATATTAGTGAACCAAGTATCAAGAGGTTCTATATTGTTATGAGTACTTTATGGAAAGAGGAGATAGATATACTTGAGTTACAAGATAAGTGTGAGGCGATTGCTAATAAGTTGCAAGAAATTGAAGGCTGGCTGTACACAGAGTTCTCAGATGCTTCTAAATTCAAATCCTTTATAACTAAGCTCCTAGATGACAGGTATATCAAAGAAAACACGGATAACAAGCTATCAGCTTCGCGAATAACAAAACGCGTTCAAAAAGAATTTAAACAGTTCTTTAATCAAGAATTTATGAATGAGGTTAATAGGCTTGACTTATAGAATAAACATCATAACGAACCACCCTGCCCGTTAAAGAGAAAGTTGGCTTTAAGCCAGAAAGATTTTTTACTTTTTTATGTCTTTTAACCACTACCCTGTCTTTAGCTTTCTTCAAAGCCACTTCTAATAATTCGTCTTCGTTTGACTGTATGGTCAAATCCCTTAGTGCCTGTACTTCTCTTTTTGCTTTAGATTTACCCATTTTTTCAAACATAGGGTCTAAGTAAATAGCATCCGGTTTAGTTTTTAAATTTAAGAGATATTTTTTGGAGTCACAACAAATAACTTGTGTACTGGATAAGTAAGGTAGTTGTTCTCTTGAGTTCTTCAGACCATCCTCTAAAAGAGCAGAAACCCAAGGAACTCTTTCAATTAAGAGAACTCGCTCAACTAAAGAGCTTAGTATTAGAGCATCTCTTCCGAAGCCAGCGGTAGCGTCGATAATTACCCCTTGCTGGGGTAATCCTCGCATACTTCTTACTAAGTTATTTCTCTTATTTTCTTTGCTCCACTTGCAGAAGTCACAATAAATTGGCTTAGAAGTTCCAGCCAAACCCTTCTTTAGATAGATTAAATCCGCCGATACAATTAATAAAAAACTATCTTCATGGTCTTCTTGGTTTTTCTTTAAATCGCCTAAATGTCCAACAAAGGGGAGCTTAATTTTTTTTGATAGCTCCATAGCTTTTTGGTTTTGGTCTTCTTTGTCGGAAGTAAGTAGAAGTTTAAATTCTTTCATGTCCAAAACATTAAGAGCCCTATTCCTAACAACAATCTGTAAATCACAAATGGTGTAAAACCAATTTTTTCTATTAGCCTTAAAAACATGTCTATAGAAATATAAGCCACCAAGAAAGAAATAATTAAAGCAACAGAAAGCTCAATACCGCTTTGTGTAAAGTCGATAAAACTAATTCTAATAAGTTCAGCCAATGCTATGGCTCCTATGGTCGGAATGGCTAAAAGAAAACTAAATCTTGATGCTTCTCTTGCACCTAATCCAAGCAATAGTCCTGCGGTTATTGTAATACCGGATCTTGAAGTTCCAGGAATCAAGGCTAGGCATTGAAAAATCCCTATGATGAGTGCTTTTTTCATGTTCAGGGTCTCCAAACCCCCTTCAGTTTTTTTAAACTGAGCGACATACAAAAGAATTCCAAAAACAATGGTAGCGTAAGCAATTACCTGACTATTCCTTAAATTTAAATCAACAAAATCTCTCAAGAAAAACCCTGCAAGAAGAATAGGAATTAGCGCGATTACTAAATTAATTGTTAAGCTATTTTCCTGACTAAGTAATTTGTGAGATCCTAGATTAACAACCATTTTTTGCAGATCCGATCTGAAATAAACCAAAGCTGCCATGAGGGTCCCAAAGTGCACTCCTACATCAAAAATAATGCCTTGATCTTCTTCGCCAAGGAATTCACTTAGTAAGACTAGGTGAGCTGAGCTTGAAACTGGAAGAAACTCAGTCAACCCCTGGATAAAAGAAAGTAAAATTAATTGGAGAATATCCATTTAATTCTTAGCCCAATGCTCCTCCCCGGTAAGATAAACCGGCGCTAAATCTTTAGGGTCCAGAGTATTACCATCTTTTAATCTAATTTCTGCTTCTCTCAGTAAATCCCTTGCATTTGGGTATCTTTCATGGACTTTTGCATCTAATTTCCTTAAATATTCATCGACTAGTTGGCATCCATCGCCCACAAAAAAAGAGCCTTGAGTGGGTCGAATTGAAGTCACTTGATCTAAGTTCAGTGCTTTTTCTTCGGAAGAAATAATTTTTTCTTCCGAGAATTCAAATTCACCCACATAAATTTGCTCCATATGAGCATTAATTAAAACTATCACCTGTGAGCATTGAAACTCCCTGTTCATGCCTTGAGCCAATATCTGCATGCTGGAAACGGAAATAACCGGTATACCAATGCTGTAAGCTAACCCTTGGGTAATTGTCCTGCATTAAAGGCAATAATTTTTCTGTGTGTTGTTGCGGTATCACTTCGTGACAGACTTCAGTTCTGTCTCCATTAGATACAGCTAAAGAACATGCTTCACTCGAGGTCTCTATAGCCAGGATGTTGGGCATTAACCGTTCTTGATTTTTTCCAGTATTAGATTAGAAACCTCAGTGGGAGAACCCACTCCAGATATATTTAGATAATTTAAATCTCCTTTATCCGCCCTTTTAGAATAAAAATCAATTAAAGGTAAGGTCTGAGTGCGATAAACTTCGAGCCGGTCTTTTACCGTTTCTGGCTTATCATCTTCTCTTTGTATAAGTGCCTCACCAGTCAAATCATCTACATCGGCTACTTTAGGCGGATTGAAATCAACATGATAATTCCTACCTGAGCTTAAATGCACTCTCCTACCAGACATCCTATTAACAATGACATCATCTGGAACCTTAATTTCTATAACTAAATTTATTTCAACAGAATTAATGTCTAAAGCTTTTGCTTGTGGGATAGTTCTTGGATAGCCATCAAATAAAAAACCGGACGCGCAGTCCTTTTGGGCTATGCGGTCTACAACCACTCCAACAATAACCTCATCCGACACCAAAATACCTTCATCCATTAGACTTTTAGCTTTTTTACCTAACTCCGTCCCTGCATTAATGGCCTCCCTCAAAATATTACCCGTAGAAATATGAGGGATATTAAATTCTTGGCAAAGGACTTCAGCTTGCGTTCCTTTTCCTGCTCCTGGAGGTCCTAAAAGAATAATCTTCACTCGCCTTCTCCTATAACCAAGGCTAAGGAATGGTCTTTGGTGTCTGAAATACTTAAAGTAAAATTTTCAAAGCCGCCTTCTTCAGCTTTCTTTTTTGCTTTTCCCAGAAGTTGTAGATAAGGATTGCCTGTACTCTCTCTCAAAACTTCTATGTTCTTTAGCGTGATCCCTTCAGAAAAGCCAGTACCAAGAGCTTTTGAAACCGCTTCTTTGCAAGCAAAGTTATTACTCAGAAATGAAACTTTTTTTTCCGAAGTTTTTTTGGTTCGATATTCTTCTTGTTCTTTTTCTGTAAGAACCTTTTTAATAAATTTATCGCCAAACTTTGAAATAGATTTCTCTACTCTCTTCTTTTCTATTAAATCTGTTCCAATTCCTTTAATCATTCTTAACTTCCTTGAAGGGATAGGTACTCTCTTATCTTCAAAGGTTTATTGCCTAGGTGAAAGTCTATAGCTTCTCTCATAATTTGTTTAGATGCTGATAGAGTTTCAGGGCTACTCAAGTCTCCTTTTGAAAAATTGATGATATCCTTTCCAGCATAATAATTTTTTTTATTTGTTTCTTCGTCTACTGGTTGAAAGCCAATTATAGGATCAAAGCCGTAAACTTTTTCTTCCTTTATTTCATTATTGGAGTTGGCTTCAAATTTTAAATCAAGCGCATAACCAATTTCTTTTAACAGGTTAAGTTCAAAGACTCTAAGGTTGATTTCTAAATCTTTTCCACTTAGATTACTTAAGCAATCGCACACCTTTAAATAACTATCAAAAATTTCAGGATGCGAATCTTCTTTCTCTAAAAGTTTTACTAACAGTTCATTTAAATAGACTAAAGAATTAAAGCTTTTTGGCGAAAGATTAAAATATTTATTAAGCTCACAATGAGTTAAGGTTTTAAGATCGCTCCTGCCGCGACAAGATATTAAAAATAGACTTGAGGGGGTTTTTATAACTCCTAGTTTGCTTTTAGGTCTTTTTACTCCCTTAGCAATAATGGAGATCCTTCCATAATTTCTTGTAAAAATATCTACTATTAGACTAGTTTCTTTATAAGCTCTTGTATGCAAAACGATAGCCGGTTCAAGTGTTAGAGCTTTAAACAATTTTATACCCCATAGAATTCATTGCACCTTGGTCATTTGTCCAATCTTTCTTCACTTTAACCCAAAGTCTAAGCATTACTTTACTACCTAACATTTTTTCAAGATCTTTTCTTGCGGCTGTGCCTATGGATTTTAAACGCTTACCTTGTTCTCCAATAACTATGCCTTTTTGGCTTTTTTTCTCAACAAAGATTGTCCCGTCTATGGTTATTAATGACTCTTCTTCTTTAAAACTATCGATAATTACTGTAAGTCTATATGGAACTTCGTCTCCAACCCTAGTTATGCATTTCTCTCTAATTATTTCACTGGTTAAGAACCTTTCCGAAGTGTCTGCTATTTGGTCTTTAGGGTAAAGATGATTGCCAACTGGCAATCTTGCAGAAATCTCTTTTTCTAAAATATCTATATTTTTACCTTTCAGAGCCGATATAGGAATGACTTCAGAAAAAGTAAAAAATTTTGAAATTTCATCGACAAAGGGTATTAGTTTTTCTTTTTTAGTTATTTTATCTATTTTGTTAATAACCAGTATTACGTGATTGTTTTCGTTAGATATTTGTTTTAACAAGTGGCTGTCTGTCTCTGTAAAATTAAGAGCTTCAACTACAAAAAGAACTATATCCACGCCTTCAATTGAAGACAAAGCAACCTTATTCATAAATTTATTTAGTGCCCTTTGGTGTCCTTGATGAAAACCAGGCGTATCCACATAAATTATCTGGTTTCTATCTTTGGTTTTTATGCCCAAGAGTCTTTGTCTAGTTGTTTGGGGCTTTCTTGAAGTGATTGAAACTTTCTGCTCTATTAACTTATTTAATAAAGTGGATTTGCCAACATTAGTTTTTCCTATTAAGGAAACCATGCCTGTTCTTTCTTTCTTATTCTTCATTATGAAAATGCTCTTCTAGCAATAACTTTGCAGCTTCCTGTTCAGCAATTTTTCTGCTCTTGCCCTTACCAGTTGCTGATATATTCAAATCTGGAGAAGTACAGTTAATCTCAAACCTATCTTCATTATATTTTGGCCCACGATCTACTACTTTATATTTTGGTAAAGCCAGGCCTTGTTTTTGTAAAATCTCCTGCAATTGAGATTTTGAATCTTTCCAGTCCTCTAACGGCTTAAGTTTGGAGAACTCCTCAGAGTAGAGTGTATCAAGAAATTGTTTTGTATCTTCAAGCCCGGTGTCTAAAAAAATAGCTCCCACAACTGCCTCAAATGCGTTGCCTACAATTGAATTATTTTCGGTAGATTCTCCCTTTCCCAATTTAACAGCTTTAGATAGTCCAATTGCTAGCCCTAAATCATTTAAAAACTCTCTACTTACAAGACTAGCCCTTAATCGTGTTAACTTTCCTTCCTGTATATCAGCATAATTTTCATAAAGTTTTTGAGTTACATAAAAGTTAATAATGGCATCTCCTAAAAATTCTAGTCGTTCATTATTTTTTTTAGAGGCGCTCTTATGAGTTAAAGCTAAATTAAAAAGCTCTTTATCAGAAAAATTAGATTTTAGCTTTTTAAGATTTGAAGACACTGGTAACTTATTTGATACGTCTGTTTCGCTGAAAGTGAGGTAATTCTGAAAAAGAACCCCAGTGCAACCAAATAAATTCACCTCGTCCAATAAGGTGTTCTTTTGAAAAATAGCCCCAAGCTCTGGAATCCAGACTATTATCTCTATTATCACCAATAGCTAAATATTTTTTTGGCGGTATTTCCCAAATAAAGTTCTCATATTCTTTTGTCCCCAGAATTCGCACAATATGATCAACGCCATCTATTGTTTCCATGTAAAGATTCTCTGCATCATCTCGATTTATAAGTTCTTGTTTAATCTTTATGTCATTTATAAAAATTTCATAGCCTCTTATTTCAACTTTATCGCCGGGCAGACCGATCACTCTTTTAACATATTTTATGCCGAGGGTGGTGCATCTAGATTTCTGTAATGACATAAATCTATTTAAGAAAATTTGACTGTCTCTGACTGACATAGAAGACAGCTCAGGCCTGGCGTCTTCTGGTGTTGCTTCGCATAATGTGTGTGGAGGAAGAAAAACTGCAACCTCACCTCTTTTTGGCGCTTTTTCTTTAGAAATTAACTTATTTATTGCTGGCAGTCTTATGCCGTAAGCAAATTTATTAACAAGGACAAAATCTCCAACCTGCAAACCTGGTTCCATTGAGCTAGAAGGAATCTGATAAGGCTCATAAGCAAAAGATCTAATACTTAAAATTATTAGTAAAATCCAAAAATATGATCGGCTTTCAGAGATTAAAGTCTTTAATTTAATTATTGAACCAACAATCCAAGACAAGCCAGCAAAAAAGGTTGCGAGCGTTAGAACTAATCCAAAATCTAAATTTAATTGAAACACCCTCCACAGTAATAACAAGACAATGATAAACATTGTCCCGCTTGCTACCTTAGGGCCTACCTTATTGCCTTTAATGGTGGAAAAGATCCAAGAAAAATAACTAACTAGTCCCAAAACCAACAACAGGACGAGTGTTCTATCCATGCCTAAAAGTGAAGAAAACTCCATATTAGTCATTAACCTTTAGTACAGACAGAAAAGCCTCTTGCGGTACTTCAACTTTACCAATCTTTTTCATTCTTTTTTTACCGGCCTTTTGTTTATCCAGAAGCTTCATTTTCCTAGTAACATCACCGCCGTAAAGTTTAGCCGTTACATTTTTTCTGTAAGCCTTTACTGTCTGTCTTGAGATTATCTTTCCTCCAATTGCAGCTTGTATCGCAACGTCAAATTGTTGTCTTGGTATAACTTCTTTAAGAGACTCTGTCAGTTGTCTGGCCTTAGCTTGTGCCGCTACTCTATGAACAATTGTGGCCAATGCATCTACTCTGTCTCCATTTAAAAGTATATCTAGCTTAATCACATCCCCTTTCTCATACCTGTCCAAAGAATAATCTAAAGAGGCATAACCTTTGCTTACAGATTTAAGTCGATCAAAGAAATCGATAACTATTTCGCTTAAGGGAATGTCATAAACCAGTTCAGCTTGATCGGCAACGTATCTTAAAGATCTTTGCCTTCCCCTTCTCTCATTACAAAGTGACATTACTGATCCAATGAATTTGTCTGGGACTAGAATATTGGCTTTTGCTATTGGCTCCAGTATTTCATCAATTTTATTCGGTTCAGGTAAAGAACTAGGGCTTTCTATTCTTATTTCATTACCTTCTTTATTCAGTATCTTGTAAGCAACTGTTGGCGCTGTCGTTATCAAATTAATTCCATACTCCCTGTTTAATCTTTCAGAGACTATTTCCATATGTAGAGTGCCTAAAAAACCGCAACGAAATCCTGCACCTAAAGCATCAGAGTGCTCTGGTTCATAATGCAGAGAAGCATCATTGATGCACAATTTTTCAAGAGCCTCTCTAAAAGATTCAAAATCATCAGCACTTTGTGGGAAAAGAGCTGCGTATACCTGAGGATTAACTTCCTTAAAACCAGGTAATTGCGGGGTATTAGAGTTATTTCTTATGATGGTATCCCCTACAGGAGCCCCTCTTATTTCTTTTATAGAAGCACAGACGAAACCAACTTGACCAGAAGCGAGTTCGTTTAATTCTTTTCTCTTAGGCGTAAAAACTCCAAGCTTATCAACAGAGTGTTTTTCTTTCTTAGAATGTACTTCGATTAATTCTCCCTTTTTTAAAGCTCCACTAACGACTTTAACTAAGGACACTACTCCCAAGTAATTATCAAACCATGAATCTATTATGGAGGCCTGCAAAGGAGAATTAGTGTTTATTGGAGCTGCAGGAACCTCTTTGATTACTTTTTCTAAAACTTCTCTTATGCCTGTTCCTTCCTTAGCACTTATGCATGGGGCCAAAGAGGCATCTATCCCTATAATTTCTTCAATCTCTTTTCTTACTCTTTCGGGCTCTGCTTGGTCTAGGTCGATCTTATTTAATACGGGAATTATGGTAAGTCCCTCATCAACGGCACTAAAGCAAGTAGATAAAGTTTGAGCTTCAACTCCTTGAGAAGCATCCACCAATAAAATAGCCCCTTCACATGCTGACAAAGATCTTGAAACCTCATAGGAAAAATCTACATGGCCGGGGGTATCTATTAGATTTAATTCGTAAGTTTCTCCGTCATCTGCAACATAATTCAAATTAACTGTCTGAGCTTTAATTGTTATTCCTCTCTCCTTTTCCAGATCAAGGGTATCTAAAACCTGATCCGACATTTCACGATCAGTCAATCCACCACAAAGCTCTATAATTCTGTCAGCCAAAGTAGACTTACCATGATCAATATGAGCAATAATTGAAAAATTTCTTATATCCATAAGCCTTAAGCATTTATTCTGCTTAAATATGAGTAAAGGGTAACTATTTTGTTAGTTTTAAGCTACGAAATGTTTGCACACCATCACGAACGATCCCAATCATAGCAACATCGGGGTTTTCTTTAGCTTTTTCAATTGCACTGGAAAGCTCTCTTGTATTTCTTATTTTTTCATTAAGTAAATAGGTAATAATATCGCCTTTACGGATACCTTGTTGAGCTGCTAAACCTTCTGGATTTACCTCGGTGATAAGAACTCCATGGCCAATATTCATCTCCCTTCTTTCTTCAAAGGTAAGCTCTCTTACCACAATTCCTAGATCATTAGATTTATTTCCTTGGGAAGCACTTGCTACACTAAAGTTTTCCGGTAGTTGACCTACTTCTATCTTTATTTTTTTTGTCTTCCCTTCCCTTATAATCTCTGCTTCTATTTTTGAGCCAGGCTTCACACTTCCTACTGTTTGTGGAAGATCTCCTGAATAAACTATTTCAACTCCGTCAAATTCCACAATAACGTCACGAACTTGGAGACCAGCTTTTTCAGCAGGACTGTCAGGCATAACTTGACTGACAAGAGCTCCTTTAGGAACTGACAAACCTAAACTTTTAGCAAAATCACTAGTCACTTCTTGTATGCTCACTCCCAACCAACCCCTTGCAACAGAACCACCTTCCTTAAGCTGGTTAACAATATCCATGGCGTAATCTATTGGGATAGCAAAAGATACCCCCATGTAACCACCTGATCTTGTGTATATCTGTGAGTTTATGCCTACAACCTTACCCTCAAGATTGAATAAAGGTCCTCCGGAATTTCCTGGATTAATAGCCACATCGGTCTGAATAAAAGGAACGTAAGTAGAATCAGACCCATTAGGAATACTTCTTCCCTTGGCACTAACAATTCCTGCTGTGACTGAAAAATTGAGCTGGAAAGGCGAACCTATTGCAACAACCCATTCTCCTACTTTTAATTGATCTGAGTTACCTATTTTTACCACAGGCAAATTATCTGCATCAATCTTCAGCAAAGCTAAGTCAGACCTCTCGTCTGAACCTATTAATTCAGCTTTATATTCTCGACGATCACTTAAACTCACAATAATTTCATCAGCATCATCAACTACATGGTTATTAGTAAGTAAGTATCCGTCTCTGGAAATAATAAAACCTGAACCTCCAGATCTTACTTCCCTCTCTCTTTGGCCTTGACTGGGTGGCTCCCCAAAAAATCTTTTAAAGAAATCGTCATAAAAAGGATCATTAAATCCCCTCGGACCGGAACTCCTTCCTTTCACTGTCTTACTGCTACTTATATTTACAACAGCAGGTGAAGAAGCTTCAGCAAGTTCTGAAAAACTTGGTAATTGCTGATTAGCGCCCTGAATGCTTAAAGAGATGAAAAGCGTAATTAAAGGAAATAGAGTTAATGATTTACCCATAAAATTTTTTATTTAGCTTACTTTAGTTTATTAATAGTGAAATTTGCATTTCTTAGAATTTGGGACTTCTGTTCTGATGAGATATTACCACTAACGGAAATGATAAAAACACCACTATTAGTTTTTAAGTAAGCGAACTTGGGGGCTTGCGTGTTTCTTAATTCAGGCATACCTGTAGATGCAGGAGATAAACTAACCCTAAAAGTTTTCCCATTTGAAGGAAGTCTATAATTTGCGTAAACCTGACCTTTCTTTCCTGAGTTAAGACCTTCCAGAGTCACATTCATCCCTGTCAAAGCTTTATCTAATACCTGCATTGCCTGAGGACTAGCAATAGCTTGTTCTATCTTCTTAGAAGCCTCAGAAGCGAATAGTTCTTCAGTAGACAAGGGGTTTTCAGCAGAATTAAAAACTCCAATAGACAATACAAGAACAAGGCCCGCAGATGCGGCAGCAACCATAGACAAATTAAACCCATTGATGGTTCGAGAATTACTAGGTTCGTGAGCATGTTCACCTAACTCTCTAGCAACTCGTTCAGAGATATCTCTGTCTAAATAACCTAAAGACGTTTTCTTAAGGCCTGACTTAGTTATTTGCAGTTTATTCCAATAATCTCTTAATTCCGGTTTGGTTTCTATTTCTTCTAGGACTCTCCTCGCTTCAAACTCAGAAAGCTCTCCATCCACCAAAGCAGATATTCTTTCTTTTATTCCTTCATTCATATTCTTTTTGATCCTTTAATTAATTCCACATTACTGTTCAACAAGGGGGAGATCTTTTCTTGAATTATTTCTCTGCCCCTAAAAATTCTTGACCTTACTGTTCCAATGGGACAATCGAGTACTTCAGAAATTTCCTCGTAGCTCAGACCCTCAAACTCTCTTAAAGAAACGGCGGTTCTGATATCTTCAGGCAGATTGCTCAATGATTCAAAAATCAGTTCTCTTAAATTATTAGCCTCTAGTATTTCTTCAGGAGAACTACCTCCTGGTATATCAAAAATATCCATCTCTTCTGAGGATAAAACTTCTGTTTCTAGGAGTTCTTTTTTCCTCTTCTTAGAAATTAAGTAATTTTTTGCTGTATTGGAAGTTATTCTATAAAGCCAAGTATAAAAAGCACTTTCCTCCCTAAAGGAATCCAACGATTTGTAAGCCTTGATGAAGGATTCTTGCGCCACATCCTCTGCTGTTTGAAGGTCTTTTACGAATTTCATTGCAATGCCTATAATCCTAGATTGGTATTTGAGAACTAAAAGATCAAAGGCTTTGTAATCGCCTCTTTTAGCTCTTCGAACAAGTATTAGGTCAATATCCTTGTTACTCTTTTTCTTATCAGCTTTCATAGCATTTATCACGTAGACTTTAAAATCATCAAAAAGTTCTGGGATTTTATAATTTTTTAGCCTTTAGAAGCCAATATAAGACCACCTTTTGCGCCAAGATTAGTGTCTTTTATTAAAGAAACAGGCATTATCTTCAATAGATCTTGCATCGTTGCACTAGACTCAAAATGAGTTCTAAAAGTATCTAAATCTTCAGGTTTTAATAGGGTATTAGCAATAGAACCAGATAAAAATACTCCGGATGTTGCGCCCCAAATTAAGGCTATGTATTTACAATAAATTGCTAACAAATAAAGTACAAGTTTTCTGGCTTTTATACACACTGGGTTGTCTTTGTTAGCTAATATTTCTTCATTGCTGTATTGAGTACCTGAAGAACCATCTAAACTCTGAAAGATAAAATTAATCCCCTTTCCAGAGAGCAGGTCTTCAAAAGTAGGTGGCCTGCCTTTGTCCTCACTAAATTTCTTCAATAAGCCCTCAAGTTCAAGAGAATCAGGCGGTATATTTAAATGACCGCCTTCAGTAAAAATTACTTTTGTATCAACTACTCCGGCAAGCCCTAGCCCAGTTCCGGGAGAGATTAATACTTTAGAACCTTTTTTTTCTTCTTTAACTTGACCTATTTTTATAATTTCATCATTACTCAGACCCTCTATGGCATAAGCTTGAAGCTCAAGATCATTTAAAACCATCAGTCCTTTTGGAAACATCTTATTTTTTAAAGTGTTCTGATTAAATTTGATGTCATTATTTGTAAATCTTATTTCATCTTCTATTACCGGAGCTGCTACTCCAATTATTGCCTTAGAAACTACCTGATTAATTTCTTCGAAATACTTATCAAACAGAGCCTCTACAGATGTGAAATCTGATAAAAGGTATTGCTTTGATTCGGTTAAAATAGTCCCATTTACAGTTACACCAAGGCGAGCATTAGTCCCTCCAAGCTCAGCAATCAAAGTAGAATTATTTTTCTTCATGGTTTAAGTAATGCTTAATCTGAGTCACTATATTGTTGAGGTCCTTGGGTACAGGCATTCCATTTAGTAACCAGTCTATAAGATCAACATCATCTTTTTGTAATAAATCAAGAAAAGATAACTTGTCTTTATCACTTAGAGTTTCAAATCTTTCTTCAACGAAAGGTTTAAATATAATGTCTAGCTCCTGTAAGCCTCGTCTGGAAAGGAAATAGGCTTTTTTATGTAAATTTGAGTTCACTGTAGGTTTATAATAGTTTAGGCCTGGTATGGATAAAAATAAAGCTATTGACCTTAATCACTTAAGCGTTTTAGAAGTTAATGGAGAAGGTTCATTCGATCTTCTGCAGGGTCAGATTACATGTGATGTAAGTAAAGTTTCTACTAAAAACAGTGAATTAGGGGCTCTCTGCAATGCAAAAGGCAGAATAATCAGCTCTTTCAACCTATGTTATTTAGAAGATCGCTCTTACGCTCTTATTGGTGACAATGCAGCTTTATTAAAAACAGAAGAAGAACTAAAAAAATACAGCCCTTTCTACAAGGTCGAAATAAAAGAGAACAAGTCTTTCTCCTTCTTTGGAGTAGATAAAGACACATTTGAGGATATATACAATGAGAAAGTGGTTCAAACTGAAAATACCTTTAAAATAGGTGGTTGCAGATTTATAAATTACCTAGGTAAAAAGTTCTTATTAGCTTTTTGTAATGAAGATGGATTAACTGAATTTAAAAATCTATTCGAGCCGATTGAAGAAAGAGCTCAATGGAACCTTGATGAAATTCTTTGTCGAAATGTGGAAATATCTAAAGAAAATATAGGTAAATTCACTCCTCACGAACTTAATTACGATGTAAACAACAGAATTGATTTTGATAAGGGCTGTTATACGGGTCAAGAAGTTGTAGCCAGAATGCAATATAGAAGTAAAAATCTACCTCGTTTGAATATAGCAGAAAGCTCTGATTTAAAAATCACCGAAAAGATGACTCTTACCAATGCAGAAGACAGAAAAATAGGAAATCTTGTGAAGGTTGTAAACCTAAAAAAGAAAAGTGTATGCCTAATTAGTGCAAAAAAGAAAAATTATCAGGAAAGCTCCTTCAAGGTAAAAGAAACTAACTCAACCCTGACTATTAGTTAAAAAGTCCTCTCACCAGTCAATAGGACTGATTCCTTTAGACTCCAGAAATTCATTACACTTTGAAAAGTGTTTATTCCCAAAAAAATTGGGATGAGCGGAAAGCGGTGAGGGATGAACGGATTTCAAAACTAAATGTTTGTTCGAATCAATACTGTTTCCCTTCCGCGCAGCATAATTACCCCATAATAAAAAAACTACAGCCTCTTTTTCGTTAACTTTTGATATAACTGAGTCTGTAAAAAATTCCCACCCTTTCGATGAATGAGAATTAGCAAGCCCTTTCTCAACAGACAGTACACTGTTTAGCAAAAGTACTCCTTGTTTTGCCCAAGATTCTAGACAACCACTACTAGGTTTAGTTAAACCAATATCATTTTCTAATTCTTTAAAAATATTCTGTAATGAAGGGGGAATACTTACGCCTTCAGGTACAGAAAAACAGAGACCATGAGCTTGACCAGGACCGTGATAAGGATCTTGACCAATGATAACTGCTTTAACTTGATCTAAAGGGGTTAGGTTTAAAGCTCTGAACATATCCTTGCCTTTGGGATAAATTTCTTTTCCTTTTTCCTTCTCACTTTGTAAAAATAATTTAAGATTTTTCATATATTGTTTTTCAAATTCAGATTCAAGTTCTTGCAACCAAGACCGATCTAGTTTTATGGTATTTTTTAACTCCATATTCATCGCAAATCCAGAAAGAGCTTTCAATGGTAGGAGAAATCTACTTGAAAGCAAAATCTTATAAATTTTTATCCACAATTTCTGTGGATAACTCTTTGGATAACATTAAAGATTAAATACTAGGACCTTGCTTTAGAGCTTTATTACTGAATTGATCGAAATTTGATCTATTCTTAATTTTTCTAATAAAATCAGTAACTTAAGTAGTTTATACAAATTTTGACCTTTTTTTAAATAGGTGGTTTTTATTTAAAAATTATTGAAGATTAGCGTGTGTAAAACAAGAAACTCATTTATAAGTTGAGATAACCTTATTTTGGGAAGAAATTTCTTTCATAAAGACAAATAGTTAGGTATTTTTTTTGAATTATAGGTTGCTGAAAATTGGATATTTTTACGAAGAAATTAGCCTTACATTGATTACGTTCTCTATTGCAGATAATCTGGATAAAGCTTCTTCATCCACTCCATTTTCAATATCTATTAGATTGTAGGCTAAGTCACCTCTGCTCACGTTGGTCATATCAGCTATATTTAATCCTAGCTCTCCTAGAGATGTGGCAATTTGACCAATCATGGCTGGAACATTTCTATTAGTAATTGCAATTCGGTTTTTTGTGGATCTGGGTAGACTAACGCTAGGAAAGTTTACTGAGTTATTTATGTTTCCATTTTGGAGAAAGTCAGAAAGTTGTTCGACAGCCATAATTGCACAGTTTTCTTCAGCCTGTGCAGTGCTGGCACCTATGTGTGGTAATAAAATTACATCTCCGTGATCATTAGCTCTTTTGATTAGATCAGGAGTTGGGAAGTCTGTAATGAAATTTATTAGAAGTCCTGTTTCTAATGCTTCCAATATGGACTCATTGTTCACTACTTCATGTCTGGCAAAGTTTAACAATGAGGCTTTCTTAGTATTTTTTAAAAGCTCCAGATTAACAATGCCTTTAGTGCTTTCGATGGCTGGTATGTGCAAAGTTATAAAATCGCCTCTAGCAAATACTTCCTCTATTGAATCTGCAGGTTCTACTTGGCTTGGTAACTTCCATGCTGCCTCCACTGACAAAGCGGGGTCATATCCAATTACCTTCATGTCTAAGGCAACACCCATTCTAGCCACTTCGGAACCAATGGCACCCAAACCCACTATCCCTAAAGTTGATCCAGATAATTCTCTTCCTTTAAATTTCTTTTTATTCTCTTCAAGAAAAGGTTCGAGTTCCTCCATCTTTTCTATGTGCTTTAAACTATTTACAAAATCTATACTTGAAAAAACATTACGAGAAGAAAGCATTAATCCTGCTAATACAAGTTCTTTTACGGCATTGGCATTCGCACCGGGAGTGTTAAAAACCACGATGCCTCTTTCACTACATAAATCAATAGGGATATTATTGACCCCCACCCCAGCTCTAGAGATGGCTTTCAAAGATTGATTTAAATGACTTTTATTTAATTTGGTACTTCTTACCAAAACGCCATCAGGATCTTTAGACTCTTCATCCAAAACACAAGCGGTATTAGATAAAGCCTCTATACCTATCGGAGAAATATTGCTTAAAGTCTTAATTTTATGCTCTGACATCTACTGTTATCCCAAAAAAGTGCGGAGAATAACATCATTTGCTTGCTTTCTCGATAACCGGTAGAATTCTGCCCCTTTTTTACAAGCTATGACGCATTTTTTAAACTTAAGCGACTTCTCTTCTTTTGAGGCAGAAAGCCTGTTACAAGAAGCTCTATCCCTTAAAAATAATAAAGATAATAACAACCCGTTAAATGGGAAGTATTTGGCTTTAATATTTGAGAAAGCATCAACAAGGACAAGGGTCTCTTTCGAGGTAGGTATGACTCAATTGGGCGGAAAAGCGGGCTTCCTTTCAACCAGTGACTTGCAGTTAGGCAGAGGAGAACCTATAGAAGATACAGCTAGAGTAATCAGCTCTATGGCAGACGCTGTTGTTTTAAGGACAATTTCTCACGAAACGTTAAATCTTTTTGCTGACCACTCTTCTGTTCCCGTTATAAATGGTTTGACTAATTTATCTCATCCTTGTCAATTATTAGCAGACTTACTGACTTTTTATGAATGCAAGGGAGAAATAAGAGATGCCAAAGTGACTTGGGTAGGAGATTACAACAACGTTTGTTTTAGCTACGTAGAAGCATCCAAGCTGTTTCAGTTTAATCTAGAGATTGCTTGTCCAAAAACTTACTGGCCATCAACTGAAGTAATGCAAGAAACGAGTGCAACCTTTACTGAAGATTTAAAAGCTGCCGTCAAAGAGAGTGATTTAATTACAACAGATGTATGGGTCTCTATGGGGGATGAAGCAGATTCTGAAAACAGAATAAAAGAATTTAATCCATATCAAGTTTCTCCTGCAGTGATGGACCTTGCCAAGACAGAAGCCATCTTTCTTCATTGTCTACCTGCAATTAGAGGACAAGAGGTCTCAGAGAACATGTTGGAAGACCCTAGGAGCAAAGTATGGGTTCAAGCCGAGAATAGACTACACGCTCAAAAAGCTTTACTTCTTAAGCTTCTGAATCATTAATAAAGACCCTTAGTTCTCTCAACAGCGGAAAGCCATATTTGATACTTTTCTTGAAGGTCCTTGGTTTCTTTTTTCTCAGAACAGAATGTCTTTTCACTTACCCAGCTTGAATTTAATGATTCTATGTTAGGACACAAGCCAGCTTTCATGCTGGCTAAGTAAGATGCTCCCAGTGCTGTTGTTTCGATGACTTTAGGTCTCAAAACATCGATATTCAAAATATTCGCTAGCTGTTGAGAAAACCAATTGTTCGCGACCATTCCACCATCTACTCTTAGTTCTGAGAAATTAGCCCCATCATTTTGCATTGCACCTATTAAATCTTTGGTTTGAAAAGCTACAGATTCCAAAGTGGCAGCTGTCAAATCAGCAATGCTGGTATCACGTGTTAAACCGAAAATTGAACCCCTGCTGTCTGGATCCCAATGTGGAGCTCCTAAGCCAGTAAAGGCAGGTACAACTAAAACTTTAGATTTAACATTTCTTTGATTAATTATCTCTTCAGAATCCCTAGCTGACTCAAAGAAATTTAGCTCATCTCTAAGCCATTGAACCGCGGAGCCGGCAACAAAAATACTCCCCTCTAATCCATAAGTAGTTTTTCCATCCAGCCTATAAGCTATGGTAGATAGGAGCCTATTTTCTGAAGAAATCCTTTTATCTCCTGTATTCAATAACAGGAAACAACCTGTCCCGTAAGTACTCTTTGCTTCTCCTGGACTAAAACAACACTGTCCTATTAGAGCTGATTGTTGGTCTCCCGCTATACCGCCTATCTTGAGATTACCTCCAAACAGAGAGGTATCGCCATAGTCATGAACGCTATCACAAACCTCCGGTAATATTTTTTTAGGTATTTTTAAAAAATCTAATAACTCATCGTCCCAACAATTACTGTCAATGTTAAACAGCATGGTTCTCGAAGCATTAGTTGCATCAGTCTTGTGATTCTTTCCTTGTGTAAGCCTCCAAACTAAGAAAGAGTCTATTGTTCCAAATGCCAATTCTCCGTTTTCTGCTTTTTTTCTTGCGCCTGTAACATTGTCCAAAATCCAAGCTAGCTTAGTCGCAGAAAAATATGGGTCGATTAACAAACCCGTTTTCTGTTGTATTTTTTGTTCAGTGCCCGTTTCTTTCCTTAACCCATCACAAAGCTCAGAAGTCCTTCGATCTTGCCAGACTATTGCTGGATAAATAGCCTTGCCAGAATTCTTATCCCATACCACAGTGGTCTCCCTTTGATTCGTTATACCAATACCAGCTATATCAGAAGGTTTAAGCGTATGTTTCTTAATAAGTTTATCTGTAACATCAAATACTGACTTCCATAATTCCTCTGGGTCATGCTCAACCCAACCATCATTTGGAAAATATTGCTTGAATTCCTTTTGTTCAAAATCCAATAAATTGTTTTCCTCGTCAAAAAGTACAGCCCTAGAACTAGTGGTTCCTTGGTCTATAGCTATGACTTTTTTTGACATCAATTAATATATGAAACTTGAAACAAATAATCATAAAGGAAACTGCTTATTCAGTAACTTGTTATCCACAAGAAATCCACAAAACTTTTTAGTATTTGTTGTCTTGTAATTTGCACTAAAACACAGTATCTTGTGTCTCTGGGGAGAAAATACCACTATATATAGATTTTTAGTAAAATAAAGATACGAGCGAAGAGCGCCAAAAAAATGGAAAATCTAAGAGAAACACAGCCAACAGAGCAAACAAAGACACCCGAAAGGGAAAAAGAAACCGCAGCTATAACTCCAGGACAAATGAGAGTAATCAAAAGAAATGGATCGGTTGTACCTTACGACCAGGAAAAAATAGGAATAGCCATAACAAAAGCTTTCCTTGCGGTGGAAGGCGGGGCAGCTGCTGCCTCAACCAGAATACATAATAAAGTCAACGAACTTGCAAATGCAGTAACAATGACTTTCTCCAGAAGAATGCCTTCCGGAGGAACATTGCACATAGAAGAAATACAAGACCAAGTAGAACTTGAACTCATGCGCTCAGAAGAAAGAACAGTTGCTAGATCTTATGTTCTTTACAGAGAGGAAAGAACAAGGGTAAGAAAAGAAGAGACAGCGGAAGAAGAACCACAACAAGCAGAACTAGGCATAAAGGTAATTCTTGATGATGGTACCGAAGCAACTTTGGATATCCGAAGAATTAACACAATTGTTGAGGAAGCCTGTGATGGACTTAAAGATGTCTCAGCAGAAGAAATAATAGAAGAAGCAAAGAAGAACCTCTATGACGGTGTAACAATGGAAGACGTTCGTACCTCTCTTGTTATGACTGCCAGAACCCTAGTAGAAGAGGAACCCAACTACACTTTTGTTACAGCAAGAATCTTGCTCGATAACCTGAGAACAGAGGCCCTTACTTTTTTAGAGGTAAAAGGAGAAGCCACCCAAGAAGAAATGGAAAAGCTCTACCCCGAAGTATTAGAAACATTTATACGAAAAGGGATAGAGAATGAAATAGTAAACCCGGAACTCCTAAATATGGATATCAAAAAATTAGGAGCAGCCCTTAAACCAGAGAGAGATAGAAACTTCACTTACCTGGGCCTACAAACTTTATACGATAGATACTTTATACATAAAGAGAACGTTAGGTATGAACTGCCACAAGTATTCTTTATGAGAGTAGCTATGGGGCTGTCTATAAATGAGGAAAATAGAGAAGAAAAGGCAATAGAATTCTACAACCTATTATCTTCCTTCGACTACATGAGCTCTACCCCTACTCTATTCAACTCAGGAACAATACACTCGCAACTTTCTTCCTGTTACCTAACAACGGTACCTGATGACCTGCACGGTATTTATGGGGCCATACAAGATAACGCAATGCTTTCTAAATGGGCAGGCGGACTAGGTAACGATTGGACGCCCGTGCGAGGATTAGGCTCACACATTAAAGGAACTAATGGTAAATCTCAAGGAGTGGTTCCTTTCCTTAAAGTGGTAAATGACACAGCGGTGGCAGTTAATCAAGGCGGAAAAAGAAAGGGTGCAGTTTGCTCATACCTCGAGACTTGGCACGTAGACATCGAAGAATTTTTAGAGTTGAGAAAGAATACCGGTGATGACAGAAGAAGGACCCACGACATGAATACGGCTAACTGGGTGCCGGACTTATTTATGAAAAGAGTATTCGAAGGAAAACCTTGGACTCTCTTTTCTCCTAATGACACCCCAGACTTACACGATCTGTTTGGAAAAGCTTTTGAGGAAAGGTACGAGCATTATGAAAGCTTAACTCAAAGTGGAGAAATTGAGTTCTTTAAGAAAGTTGATGCAGGCGAACTATGGAAAAAAATGCTCTCTATGCTTTTTGAGACAGGACATCCATGGGTGACCTTCAAAGATGCTTGTAACTTAAGATCACCTCAACAGCACACGGGTGTGGTGCATTCTTCTAACCTATGTACAGAGATAACTCTGAATACAAGCCAAGAAGAAATAGCCGTCTGTAACCTTGGTTCCGTAAATCTTACGCACCACCTAAAAGATGGAAAACTGGATCAAGAGAAACTGGAACAGACGATAAACACTGCAATTAGGATGTTAGACAACGTGATCAATATCAACTACTACGCCGTGGGAGCTGCAGAAAATTCTAATATGAAGCATAGACCAATTGGCTTAGGAATTATGGGTTTTCATGACTCTCTATACATGCTGAAGGTTCCTTATGCTTCAGATGAAGCAGTAGAATTCGCAGACCGGTCAATGGAGGCTGTGAGCTACTACGCAATAAAGGCTTCAAGCAATCTAGCTAAAGAAAGAGGAACCTATTCGTCTTATGAAGGTTCTCTCTGGAGCAAGGGGGTTCTGCCGATAGATTCCGTAGCCTATTTGAAAGAAAATCGAGGAGATAGCTATGCAGAAGTTGACCAAAGCACTTCTTTGGATTGGGACTCTTTAAGGGAGTTGGTTTTAAGCCAAGGAATGAGAAACTCCAATGTTATGGCAATAGCGCCAACAGCTACCATAGCCAACATAACCGGTGTCTCACAATCAATAGAACCCACTTATCAAAACCTTTACGTTAAATCTAATCTTTCAGGTGAATTTACCGTAACCAATTTACATTTGGTCAATGCTCTCAAGGAAGAAGGTTTGTGGGATTCCGTCATGGTAAATGATCTTAAATACTACGACGGAAGCGTTAAAGAAGTGTCTAGAGTCCCGGAGCAAATTAAATCAGTCTATGCCACTGCATTTGAAGTTGAACCCAAATGGTTAGTTGATGCTGCGAGTCGAAGACAAAAATGGATAGATCAAAGTCAGTCACTGAATCTTTATATAGATGAACCAAACGGTAAGAAATTAGATGTTATGTACAGGATGGCCTGGTTAAGAGGTTTAAAAACGACCTACTATTTGAGGTCTAGAGGAGCTACGACAACTGAAAAATCTACCATAGCAACTGGTGAATTAAATGCGGTTTCAGCTTCACAGGAGCCCATGACCGGAGAAGCACCAGATGCTTGCTCTGTCCTGGATCCAGACTGTGAGGCCTGCCAATAAATAGAAATAGGGGGAATTATGTTAAGTTGGGAAGAATTAGAAGAAAAAGAAGCAAAGCCTGTAAAAGCGGAAACGCAAGCAAAGCAAGCACAACCGGCACCACAAACTCAAGCAAAGCAGGTTGAACAGCCAAAGGTGGCTCTCCAGACGGGAAGCCTTTCTGACAGATTGGAAAGAGCAAAAAAAGCAGTAGCGGATTTTGATAAACAAACTGGAGAAGAAGCTCTAGAAGGAATAGGATCAAGAGTGGACGTAGACCAAAAGGCCATGATCAACTGCAGAGCGGACGTAAATCAATTGGTACCCTTCAAGTACGATTGGGCGTGGCAAAAATACTTAGATGGGTGTGCTAATCATTGGATGCCCCAGGAAATTAACATGACTCCTGATGTCGCTTTATGGAAAAACGAAGACGGGTTATCAGAAGACGAGAGAAAAATAGTTATGAGAAGCCTAGGTTTCTTCTCAACTGCTGATTCTTTAGTAGCAAATAATCTAGTTCTTTCTATATACAGACATATAACAAACCCTGAATGTAGACAGTACCTATTGCGACAAAGCTTCGAAGAAGCAATACACACGCATGCCTATCAATATGTCATTCAATCACTGGGAATGGATGAAGCAGAACTTTTTAATATGTACAGAGAAGTTCCTTCGGTGGCAAGAAAAGCTTCGTGGGCTCTGGACTTTACTAAAGAACTAGACGATCCCAACTTTGAAACGGGGGAAGCAGAACAAGACAAAAAACTTTTAAGGAACTTGATAGCCTTTTATTGTGTGCTTGAAGGTATTTTCTTCTACTGCGGCTTTACTCAAATCCTCTCCATGGGAAGAAGAAATAAAATGACTGGTACATCAGAACAGTTTCAATATATTCTCAGGGATGAGTCCATGCATTTAAATTTTGGCATAGACATGATCAACCAAATTAAATTAGAGAATCCGCATTTATGGGATGAAGAGATGCAAGACCAAGCAGCAGGAATGATTCTGCAAGGCATGGAGTTAGAAATTGAATATGCCAGGGACACAATGCCTAGAGGGGTTTTGGGTATGAACGCCAGCATGATGGAAGAGTATTTGAACTACATAGCCAACAGAAGATTGGTCCAACTAGGGTTACCGGAAGAATTCCCTAAAGCAGAGAACCCTTTCCCTTGGATGTCTGAAATAATGGACCTCAGGAAAGAGAAGAATTTCTTTGAAACACGTGTGATCGAGTATCAAACGGGAGGCGCACTCAACTGGGATTAATGGTTGAGGTCATAGGACACAGAGGCGCATCCTCAGAAGCACCAGAAAATACTTTAGCCGCGAATCGTCTAGCCTTTCAGCAAAGCGCTGATGGTATTGAGGTTGATGTCAGATTGACTAAAGACCAAAAGCTCGTGTGCATGCACGATAAAAATACACTTAGAACAGCTGGCCAAGAACTAGTCATTAAAGAAAATACTCTGAAAGAATTAAAGTCTCTGGACGTTGGGCTGTGGAAGGGTAAGCAATGGAAAGGTGAGACCATTCCTACTTTAGAAGAAGTTCTAGAAGAGGTACCAGAGGATAAAAAGATTTTCATAGAAATCAAAACGGGCACTGAATCCATCGAACCTCTTATTGAAGATATCCAAAAAAGTAAGGTAGAGAGCAATCGCATTACGGTTATCTCATTTCATCAGGAAGTTGTTAAACAAGTAAAGCGATCCAGGGAATCTCTTAACGTCAATCTGCTCATTGCGTTTAGCGGTCCAAAGGAAATCTCGAATGAAGAAGTACTCCAAAGACTTACGGAGTTCAAACTGGATGGTGTTGGCGCTGAAAATCATTCTAAGCTCTCACATACTTTCGTCGCTCCTATCCTAAAAGCAAACAAAAAAGTTCATGTGTGGACCGTGGACGACATTGAAGAGGCTAAAACTTATAAAGAGTTGGGTTTATCTTCGATAACAACAAACGTACCCCAGCTAATTAGATCAGCTTTGTAAAAGATAAAAAAAGTATTTATAACTAAAGCCTAGACCTTTATAGTCACAGAATTATGAAAGATCACGCTAAAGGATTCCTAGGTCTCGTTGAAGAAGCTCTGAAAGACATCCCTGAGGTGGATGTATACCAAATAAAGGGCAGACTGGATAAAGGAGACAACGTAAATCTGATTGACGTTAGGGAAGATAATGAATGGGATTTAGGCAGAATCCCAACAGCGATACACTTAGGTAAAGGGATAATCGAAAGAGACATAGAATCTGTGGCCAAAAATAGGGAAATGGAATTAATACTTTACTGTCAGGGTGGTTTTAGGTCGGCATTAGCTGCTGAAAGTCTAAAGAAAATGGGATATAAGAATGTTTATTCCATGAGCGGAGGATTCAGTAGCTGGGCCGGAAACGAATTTCCCATTTCAAAATAAAGGAGAAAAAAATGAGTGAAAATATTTCAAAACAAATTAGATCTGAGGTAACTAAAGAGGGTAAGTTATTAATTTACATAGAAAGTACTGAAATCCCTGAACCTAAAGAAGATGAAGTTCTAATAAAAATTGAAGCTTCACCTATAAACCCTTCTGACTTAGGGCTTTTAATAGGCCCAGCCGATGTATCCTCCATGTCCGTTTCTGGAGAAGGTGAAGCAGCTGTGGTTACTATGGATATACCTGAAGGCCTTTTAAGGATGTTAGATACACGATTAGATCAATCCCTTCCTGTGGGTAATGAAGGCGGAGGTGTGGTCGTTAAAGCCGGTAGTAGTGAGTTAGAAGATCTAGTCGGGAAAACAGTCGGTGTTGCCGGCGGTTCAATGTATTCACAATACCGTTGCGTAAACGCAGCGTCTTGTTTCGTGATGAATGAAGGCGTAACTTCAGCAGAAAGTGCATCTTGCTTTGTTAACCCACTGACCGCACTTGGGATGGTAGAAACCATGAGATTGGAAAACCATTCTGGTCTTGTCCATACCGCTGCAGCCTCTAACTTAGGTCAAATGTTGATAAAGATATGCCTAGACGAGGATGTCCCCTTAGTGAATATAGTTCGTAAAGAAGAGCATGTAACCATGCTTACTGGTCTAGGTGCTAAGTATGTATGCAATTCAAGCAAGGAAACCTTTATGCAAGATTTAGTAAAGGCGTTAGTTGAAACTGGGGCAACCATTGGTTTTGATGCAACCGGCGGAGGAAAACTTGCAGGACAAATCCTTACTGCCATGGAAGTAGCAGCGAACCAAACGGCAACGGAATACAATCGATACGGATCAAATACCTTTAAGCAAGTCTACATTTACGGTGGTCTGGACCGGTCCCCTACTACTCTAAACAGAGCGTTTGGATTCTCGTGGAGTTTGGGAGGTTGGCTTTTAACCCCTTTCATTGGACGTGTGGGACCCGAAAGGTTTGAAGAACTTAAGCAAAAAGTAGCTGATGAGATTAAAACTACTTTTGCAAGCCACTACACCAAGGAAATTTCTCTGGCTGAAGTTTTACAACCTGAGAACATAGAGGTGTATGCCAAGCAAGCCACTGGAGAAAAATACTTAATCAACCCTAATAAATAATTAGCTTATTTATTCGGTTTACGGCGTATAGAAGATTAAAACTCCTATTGGAATTAGTGCTAATAGGAAAATCCAAACAAAGCTTTGCCAAGTTTTATAGTCTTCTCTATTTCTATAAATATCAACAGCACCGGCAGAAAGGATGATAATTAGAATGAGTAGAATAAGGGCTGTAAAAGTATCCAATTAAGAAAAAGCTCTGATTAGAGGATTTAGCTTAATTTTCTCTGGAATTTCTTCTGCACCTGGAATGCCTCTTGCTACCATGAAAGGTTTTAAGGCTTCTATTGCTTTAGGTTCATCATAATGACAAATATTTGGGTACATGTGGTGCATAGCGTGAATCTGCATCGAATGATTCAAATATCTAGGCATAGCATTAGACCAAAATCGAGAATCTTTGTATCGGCCTACTGGCAAATTTTTATGAGGTTCATGAGAAAAAATAATGCCAAGATAAGACACAGCTATTTTTCTGGGTATCCACCACAATAAGAGTGTTTCTAGCGGATAAATTACTGCAACAGCCATTTGCGCAAAGAAAAATACAAGACCTACAAGACTCCCTGTTTCTAGAGTTTTTGCAAATTTAGGATCTTCTTCACTAAGCTTCTCTACGACTTCAATGAGCCCACCCTCTCCAGTTTGGTTTTGAATTTGTATTGCTGATTGAAACCAGTTATCAACATGTGTGTGGCGGTAATCTGGATCTCTTTCCGGATCATTAGTATGAGCATGATGTTTCATGTGGGTAGCCTTAAGAATATGGTGAGACTGAGCTAATGGAATAAGAGATATTTGGCCAACAACAGTATTGAGCCAGTTAAGTTGTTTGTGTTTTCCTGATAGATGGCCATGCTGCCCTGCATGAGAAGGGAGGTAAGAACAAGCCGTTGAAATAGTTGAGATAAGTAGTCCAGCCCATAGTGGAATTACATCATTTACAACTAGACCCCAAGTAATTACCCAGACAATACATTGTCCGAGTCCAACGACTATCATTTCCCACTCGATTCTACCCATGAAAGTACGCGCCACTTTCCTTTCTTCTTCAATGGATAAATTTGTTTGAGAATCTCCTGCTAATTGATCCATGACCAACCCTTGTATTTACCTAATAGGCCCAAAATGAGCCCTAATAAATAAGCTGTTAAAGCAAAAGCTAAACTGTGACTGTCACCCAAGAAATAATTGAATATTGCATTAAATATGCTTCCCCAGAAGATAAGTCCAAACCAAACCAATCCCCAGGTGGTTATGTGTTCAAAGAATAGTGTTATAACCTTCATGTTTATGACCTATTTTACCATTTAGTTAACTTTTGCTCTCTGTTCCTTTACAACCTCTTGCATTCCTTCCCATTCATCCCACATATTGCACATAGCTTGTTTGGATCTTTCCCAAGGGTCATTACCCTCTTCGTATTCAAGCCATTCACCCATTTGTCCTCGATCTGGATGGTCTGAAACTCCATTTACCATCTTGTCAGGTTGTCTTTTTTTGTTTCTTAGTCTGAAAATTATATTTTTTCTAGATTCAGTTCCGTTCTCATTTCGTGAACCAGAATGCGGGATGTGATACATAGCTATGCAAGCGTCTCCTTTATCCATTTTAACTGGTGTTGGTCTAGCCCACTTTTTACCATCCGGAGTTGATTCCGAGGAGTCGTCAACAAATTTCTGTTGCACGGAGTCAGGGATATAGAATAAACCGCAACGGTTTGGTGCTTCGTAATTGATTCTGGGCCAATCTGGACCTTCTGGTCCTAGGTGTCCGTTAGTTTCATACTGCCATTTAAAAAACTTCTCCATTTCATGATGAGCCCCCTTCAATAAATTAGTCTGCCCTCTGCCATCTTCTGTCTGATCATTAAGGCAGACAAAAACAAAGGCTGTAAAGCTGCCTAAGGCCAAGGTCATTTCAGGATCTTGAAATAATGGAACCATATTATGCCCCATGACATCTGGACTCCTTCCTAGATCTCCTTTTGGACCAGAGGCAATATACCTGTAATAAATTTCTTCTTCTGACCCCTCTTGAACCTCCTGAGGTGCATTTATCGTTTGGCTACCGTCCATATGAATTTGAGCACCGTAATAAGGCATATCTTTATCCTTATACCCAAGGCTATTAAAGTGCTCTCCTGGTTGGGATTGCTTCATGACTCCTACCTGACAATGCACTGGTGGATCAAAATAACCCATAGCCTCATGCAATATAGGAGTCAGTGGCGAGGCATTGACTAAATCTATCATTTCTTTTTCTCCGCCTAGATTTTCGCCTTTTTTTGCCCTTTTAATTCGACCTAGTGAAGCTTCAACTAATTCGTCGGGAATGACTTTTTTTAGTACCAAAAAACCGTCGCGATAGAAATCTTGCTTCTGTTCTAAAGTTAATTTATCTCTTGCATCACTCATCTACTAAACTTCTGGTTTCGGATCATATGTTCTAGTGACCAGCTCTCCCTGCATAAAGGGGCCGACAGCCTCAATAAGTCCAGTTTCAACTCTCCAAGCCATATAAGCTTGCTGGTCTTCAGCACTATCCCATTCCTCCACTAGTACGACGCTAGAAGTCTCTTGATCAACTAGAGTGGTTACACTTCTGCACCCTTTATAGGCCCTTGTTTCTACCAAAGCCCCTTTAAGAATATTTAGATAGTCTTCTAACATGTCCGGCTTCACAGGCATTTCTAAAGTTATCATTACACTCATCTTTTACTCCTTTTTAATTTATTATCTAATAACTTAACCATAATTTCCTAACTCTTAGAAAATTTAGTTCCAGGTGCATAATATCGATCATGCCATATTCCCTCGGGAGCCTCTCCTGTTACAGGCATTCTCCAAGTTTTAACTTTTGATTCTTCCAATTTAACAGAATATAACGCTCTCTCTTGGTCTATGGTGTTTTCAACATAAGCCTCGGCCATTTCTTCAGGACCATATCTCTTAGCTATGTTTAGATACAGCTCCCGCCAAGTGTCATCATTTCCTAAATCATGTAAGAGTTCAGCATTACCCTCGATAATCACCTTGCGGTAAGGAAGAGTCTGTTCATCAATACAAAGAGAAACTCGAGAATCCCGTTTTAAACAGCTGAACCACTCTGATTTGGCTCTTGGGGTAAACAGAATGCAATTTTCTTCATAAATGAACCAAATGGGGGTAACTAATGGAGATCCATCGTCCCTAACTACTCCAATGCGCATTAATATGCCGTCTTCCTCTAAAAAATCTGTTTGTTCTTTTTGTGTCAATGCCGGCATAAATAACTCCCCTTTTTATCACACACTTCATCTGTTAATGTTTATATTAGATTAACTAAAGCAAAAAAAGAAAATACTAAGTAAATCTATCGGAAATATGAAGAAGCTAATCATTGGGATAATTGTCATAGGCTGTATGTCATTTATAGCGTGGCAAAACAGGGTTAGCCTCCTAATGTTTGGTATACCAATTCTTTATAACATAGTGGATCCTGTTGCAGAAGAAGGCGAAGTTAACTGGCCTGAAGGACCTAAAGAAGCTTCCGATCCATCAAAAAGACCTCCTAACATTATCTTAATACTTGCTGATGATATGGGATTTAATGACCTCTCTTTATATAACGGCGGTGCTGGGGACGGTTCTTTAATGACTCCGAATATCGATGCCTTGGGGCTTGAAGGAGTTATCTTTGATAACGGTTACGCCGCAAATGCCGTTTGTGCTCCATCAAGAGCTTCAATTTTGACTGGCAGATATTCCACTCGTTTTGGTTTTGAGTTCACGCCTTTTCCAAAAATCGGTGCCACTATCTTTCAATGGATGCAAGATACTGCGGAAGAAAAACCAAAGTTAGAAACTTTTATGCATTTAGATGGATTTGATGAAAGACCGGAGGTTACTGATCTAGGGATGCCTAGTGAGCAAATTACTATAGCTGAGGTCTTAAGGGACCAAGGGTATTACTCAGCTCATATCGGTAAATGGCATTTAGGCCAATTAGAAGGAAGTCATCCAAATGATCAAGGCTTCGATGATAGCCTTTCAATGATAGGAACTTTATACCTGCCAGAAGACCATCCCGATGTAGTGAATTCTAGAAATCTTAATGACCCGATAGACAATATGGTTTGGACAGTTGGAAGATACAGTGCTTCATTTAATGGAAGCGATGATTTTGAACCGGATGAGTATTTAACTGACTACTACACTAAAAATGCAATCGAAGTAATTGAAAAAAATAAAAATAGACCCTTCTTTCTTTATTTAGGTCACTGGGCTATCCACAACCCTTTACAGTCTCTTAAAAGCGATTACGACCTGCATTCTCATAGCGGTAATCATACCTTGAGTGTTTATTCTGGAATGATTGAGGCGCTGGATAGAAGTGTAGGAAAAATAGTAAAAACATTAGAAGAAAATGGACTTTCTGATAATACTTTAATAATTTTTACAAGTGACAACGGTGGAGCTGGATACATTGAACTGCCTGATATCAATAAACCTTATAGAGGATGGAAGTTAACCCATTTTGAAGGAGGCATGCATGTGCCTTTTCTCGCTAAATGGCCTTCTCAAATTAAAAAAGGCACTAGATATTCAAATCCAATACATCACACGGATATATTTCATACCATAGCAGCAGCGGCAAAAGCCAAGGTTCCTGATGACAGAAAGCTAGACGGGGTTGATTTGTTACCTTTTGTAAGAGGAGAAAACAAGAACCCTCCCCATAAAACTCTTTTTTGGAGAGAAGGAGATCATCAAACTGTCTTGCATGAGGGCTGGAAGTTAATAAAATCTGGTCGTATAAACAAAAGATGGTTGTTTAATCTAAATAAAGATCCCTTGGAAAGAATAAACCTAGTTGAAGAAAACAAAGATATAGTTTCTGAGTTAGAAAATTTATTGGCCCGACACAACCAAGAACAAGTAGAACCATTATGGCCAAGTATCTGGGAATCTCCGCAGCTGATTGATAAACACGGAGGTCAGGAATACGAAGAGGGAGACGAATATATATAC
>LUMW01000225.1_pt2 | contig 32766 bp, 32 predicted proteins | sample 729761 | NCBI WGS metagenome assembly LUMW01 (sample SAMN03860302, study PRJNA289734) | marine metagenome | biome: seawater column; feature: ocean; material: water; isolation source: Red Sea water column Station 192 - depth 500m | place: Saudi Arabia: Red Sea | collected 2011-10-15 | depth 500 m
GAACGCCCCGAGCCGCTCCGGCGGCCCGCCGGCCAGCTGCTCCCACGTGCCGAGCATCTGACGCAGCTGCACGTCGGGCCTGGCGAAGCCGACCGTGAGGACCAGGGCCGACACACGGTCCGGGTGGCGCAGCGCGGCCTGGATCGCGACCGAGCACCCGAAGGACACGCCCGCGACCGGGACGCGCTGGTGGCCCTCGGCGTCGAGCGCCTCGACGAGACGGTCGGCCAGCACCTCCGGACGCAGGACCGACGGCAGGTCGTCGAGGGGTCCGGACCCGCCCGTGCCGGGGTACCGCGAGCCCACGAACGACCACCGGTCCCCCAGCGCGTCGAGCAGCGGCGAGAAGTTGGCGTCGACGTCGCCGGACGCACCGTGCGCGAGGCCCATCGCCCGACCACGCCCCGCGCACACGTACTCGGCGTCCCCGAGCCGCTCGACGCGCAGCGCGACGGCCGTCACCGGGCCACCGCCGCCGCTGCCGCGCGGGCCTGGCGCCGGGTCCCGAGACGACGCATCGCCGGTTCCTCCACGAGGCGGTGCAGCGCCGTCGCGAAGCCGAGCGTCAGCGCGAAGACCAGCAGCCAGTCCGCGATCGCGAGCGGCACCGGGTACGTGGCGCCGTGCTGCCAGGTGATGCGGACCGTGTACATGACGATCTGCTGCGCCATGTAGAACCCGAAGGACACCTCGCCGAGCCAGACCATCGGCCGCGACGAGACCCAGGTGCCACGGCCTGCGAGGTCGCGCTGGACGGTGGCCACGACGACCATCATGAGCGGCACGAGCATGACGGCCACGAAGCCGAGCACGAAGGGGCCCAGCGAGGCCACCACGTAGCCGACGAGCACCGCCGTCCACGCCACCCACGGCGCGATGGTCGGCACCCGACGCTCCGCGACCAGGCGTGCGAGCAGCATCCCCGCCACGAACTCGAGCAGACGAGGCAGCGGGAGGTTGTAGCCGAACCAGAACTGCAGGTTGGTCACGGGCATGCCGTCGACCCCCGGCCCGTCGGGCAGCGACATCGTGACGAGCGCGACGACCACGGTGCCCGCGACGCACGCCGCGAGGGCGAGCGCGAGGCGGTCGGCCCGAAGCCGCCTGACGAGCGGGACGAGCGCGGGGAAGGACAGGTAGAACAGCAACTCGCTGCAGAGCGACCAGCTGGGCAGGTTGACCGACAGGTAGACGTCGTGGACCGGGATCCAGGAGCTGACGAGGACGAGGTTGGGCAGGTACTCCCACGGCGACCCCGCGAGGGCGAACGCGTACAGGACCATCGCCACGGACCAGGTCACCACGTGCAGCGGGAAGATCTTCGCCAGTCGCTTGCGCACGAAGGCTGCGGTCCCCCGGCTCTCCGAGCACCGCCAGGTCAGCAGGAACCCGCTCAGCACGAAGAAGAACGACACCCCGGTCCAGCCGCCCTGGCCGAGCAGCGAGGCGTACGTGCGCGCCCACCGCCCGTCGGCGAAGGGGTTGAGCCCGAAGTCGACGAGCGAGAGGTGGAACGCGAAGACCGGCAGCGCCGCGAGCCAGCGCAGCCCGGTCAGGCCGGGCAGCGGACTGCGGCGGTCGACGGCGACCGGAGTGGTCGGGCGGAGCACGGGACGCGACACGTCAGTGCGTCGCCCGCTTTCCGCAGGACGTCTCGTGCTTGCATCATCATTCACGCCGATATAGTAGCGAGACCTCTCGCACAAGAGCCAGGGTGACCGTAGACACCCTGGCTCCCGTGCCGTCGAGGATCTGTCAGCCGGGGATGCGGCGCATCCACCCGTGGCGGTCCTCGGCTCGGCCGTACTGCAGGTCGACGAGCGCGGAACGGACGTCCATCGTGATCTTCCCGGCCTCGCCGTCGCCGGCCACGGCCTCGCCACCGTCCCACTTGAGCACGCCCACGGGCGTCACCACGGCGGCGGTGCCACAGGCGAAGACCTCGGTGATGGTGCCGTCGGCGGTGCCCTCGCGCCACTCGTCGATGCTGACCCGGCGCTCGACGACGTCGTGCCCGAGGTCGCGGGCGATGGTCAGGATCGACTCGCGGGTGATGCCCTCGAGGATCGAGCCCGACAGCTCCGGCGTGACGATCGAGCCGTCGGACTGCACGAAGTACAGGTTCATGCCGCCGAGCTCCTCGATCCAGCGCTGCTCGGTGGAGTCGAGGAAGGCGACCTGCTGGCAGCCGTGCTGCGCGGCCTCCTGCTGCGGCAGCAGGCTCGCGGCGTAGTTGCCGCCGCACTTGGCCGCGCCGGTGCCCCCGGCGCCCGCCCGCGAGTACTGCGTCGACAGCCAGATCGAGACGGGCTTGACGCCACCGGGGAAGTAGGCGCCGGCCGGCGAGGCGATCACGCAGTACGTGACGTGCTGGCTGGGGCGCACGCCGAGGAAGGCCTCGGAGGCGAACATGAACGGCCGCAGGTACAGGCTGGTCTCGCCGCCCTCGGGCACCCAGGCGCGGTCGGCGGCCACGAGGGCGTCGATCGACCCGAGGAACCAGTCCTGCGGGAGCTCGGGCAGGGCGAGGCGGTGCGCCGAGCGTTGCAGACGCGCGGCGTTCTCCTCCGCCCGGAACACGCGGACCGAGCCGTCGGCCCAGGCGTAGGCCTTCAACCCCTCGAAGATCTCCTGCGCGTAGTGCAGGACGGCCGTGGCGGGGTCCAGCTGCAACGGTCCGTAGGGCACGACGCGGGCGTCGTGCCAACCCTGCTCGGGCGTCCACTCGGCCAGGAACATGTGGTCGGTGAAGTGGTTGCCGAACCCCGGAGAGGCGAGGATCGCCTCCCGTTCGGCGTCCGTCCGCGCAGCCGGGTTGGTCTCGACGGTGGGGGCGAACGGTGCGGAGGTCATGCTGGACACGGTAGTCCTTTCGAGGTCGTGGAGGCGGGAGGTCAGACCGCCGCTACGCCCTCGGCCGCGGCCGCGCTGGCGCGCGCGGCGATGGCCTCCCCCACCTCCTCGGTGCTGCGGGACTGGGCACCGGCGGCCGTGCCGCGCTCGGCGATGTCGGCCTCGACGGCCGCGCTGATCTGAGCGGCCGCCTGCGGGTGGCCGAGGTGCTCCAGCAGCAGCGCTCCGGACAGGATCGCCGCCGTCGGGTCGGCCTTGGACTGGCCCGCGATGTCGGGCGCCGAGCCGTGCACGGGCTCGAACATGCTCGGGGCGGTGCGGTCGGGGTTCACGTTGCCGCTCGCCGCCAGTCCGATGCCGCCGGTGACGGCCGCCGCGAGGTCGGTGAGGATGTCGCCGAACAGGTTGTCGGTGACGATCACGTCGAAGCGGCCCGGGTCGGTGACGAGGAAGATCGTCGCCGCGTCGACGTGCAGGTAGTCGACGCTGACGTCGGGGAACTCCTCGCCGACGGCCGCGACGGTGCGCGTCCAGAGGTGTCCGGCGTGCACCAGCACGTTGTTCTTGTGCACCAGGGTCAGCTTGCGGCGCGGTCGCGCCTGGGCCCGGGCGAACGCGTCGCGCACGACGCGCTCGACGCCGTACGCCGTGTTGACGCTGACCTCCGTGGCCAGCTCGTGCGGCGTGCCGACGCGGATGGCGCCGCCGTTGCCGACGTACGGGCCCTCGGTGCCCTCGCGCACGACCACGAAGTCGATCGGGCCGCGCTCCGTCACGTGCGAGCCCAGCGGCGTCGGCACCCCCGGGTAGAGCGTGCTCGGTCGCAGGTTCACGTAGTGGTCGAGCTCGAAGCGCAGCCGCAGCAGCAGACCGCGCTCGAGCACGCCCGACGGCACGCTGGGGTCGCCGACCGCACCCAGCAGGATGGCGTCCTGGCCACGGATCTCCTCCAGCACGCTGTCCGGCAGGGTCTCCCCCGTCGCGTGGTAGCGACGGGCACCCAGGTCGTAGTCGACCGTGTCGAAGGACAGGTCGTGCTGCGCGGCGACGGTGTTCAGCACCGTCAGCGCCTGGGTCGTGACTTCGGGGCCGATGCCGTCGCCGGGGACGACGGCCAGCGTGTAGGAGCGCGTCATGAGGCTCATCCTAGGAGGCGCGGTCTCAGGATCTGAAACCGCGGTCTCACTCGATGGACGCTCTCAGTTGTCGTCCGGGCGCTCGGCCGGCTCCACGGCGGGCGTCACGGCGTCGTCGCGCAGGTGGGCGGGTCCCCACTCGATCGGGTAGGTGTTCATGGTCTCTCCTGAGGTGGTGCGAGGGTCGGTCCGTCGAGTGACGGACGCTGGACGGTGCGGGCACAGCACCGACCCGACGGCTCCAGGAGGTCGTGTCACCCGGTGATGACCGGATGGTTCAGGAGAGGGGACCAGGTCGTGGTCCCGACGAGAGATGAAGCTGACCTGCTGCGGAACGGTCGGGCCAACGCCTGGACTCCGCGGCAGGGTGTGGCCCTAGGAGGCCCCGCCGCGGCAAGCGATGACTACGAGCTGCTTCCGCATGATGTCGACCACCCTACCCGCCGTCCGTCGCCGCGTCGGGAGCGCCGTGCGGTGTGTCTCGGTCGGTGAGACGTCGCCGCTGGGGCGACGTGACGGCGGTGACACACTGACCGGGTGAGTGCGCCTGCGGAGATCCCCGACCTCGTCGCCCGGTCCCTCGATCTTGCGCGACAGCGAGGGTTCATCACCTCGACGCGGCACGAGACCGGCCGGCTCCTGGCCGCGCTCGCCGCCTCGCGCGCCGGCACGCTGGCCGAGCTCGGCACCGGCACGGGCGTGGGCTCCGCGTGGCTCTCCAGCGGTGCCCGCAAGGAGGCGCGCATCGTGAGCGCCGAGCTCGACCCCTCGCTCGCCGGCGACGTGCAGCAGATCTTCGCCGACGTCGACAACGTCGAGATCGTGGCGGGCGACTGGTCGGCGCTCGAGGAGCGCGCCCCGTTCTCCCTGCTGTTCGTCGACGTCCGCGAGGTCATGGAGCAGATCGACGTCCTCGCGAACCTCCTCGAGCCGGGCGGCATCGCGGTCCTCGACGACTTCGTCCCGTCCGTCCACTGGCCGCCGATCGTCGACGGCCAGGTCGACGTGGTGCGCGAGCAGTGGCTCACCGACGAGCGCTTCGCCGCGGTGGAGCTGCTCATCGACGAGGGTGCGTCCCTCGTCATCGCGACGCGACGCTGAGCCCGCGAGGCTCGCGGACGCGGCGCACCTGCACCAGCGGCAGGAACATCTGCACGACGGGCCCGATCACGAGGGCGTAGACCACGGTGCCGATCCCCACGGTCCCCCCGAGCGCGAAGCCCACGAGGAGCACGGTCAGCTCCAGTGCCGTGCGCACCAGCCGCACGCTGCGGCCCGTGCGACGCACGAGCCCGGTCCAGAGCCCGTCGCGCGGGCCGGTCCCGAGGTCGGCGCCGATGTAGAGCGCGCCGGCCAGGCCGTTGCCCACGACGCCGAGCAGCAGGAAGGCCACCTGGATGGCGAGGTGGTCGGGCGTGGGCAGCCACGCGAGCGTGACGTCGACCGCGACACCGACGAGCAGCACGTTGAGCACGGTGCCGATGCCGGGGCGCTGGCGCAGCGGCACCCAGAGGAGCAGTACGACGGCACCGACCAGGATCACGACCTGCCCGAAGGTCAGCGGCAGGTGGTGGGTCAGTCCCTCGTGGAACACGTCCCAGGGGTCGAGGCCGAGCCCGGACTCCACCATCAGCGCCATGGTGGCGCCGTAGAGCCACAGGCCGAGGACGAGCTGGGCGAGGCGGCGGGTCATCGCGGCCATGTGCGCGTCCCCTCCTGGTCGTGGCGCGAGGCCGGGGGCGGACGCATGCCGTAGCCGTCGCGGGACACGGCGCGCAGACCGAGCCCCGACGGCACGCACGCCAGCAGCAGCAGGAGGACGAGGAGCATGGGACCAGGGTCGAGCCCGGGTGGCCTCGTGCGACAGAGCCACTTCAGACACGGTGGCTGCGGCCACTTCGCCTGAAGTGGCCCTTTCGCCCGGGTCCATTGAGGCGGCATGCTGGGCGCGTGGACCCCCGTACCTCCGCCTTCCGGCTCGCGGCGCTGATCGGCACGCTCCCCGACGGTCCCGCGTACCGCACGCTCGCCGACAGCATCCGCCTGCTCGTCGTCGACGGTCGACTGCTCGACGGCACCCGGCTGCCGAGCGAGCGCGCCCTGGCCCAGGCGATGGGCCTGAGCCGCACCACCACGACGCGGGCGTACGACGAGCTGCGCCGCCGCGGGGTCCTGCACTCGCGCCAGGGCAGCGGCAGCGTGCTGAGGGTGCCCACCACGTCGGCCACCGCGAGCAGCCTGATCGTCGACCCCGACGACCCCGACACCATCGCGATGACGTTCTCGGCACCGACCGGGCCCTCCGGGCTCACCCGTGCCTTCCAGGCGGCGGCGGAGCAGCTGCCGTCGCTGCTCACGACCACCGGCTACCTGCCCGACGGCCTTCCCGCCCTGCGCGAGCTCGTCGCCGCCGAGTACGCCCGGGCGGGCATCCCGACCGACCCGGACCAGATCATCGTCACCAACGGCGCCCAGGGCGCGATCTCGCTGGTGGGGCGCACGTTCGGTCGACCCGGGGCCGGACTCCTCGTCGAGGGCACGTCGTACCCGCACGGGGTCGAGTCGCTGACCGGGTTCGGCTACCGGACCGCTCCCCTGCCGATCGGTGACGACCCGTGGGACCTGGAGGCGGCGAGCACGAAGGCCCCGCACGTCGACGCCGCGTACCTGATCCCCGACTTCCACAACCCGACCGGTGCGGTCATGCCGGAGGGCACGCGGCTGCGGCTCGCCCGGACGCTGCGACGGCACGACGTGCTGACGGTCGTCGACGAGTCGATGCGTCGCCTGGACCTCTCCGGCGACGGACTGCCGACGTCGTACGCCGCCCACGACCCCGACGCGATCGTCGTCGACTCCCTATCGAAGGTGCTGTGGGGCGGCCTGCGGATCGGCTGGATCCGCGCTCCGCGGCGCCACGTCACCGCGCTGCTGCAGTCGCGCATGCGTCACGACCTCGGGACCGCTGCGTTCGACCAGCTGGTGGCCGCGGAGGTCCTGCGGCACCACACGCACCTCTTCGAGGAGACCGTCGCCCGGTTGCGCGGTCAGCGGGCGGCGCTGGTCGGCGCGCTGAGCGAGCGGCTGCCCGACTGGGAGGTCCCGGTGCCCCCGGGCGGGCCGAACCTGTGGGTCGGCCTGCCGAGCCGCTCGTCGAGCCTGCTCGTGGCCGCGGCGGCGCAGGAGGGGCTGCACCTCACGCCCGGCCCGCGGTTCACGCTCGGCGCACCGAGCGCCGGCGAACGTCGTCTGCGCCTGCCGTGCACCGCCCCCGAGCACGTCGGCGTCGAGGCCGTCGAGCGGCTCGCGCGTGCGTGGTCGGTCGTGGTGTCGGGGCGGCGTTGCCACACCGCCGGGCCGGCCGTCGACCTCATCGCCTAGTCCCGTCGGGGGCGCGCCACGAGGCGTCCCAGAAGTGCCACTCGCGGTCGGTCGCGTCCGCGTACGCCTCGAGCATCTCGGCGACGTACCGGCTGTCGGCGGCGAGCCGGTCGGCCGTCGCCTCGGCCCGGGCGACCGCCGCCTCGAAGGCGGGGTCGTCGTACGTGGCGATCCACGCGCCGTAGGGATGGGCGTCCAGGTCGCCCGCGGTCGACGCGAGGTGCCGCCCGACCTCGGCGTACACCCGGAAGCACGGCAGGACCGCCGCCACCGCGACCTCGACCGGCGACTCCTCGGCATGACGGGCGAGCGCGTCGACGTAGTCGCGGCACGCGCTGGTCGGGACGTGCGTGGCCGGCTCGACCCCGCGCCGTGCGAGCTCACCCACGTGCAGCGAGCGCTCGGCCTCGACGGCACCGGCGGCGAAGCCGGCCCACGCACCGACGTCGTCGACGTCGGGCAGGCGCGACGCGATGCGCGCGAGGGTGCGGGCGTAGCCGACGAGGTAGTGCGCGTCGTCGGCCAGGTAGTGGGCGAAGACGGCGTCGGGCAGCGTGCCGCCGGCCAGACCGGTGACGAACGGGTGGCGGCAGACGTCGGCGTAGCGGTCGGCCACGTGCGTCCACGCCCGTGCGGAGAACGCGGTCGTCATGCCGTCGTCTCCCGGAGCCGGACAAGGTGGTCGACGGGGCCGCGGCCCTGCCCGACCTGCCGCTCGGCGCCGGACGCGAGCGCCTCGCCGAGGTAGGCCTTGGCGGCCCCGACGGCGTCGGCCAGCGGGTCGCCCAGGGCCAGCCGCGTCGCGACCGCGGCCGAGAGCGTGCATCCCGTGCCGTGGGTGTGGGGCGTGTCGATCCGGGGCGCCCGGAACCACGTGCTGCCGCGACGGTCGACCAGCAGGTCGTCGCTCGCCGGACCGTCGCCGTGACCGCCCTTGAGCAGGACGGCACCAGGCCCCAGCGCGAGCAGTGCCCGGCCCAGCTCGCCGGGGTCGGTCTGCGCGGCGAGGCCCGTGAGCACGGAGGCCTCCGGCAGGTTCGGCGTCACCAGCGTCGCGCTCGGGAGGAGGAGGTCGCGCAGGGCCGCCTCGGCGTCCCGCGGCAGCAGCCGGTGGCCCGACGTCGAGACCATCACGGGGTCCACGACGAGCGCGGGCACGTCGGCGAGAAGCTCGGCGACCAGCTCGACCAACGCCGGCGAGCCCAGCATGCCGACCTTGACCGCCCGGACGTCGAGGTCCTCAAGGACGACCTCGAGCTGGCCGCGGACGACGTCGAGCGGCACCTCGTGCACGGCGCGGACCCCGGTCGTGTCCTGCACCGTCACGGCGGTGACGACGGTCGCCGCGTACGCGCCGAGCGCCGTGGCCGTCTTGAGGTCGGCCTGGATCCCGGCTCCCCCCGACGGGTCGGAGCCTGCGACGGTGAGCACCACCGGCTCGCGACCCGTCATGCCGACACGTCCTCGCGTCGGGCTGCGAGTGCGACGTCGACGACCCGACGCAGCCGGGCGGCGACCGCACGCGGGTCGGGGTCGGCGCCGACCGCACGCACCACGGCCACGCCGTCGAGGCCGGCCCGCACGGCCGGGCCGGCCGTGGTCTCGTCGAGGCCACCGATGCCGACGACCGGCAGCCGTCCGCCGACCCGTGCCGTCACCGAGGCCACGCCGGCGAGGCCGAAGGCCGGTGCCGTGTCGTGCTTCGTCGGCGTGTCGTGGACGGGGCTCACCGCGAGGTAGGTGCACGCGGCGAGGGCCGACGCGTCGTCGAGCTGCGCGAGGGTGTCGACCGACCAGCCGACGACCGCGTCGGGACCGGCCGCCGACCGCAGCACCGTGGGGTGCGCGTCCGCGCGACCGCCGTGCACCCCGTCGGCCCCCGGGACGACGTGGTCGTTCGCGAGCACGGGCACCCCCGAGCCGACGAGGGCGTCGCGCAGCAGCTTGACCTGGGCCTCGACCTCGGCCGGGGTGGCCTGCTTGTCGCGGACCTGCACGCAGGTGACGCCACCCTCGACCGCGGGGACGACCACGCGACGCAGGTCGGCGCCGAAGGACGGGTCGGTCACGAGGTAGAGGCGCAGGTCGGGGACGCCGCTCATGCCGGCACCGGACGGACGCGCCCGACGAGCTCGAGCCCGTCGGGGTCGGCCAGCCGGTCGACGAGCGCGACCCGCAGGCTGGCCGGACCCTGTGCGACCGCGGCGGCCGACGTGCCCGCAGCAGCCAGCAGTCCCATGGCTCCCGCAGCCGCATCGAGCGGGTCGTCGACGACCGCGCAGGCCGCCGCGACGAGGGCGCTCGAGGAGCAGCCGAGCGCGGTGATCATCGGCATCCACCGGTGCCCGCCGACCACGTGGAGCGTGCGGTCGCCGTCGGTCACGACGTCGACCTCGCCACTCACCACGACGACGCACCCGTGCTCGCGGGCGACGAGCGCGGCCGCGTCGTGCGCGTCGTGCGAGGCGGCGAGGCTGTCGACGCCTCGCGAGCCGCCGACGGCGCCGGCGAGAGCCAGCACCTCCCCCGCGTTGCCCCGCACCACGGTGGGCCGCAGCTGCAGGAGGTCGGCGACGAGCTCGCGGCGGTATGCCGTCGCGCCCACGGCGACGGGGTCGAGCACCCAGGGCGTGGCGTCGGCCTGCGCCCGCTCGGCGGCCAGGCGCATGCCGTCGGCCCACGACGGCGACGGGGTGCCGATGTTGACGCAGACGGCGTCGGCGAGCGCCGCCATGTCGGCGGACTCGTGGGGGTCGTGGACCATCGCGGGCGACGCGCCCGCGGCCGACAGCACGTTGGCTGCCAGGTCCATCGAGACGTAGTTGGTGAGGCACTGCACGAGCGGGCTGCGCTCGCGCAGGGCCGTCGTGACGGCAGACGTCGGATCCATGTGTCTCCCTCGCGCCGGTGCTAACCGGATCAGGTTCGGCGGGTGTCATCTCAGCCCCTGCGGGGCACCCCGGACACGTCGACCATAGCGAAGGCCCCCGTCCGGTGGACGGGGGCCTTCGTGGGTCAGGCGTCAGCGAGCTGCCCCGACACCGGAGGCGTCAAAGAGCTGCCCCGACGCCGGAGGCGTCAACGAGCTGCCCCGACGCCGGAGGCGTCAACGAGCTGCAGAGCCCTCGACGTAGTCGGCGTCCTGCTGCTTCCACGAGAAGTGGGAGCGCAGGACCTTGCCGGTGGCCTCGATGGGGTGCTGGGCCTCCTGCTCGCGCAGGGCGAGGAACTCGGCGGCGCCGTTGTCCTGGTCGTCGATGAACCGCTTGGCGAAGGTGCCGTCCTGGATGTCGGCGAGGACGGCCTGCATGCGCTCCTTGACGGAGGCGTCGACGACGCGGGGTCCGGAGACGTAGTCGCCGTACTCGGCCGTGTCGGAGATGCTCCAGCGCTGCTTGGCGATGCCGCCCTCCCACATGAGGTCGACGATGAGCTTGAGCTCGTGGAGCACCTCGAAGTAGGCGATCTCGGGCTGGTAGCCGGCCTCGGTCAGGGTCTCGAACCCGGCCTGGACGAGGTGCGACATGCCACCGCAGAGCACGGCCTGCTCGCCGAAGAGGTCGGTCTCGGTCTCCTCGGTGAAGGTCGTCTTGATGACGCCGGCGCGGGTGCCGCCGATGGCCTTGGCGTAGGAGAGGGCGAGGTCCCAGGCGCCCTGGGTGGCGTCCTGCTCGACCGCGATGATGTCGGGGATGCCGCGCCCGGCGACGAACTCGCGGCGCACGGTGTGGCCGGGTGCCTTCGGGGCGACGAGGAGCACGTCGACGCCTGCCGGGGGCTTGACGTAGCCGTAGCGGATGTTGAAGCCGTGGCCGAAGACGAGCGCGTCGCCGTCGACGAGGTTGGGCTCGATCGACTCGGCGTACACGTGACGCTGGACCTGGTCGGGGGTCAGCACGACGATGACGTCGGCCTCCTCCACGGCGTCGGCGACGTCGAGGACGCGCAGGCCCTCGGCCTCGGCCTTCTCGCGGCTCTTGGAGCCCGGGGCGAGGCCGATGCGGACGTCGACGCCCGAGTCGCGCAGGTTGAGGGCGTGCGCGTGCCCCTGGCTGCCGTAGCCGATGACGGCCACCTGCTTGCCCTGGATGATGCTGAGGTCTGCGTCGTCGTCGTAGAACAGCTCGGCCACTGGATTCTCCTGGTGTCGTGGTGTGGGTCGGGGGGTCAGGCGCTGTGGTGCCCCGGCACCGTCCGCAGCGTGCGGTCGGTGATGGAGCGGGCGCCTCGTCCGATCGCGACGCGACCGGACTGGGCGATCTCGCGGATGCCGAACGGCTCGAGCACGTTGAGCATGGCCGTGAGCTTGCCGGAGTCGCCGGTGGCCTCGATGGTGACGGCGTCCGTGGACACGTCGACCACCTTGGCGCGGAACAGCTGGACGGTCTCGAGCACCTGGCCGCGGGTCTGCGCGTCGGTGCGGACCTTGATGAGCATCAGCTCGCGCTCCACCGCGGAGGAGGAGTCGAGCTCGACGATCTTGAGGACGTTGACGAGCTTGTTGAGCTGCTTGGTGACCTGCTCGAGGGGCAGCTCGTCGACGTTCACGACGATCGTCATGCGAGAGATCTCGGGGATCTCCGTGGGGCCGACGGCGAGGGAGTCGATGTTGAACCCGCGCCGCATGAACAGGCTCGAGACGCGCGCGAGGACGCCGGGCGTGTTCTCGACCAGGACGCTGAGGGTGTGCTGGGTGGTCATGCCGTGTGCCCTGCCTCTCGGTGCCGGTCGCTCACAGGTCCTCGTCCTCCCACTCGGGCGCGAGGTCGCGCGCGATCTTGATGTCGTCGTTGCTGGTGCCGGCGGCCACCATCGGCCAGACCATGGCTTCCCGCTCGACCACGAAGTCGATGACGACGGGCCGGTCGGTGATGGCCATGGCCTGCTCGATGGTGGCGTCGAGCTGGTCGGGGCTGTCGCAGCGCAGACCGACGCAGCCGTAGGCGTCGGCGAGCTTGACGAAGTCGGGGATGCGGCGCGCGCCGATCGACTCCGGGCCCGTGTTGAGGTCGGTGTTGGAGTAGCGGCCCTCGTAGAAGAGGGTCTGCCACTGGCGCACCATGCCGAGCGAGGAGTTGTTGATGACGGCGACCTTGATCGGGATGCCCTCGAGCGCGCAGGTGGCGAGCTCCTGGTTGGTCATCTGGAAGCAGCCGTCGCCGTCGATGGCCCACACGACGGAACCGGGCAGCCCGACCTGCGCGCCCATGGCGGCGGGCACGGAGTAGCCCATGGTGCCGGCGCCGCCGGAGTTCAGCCACTGGCGGGGACGCTCGAAGTCGATGAAGTGGGTGGCCCACATCTGGTGCTGGCCGACGCCCGCCACGTAGGTGGCCTCGGGGCCCGCGATGGCGCTGATCCGCTCGATGACGGTCTGCGGCGCGAGACCCTCGCCGGGCGTGTCGTACGCGACCGGGAACTTGTCCTTGACGGCGAGCATCTGCTGGCGCCAGGCCGTGTAGTCGCCCTTCGTGCCGGTCTCGTCGGCCTGCTTGCGCAGCGTGACGACGAGGTCGGCGATGACCTCGCGGCAGTCGCCGACGATCGGCACGTCGACCTCGCGGTTCTTGCCGATCTCGGCCGGGTCGATGTCGGCGTGGATGACCTTGGCGCCGGGCGCGAAGGTCTCCAGCTGTCCGGTGACGCGGTCGTCGAAGCGGGCGCCGAGCGAGATCAGCAGGTCCGACTTCTGCAGGGCGGCGACGGCGGCGACCGTGCCGTGCATGCCGGGCATGCCGAGGTGCAGCTCGTGGCTGTCGGGGAACGCGCCGCGCGCCATCAGCGTGGTGACGACGGGGATGCCGGTGAGCTCGACCAGCATGGCCAGCTCGGCCGCGGCGTCGGCCTTGATCACGCCGCCGCCCACGTACAGGACGGGCCGCTCCGCTGCGGCGATGAGGCGTGCGGCCTCGCGCACCTGCTTGCCGTGGGGGCGCGTGGTGGGCCGGTAGCCCGGCAGCGCGAGCTCGTTCGGCCAGTGGAAGGTGGTGGTGGCCTGCAGAGCATCCTTCGCGACGTCGACGAGCACGGGTCCGGGGCGGCCGGTGCTGGCGATGTGGAACGCCTCGGCGACGACGGTGGGGATGTCGGCGGGGTCGGTCACGAGGTAGCTGTGCTTGGTGATCGGCATCGTGATGCCGCGGATGTCGGCTTCCTGGAAGCCGTCGGTGCCGATGAGGCTCGACGACACCTGGCCGGTGATCGCGACGATCGGCACGGAGTCCATGTAGGCGTCGGCGATGGCGGTGACGAGGTTCGTCGCGCCCGGGCCGGAGGTGGCCATGCACACGCCGACGCGGCCCGTAACCATCGCGTAGCCCTGCGCCGCGTGGCCCGCGCCCTGCTCGTGACGCACCAGCACGTGGCGGATGCTCGAGTCGAACAGCGGGTCGTAGGCGGGCAGGATCGCGCCGCCGGGGATGCCGAAGATGACCTCGACACCCGCGTGCTCGAGCGACCGGACGAGGCTCTGGGCGCCCGTCAGCGTGTCGCTGCTCGGCCTCGTGACCACTTCCGTCATCGCTTCGTCCTCATCTCGTCTGGTCGTGCCCGGTGGGTGTGCTGCGTGCTCGTCGGCCCCGGCGTGGCGCCGGCCGGCGTCCTGTCCCCTCGCATGAAAAAACCCCCCGGCCAATGATGGCGCACGGAGGGTGACGCGAGACGGCGGGTCGTCGCGTCAGTCGTCTACGACAAGGCGGGTGAACGGCACCTCGACAGTCTCGCCCTCCCACGGGGCGTGGTCAAGTTCTGAGACAGGTCGTACCAGCATCCGGACGGCATGGGTGGGGATCAGTGGTGGTCGTGGCGTCGTGGGTGCACTACCGCAGGTGGTCTCGTCGTGCTGGTGCGCTGCCGCAGGGGTCGTGACCTTGCTGGTGCGCTGCCTCGGCTGGCGCTGGGTGTGGTCTCCGAAAGGGCCTCGACCGGGCGGTTGGCAGCAGCGTCGGGTTGGGCACTCGGGCTGTGGGTCGCGTGGGACGCAAGGATCTGCGTTCGTGCGTGAGGCTCCGAGGCTTCTGCGTTTCCTACGGGATCCCGTCACCAACGCAGAAGCGTTCGACCTCAGGCGCGCGAAGGAAGAATCTTGGGTGCCCTTTGCGTTGGGGTGGGCAGAGCCCTTCTCCCTTCTCGTGGCACGGTCCACGAGAAGGGAGAAGCACTGACACGCCTGACCCCGCCGGCGGTGGATATGCCACCTGTAGAGCGCTCCGAAGGTGGCAGATCCACCGATGGGACGCAGAAACGCAGATCCTTGAGTCCATCCCGAGTGCAACCCGCAGCCCGAGACCCCAGACCAGCACGCTCGCCAACCGCCCGGTCGAGGCCCTCTCGGAACGCAGCTCCACGAGAAACCGCGCCGACGCAGCCCCACCTCGAGTCGAAGCCGCGCGGACGCAGCCCCACCCGAGGGAGAACCCACGCCGACGCACCCGCAGGTCGAGGGAAGTCCCACCCTCACCAGGGCGAGACGGCGTAGTCCTTGAGGAAGACGCCGTGCACGTCCTCGCCCGCCTCTCCGCGGACGATCGGGTCGTACACGCGGGCGGCGCCGTCGACGAGGTCGAGGGGGGCCTTGAAGCCCTCCTCGGCCAGCCGGACCTTGGTGGTGTGGGGGCGTTCGTCGGTGATCCAGCCGGTGTCGACGGCCGTCATGAGGATCCCGTCGGTCTCGAGCATCTCCCCCGCGCTGGTGCGGGTCAGCATGTTCAACGCCGCCTTGCTCATGTTCGTGTGCGGGTGGCCCGGTCCCTTGTAGCGGCGGGAGAACTGGCCCTCCATCGCCGAGACGTTGACGACGTAGGTGCGGCGCGCGGGTGAGGCGGCGAGCGCGGGGCGCAGCCGGCTGATGAGGATGAACGGGGCCGTCTGGTTGCAGAGCTGGACCTCGAGGAGCTCGAGCGCGTCGACCTCGGAGACCGTCTGCACCCAGCTGTTGGTGTCGACGACGTCGGGCACGAGGCCGCCCGCGTCGACGCGGTCCAGGTCGTCTCCTGGCTCAGCCCGGGCGGCAGCGGCACGCCCTCGGACTCCGCCAGCGGGCCGTAGGCGCCCGGCGACCGCCGGACCGTCTGCGCCGCGTTGTTGATGATGATGTCGAGATGGCCGCGCGCCGCGAGGTCGTCGGCCAGCCCGACCACCTGGGCGGGGTCGCGCAGGTCGATGCCGACGACCCGCAGCCGGTGCATCCAGTCGGCGCTGTCGGGCAGGCTGGCGAACCGACGCACGGCGTCGCGCGGGAAGCGGGTGGTGATGGTGGTCTCGGCACCGTCGCGCAGGAGGCGCAGCGCGATGTACATGCCGATCTTGGCCCGGCCGCCGGTGAGCAGCGCCCGACGCCCGGTGAGGTCGGTGCGTGCGTCGCGCTTGGCGTGGCTCATGGCCGCGCAGTCGGGGCACAGCTGGTGGTAGAACGCGTCGACCAGCGTGAACTTGCGCTTGCAGATGTAGCACCCGCGGGGCACCTGCAGCACGCCTGCCGTCGCCCCGCGCGCGGTCGACGTCAGCGCGATGCCGGCCGTCTCGTCGTCGATGCGCTGCGCCGAGCCGGTCGCCGTGCGCTCGACGACCTCGCGGTCGGCGGCGGCGGTCGCCGCTCGCGCGGCCCGACGCCGCTGCTTCTTGACGTCCTTGTAGAACGCGCCGCAGGCACGACGCAGCGCCACGTACGCCTCGTCGTTCTCGCCCAGGAACTGCGCCTCCCCGAGGACCTTCAGGGCGGTCGCGAGCTCCTCGTCGGTGAAGTCGGGCACTACCCGGTGACGGCGCCGTGCGCCGCGGAGCTGACGAGCTTGCGGTACTTCGCGAGCACGCCGGAGGTGTACTTGGGCGCCGCCGGCTCCCAGCCGACCTTGCGCCGCTCGAGCTCGTCGTCGTCGATCTCGACCTCGAGGGTGCGGTTGGCGACGTCGAGCGTGATCGGGTCGCCGTCGCGCACGAACGCGATGGGGCCGCCGTCGACGGCCTCGGGGGCGACGTGGCCGACGCACAGGCCGGTGGTGCCGCCGGAGAAGCGGCCGTCGGTGAGCAGCAGGACGTCCTTGCCGAGACCGGCGCCCTTGATGGCCCCGGTGATGGCGAGCATCTCGCGCATGCCCGGTCCGCCCTTGGGGCCCTCGTTGCGGATGACCACGACGTCGCCGGAGGTGATCGTGCCGTCCTCGAGGGCGTCCATCGCGGCGCGCTCGCCGTCGAAGACGCGCGCGGTGCCGCGGAACACGTCGGAGTCGAAGCCGGCGCTCTTCACGACGGCACCCTCGGGCGCGAGCGACCCGTGCAGGATCGTGAGCCCGCCGGTCTTGTGAATGGGGGCGTCGAGCGGGCGGATGATGTCGCCGTCGAGGCCGAGGTCGATGTCGGCGAGGTTCTCGGCCATGGTCCGACCCGTGACCGTCATGACGTCGCCGTGCATGAGCCCGGCGTCGAGCAGCGCCTTCATGATGACCGGGATGCCGCCGACCTTGTCGACGTCGTTCATGACGTAGCGTCCGAACGGCTTGAGGCCTCGCGGGCGATCGCCAGGAGGTGCAGCACGGCGTTGGTGGAGCCGCCGAGCGCCATCACGACGGTGATGGCGTTCTCGAAGGCCTCGAGCGTCATGATGTCGCGGGCGGTGATGCCCCGGCGCAGCAGCTCGACGACGGCCTCGCCCGACTTGGCGGCGTAGTCGTCGCGACGACGGTCCGGGGCGGGCGGCGCGGCCGAGCCGGGCAGGCTCATCCCGAGCGCCTCGGCGGCGGACGCCATCGTGTTGGCGGTGTACATGCCGCCGCAGGCGCCCTCACCGGGACAGATCGCCCGCTCGATGCGGTCGACCTCCTCACGCGTGATGAGCCCCTTGATGCAGGCGCCGACGGCCTCGAAGGCGTCGATGATCGTGACGTCCTTGCCGTCGACGTTGCCGGGCATGATCGAGCCGGCGTAGAGGAACACGCTGGACAGGTCGAGGCGCGCGGCGGCCATGAGCATGCCGGGCAGGCTCTTGTCGCAGCCGGCCAGCAGCACCGAGCCGTCGAGCCGCTCGGCCATCATCACGGTCTCGACGGAGTCGGCGATGATCTCGCGGCTGACGAGCGAGAAGTGCATGCCCTCGTGGCCCATGCTGATGCCGTCGGAGACGCTGATGGTGCCGAACTCCAGCGGGTAGCCGCCGGCCGCGTGCACGCCCGTCTTGACCGCCTTGGCAAGCCGGTCGAGCGAGAGGTTGCAGGGGGTGATCTCGTTCCAGCTGGACGCGACGCCGACCTGCGGCTTCGGCCAGTCCTCGTCGCCCATGCCCACCGCGCGCAGCATGCCGCGGGCGGCGGTCTTCTCGAGACCGTCGGTGACGTCGCGGCTGCGGGGCTTGATGTCGACGCCGGGCTCGGGCGTCGGGGCGGGGCGGCGTTCGGGGGTCTCGCTGGACATGGGCTGATCCTACGACCGGGCGGCTCGGCGGCGTCCGCTGGTCAGGTCGCCGCATCGTCGGCCCGCACGAGCAGCCGCGCAGCGAGGTGACGCAGCCGCTGCTCGTCGTCGCGGCGCGCCACCTGGAGCCTTGCGCTCATGGCCTGCGGCGTGATCCCCAGCTCCTGGGCAGCGGCCCGCTGCGTCGCGTGTCGCTCGAGCACGTCGACCGCCTGCTGCCCGTCGGCCGACCGGTCGGCGACGAGCCGCGCCAGCACCTGCAGCGCCGTCTCGGCGTCGACGCCGGCCTCCTCGTCACGACCCGTCCCGACGTCGAGGGCGACGCCTGCGGGGCAGCGCGCCGCGCGCTCGACCGCCGTCCGCGCCGCGTACAGGGCAGGGCCTCGCGCGGCCCGCACCGACGTCGGCACGGGGGTCTCGACGTCACCGACGCCGATCCCGATCCACCAGCGCTGCGTCCGGGCGACCAGCACCACGACGTCGACCGCGGCCACGGGATCGTCGACGAGGGCCTGCACCTCGTCGCCGACGGTGCGCTCGAAGCCTCGCACCGTCGGCGTCGCATCCAACGCGCGCAGGAGGTCGGGGACCGCGTCGGCGGCCTGGCGGCTTCGGCGCTGGTCGAGGGTGAGGGCGAACATGACGTCACCCTATCAATGCTTGAGACTTGATTCACGTGTATCAAGCATGAGGACTTGATGTGTCGTCACGTCCGGGAGGACGTCCGAGGCTCGTGGCACGATGACGGCGGAGAGGAGCACCATGACCGACCGGCCCGCCGACCCCTCGGCCGACGCCCCGTCCGGGTCCACACCGCCCGTGGACCCTCCCGTCGAGGCGATCGAGGTCGAGCTGAGCATCCTCGCGGAGGCCCGCAACGAGGTAGGTGCGGCCGACCACAAGGCTTCGATGGTGCTGGCGGTGCTGGGCATCGGCTTCGGGGCGCTGCTCGCCGGGCTCATCGCGCGCGACTGGAGCCCCACCGAACTCGACGTCCCCGGGCGGACGGTCTGGTACGTCGGCGCCCTGCTCGCCGCCGGCTCGGTCGGCGCGGCGGCGCTCGCCGTGTGGCCGCGGTTCACCGTGCCGCCGCCCTCCCCCCAGGTCTACTACTGGGGCCACGTCGCCGCGTTCGGCACCCGGGAGGCCCTCGACGCCTCGCTCGACGCCCAGCCGCCGACCCTGCCGGCACGGACCCGGCACCAGCTCTACGAGCTGTCGCGGATCGTGGCGCGCAAGTACCACTGGGTGCGCGTGGCGATGCGTCTGGCGGGGGCGTCGGTGCCGTTCTTCGTCCTCGCGGCGCTGGTGGGCTACTGACCCGGCGCGGAGGGCGTGAGCACGGTGCCGTGCAGCAGCAGGTCGTGCGCGTGCAGGACGGCATAGGCGCCGCTACGACGCAGGTTCTGCGACACGGCGGAGGCGCTGATGCCCTCCTCGTCGGCGAGGTCGGCCTGGGTCCGACCGTCGAGCACGCCGCGCAGCAGCCGTCGCGACCGCGGCAGCATGCCGCTGACGATCTCGTCGCGCAGGAGCAGGAAGGCGTCGACGTGGGCGGGGTCGGGGTGCTCGGGGGCGCGCGGAACCCCGTCGGCGACGACGTACCAGGTGCGCAGGGTGCGGTCGCGGCCGGTCTCCCGCGCCTTCGCCTCGTTGATGGCGTCGCGGGCGGCCCACCAGCCCGGACCGTCCTGGAGCAGTCCGACGGCACCGTGCCCGAGGTGCTGCACCGGCCCCACGCCGATGCCGGTGCGGGCGTCGAGCTGCTCCGGGAGCTCGAGGCGCAGCAGCAACGACGACCTCAGGGCCTGCTCGACGGTCGCGTAGCGCGCCTGCGCCTCGTCGCCGACCGTGGGCTCGAGCGGCTGCTCGGCGGGCACGGACCGGTTGACGGCGGCCAGCGCGTCCGTGAACGCCCGGTGCACCCAGACGCGGTCGGCGTGCCGGCGCGAGCCCACGAGGTCGACGATCATCGTCACCCGCGTCGACAGCCCCGTCATGAAGATAAGTCTATGCCTTCAGGTAAGACAGAACCTGTTCCTGACATCATGGCCTCATGCACATCGCCTGGGCCGTCGGGAAGACCTTCGCGCACCACGACCCCGACCTCCCGCTGCTCACCGCGGCCATGACCGCCCGCGGCCTCGACGCGCAGACCGCCGTCTGGGACGACCCGGACGTCGACTGGGGCGCCTACGACCTCGTCGTCGTGCGCTCCTGCTGGGACTACGTGCCACGGCGCGCCGAGTTCCTCGCATGGGCCGACGCGGTGCCGCGGCTCGCCAACCCCGCCGCCGTGCTGCGGTGGAACACCGACAAGACCTACCTGCGCGCCCTCGACGAGGCAGGCGTGGCCGTCGTGCCCACGGCGTGGTCCGTGCGGTCCGTCGACGACCTGCCGGCGGCCGAGGAGTGGGTGGTGAAGCCGACCGTCTCCGCCGGCGCGGCCGACACCGCCCGCTGGAGCGACCCGGAGCAGGCCGTCGCCCACAGCCGTCGCCTGCTCGACTCCGGTCGCGCCACCATGACGCAGCCCTACGTCGACGCCGTCGACACCGAGGGCGAGACCGGCATCCTCCTCTTCGGAGGCACCGTGTCGCACGCCTTCCGCAAGGGTGCCCTCCTCACCCGCGGCGACGACCCCCGCAGCCTCCCGGAGCTGAAGGAGGACATCGGGCCGCGTGAGCCGTCCGCCGACCAGGTGGCCTTCGCCCAGCACGCGGTGCACGTGGCGCGGGAGCTCACCGGCCACGAGCTCCTGTACGCCCGGGTCGACGTCGTGACCGGACCCGACGGACGTCCGCGCCTCATGGAGCTCGAGCTGACCGAGCCGTCGTTCTTCCTGCCGCACACCGCGACGGGCGCCGCGACCTTCGCCGACGCCCTCGTGGCACGGCTGTCGGGATGAGGACCACGCGGTCGAGTTCCGCCGAACGCGTTGCGGACGGCCCCGCGAGCGGGCAGGATCGTCGCCCGTGAGCCAGACCCCGGGCCTCGTGCGCTTCCACGACGTCATCAGCGCCGACGGCACGCGGCTGCGCGCCTGGACCAACGACGCCGACGGACCGACCGTGCTGCTGTGCAACGGCCTCGGCACCAACCCCTACGCCTGGCCGACCCTGCTCAACCCCGACTGCGGCGTGCGGGTCGTCTCCTGGAACCACCGCGGCGTCGGCGGCTCGGCACGTCCGGCGGACGGTCGTGTCGACCTCGACTCCTTCGTCGAGGACGCGCTGGCCGTGATGGACGACGCGGGCCTGGAGTCGGCGCCCGTCCTGAGCTGGTCGACCGGCGTGACGGTGGCCTTCGAGCTCGCCGGGCGTCACCCGGAGCGGGTCGAGGGCATCCTGGCCGTCGCCGGCGTCCCGGGCAACACCTTCGGGACGATGCTCGCTCCCCTGCACGTCCCGCCGTTCCTCGCCCGACAGCTGATGGTCAGCCTCGCCCGGGTGACCACGGTGACGGGTCACGGTCTTGCACCGGTGACCCGCAGGCTGCCCTGGACCCGTTCGACGACGGACCTGCTGCGCCGAGCACGGCTCATCGACCCCGCCGCCGACACCGCCGACCTGCAGGCCATGGTGAAGGAGTTCTTCACCACGCACCCCGCCTGGTACGCCCGGCTCGCCCTCGGCGTGTCCAAGCACGCACGGGTGCGCCTCTCCGCCATCGACGTGCCGACCACGTTCGTGGCGGGACGCTGGGACGTGCTCACCGGGGCCCGCGACATGTACACCGCCTCGCAGAACGTCCGCAGGTCCCGCTTCCGCGAGCTCGACGCGACCCACTTCATCCCCGTCGAGCACCCCGACGTCGTGCTCGAGGAGCTGCAGCTCCTCCTCGAGCGGATCGAGGCGCTGCGCGGGACGTGAGACCGTCCGTCGTCAGGCGGGGTCGTCGGCCCACGACGTGCGACCGTCGCCGGTGATCGGGATCGCCGGCCCCGGCGTGACGCGAGGGCGGAACGTCGCCTCGCCCAGACCCCGCACGCGGGCGAGCCACTCCCGCGCGCGCCGACCGCCCTCGCTGACGACGTAGCCCTGCACGTCGAGCCCGGCCGCCACCCCGAGGTCGACGGTGCGGGCGGCGTAGACGCCCTGGGTGACGACGATCGCGGTGTCGGCCTCGAAGACGTCGCGGGCGCGTCGCATGGTGTGCCACGTGCTGAAGCCGGCGTAGTCGGTGAACACGTCGGCGGCCGGCACGCCGGCCTCGAGCACCGCGTCGCGCATGGCGTCGGGCTCGTTGTAGCTCGGCGTGCCGTTGTCGCCCGAGACCAGGATCTTCTCGACCAGCCCCCGGTCGTAGAGCTCGAGGGCGGCACGCACGCGCTGCTCGACGGGGCGACCGAGCGAGCCGTCGGGGTACACGCCGGCGCCCGGGACGATCGCGACCTGAGCCGGGTCGAGGTCGTCCGGCTGACGGGTGATCCGCTCGGACGTGCGACCCACGACCAGGAGGTTCGCGACCACGACCAGCGCGACGCCAACGACGCCGAGGGCGAGGACCGAGATCACCAGCACCCGCGACCACGACCTCGGTCGTCGGCCGACGTCCTCACCCTCGTGCGTCGTCACGGGGTGCTCAGGCGAGCTTCTCGAGGATCAGCTCGCGCACTCGCCCGGCGTCGGCCTGGCCGCGCATCTCCTTCATGACGGCACCGATGAGCGCGCCGGCCGCCTGGACCTTGCCGTCGCGGATCTTCTGCGCGACGTCGGGGTTCGCGGCGATCGCGGCGTCGACGGCCGCTCCGAGCGCACCGTCGTCGGAGACGACCTCGAGCCCCCGGGCGGACACGACCTCCTCGGGCGAGCCCTCGCCCGCCAGGACGCCCTCGAGCACCTGGCGCGCCAGCTTGTCGTTGACCCGACCCTCGTCGATGAGCGCCTGGACGCCGGCGACCTGCTCGGGCGTGACACCCAGCTCGTCCAGACCGACGCCCGCCTCGTTGGCACGTCGGGCCAGCTCGCCCAGCCACCACTTCTTCGCCGCGGCCGGCGTGGCGCCGGCCGCCACTGTCGCGACGACCAGCTCCAGCGCCCCCGCCCCCACGGTGTCGCGCATGTCGAGGTCGGAGAAGCCCCACTCGGCCTGCAGCCGCTTGCGACGCTCTGCCGGCGGCTCCGGCAGGGTGCCGCGCAGCTGCTCGACCCAGTCGCGTGACGGCGAGACCGGTGCGAGGTCGGGCTCGGGGAAGTAGCGGTAGTCGTCGGCGTCGGACTTCGGGCGTCCCGGCGAGGTCGAGCCGTCGGCCTCGTGGAAGTGCCGGGTCTCCTGCAGGATGCTCTGGCCGGCGTCGAGGACGCCCGCGTGCCGTGAGACCTCGAAGCGCACCGCGCGCTCCACCGAGCGGAAGGAGTTGACGTTCTTCGTCTCGCTGCGGGTGCCCAGCGTCGCGGAGCCCTTCGGCTTGAGCGAGAGGTTGACGTCGGCGCGCAGCGAGCCCTGGTCCATCCGGGCGTCGGAGACGTCGAGCGCCACCATGAGGTCGCGCAGGTGCTGGACGTAGGCGCGGGCGACGGCGGGCGCCTTCTCGGCGGGCACCTCGATCGTGCGCGTGACGATCTCGATGAGCGGGATCCCGGCGCGGTTGTAGTCGAGCAGCGAGTGGTCGGCGCCGTGGATGCGGCCCGTCGCACCGCCGACGTGCAGCGACTTGCCGGTGTCTTCCTCCATGTGGGCGCGCTCGACCTCGATGCGGAAGGTCTCACCGTCGACGTCGAGGTCGACGTAGCCGTCGAACGCGATCGGCTCGTCGTACTGCGACGTCTGGAAGTTCTTCGGCATGTCCGGGTAGAAGTAGTTCTTCCGCGCGAACCGGCACCACTCGGCGATCTCGCAGTTGAGCGCGAGCCCGATGCGGATGGCCGACTCGACGGCCTTCGCGTTGACGACGGGCAGCGCACCCGGCAGGCCGAGGCACACCGGGCACACCTGCGTGTTCGGCTCGGCGCCGAACGTCGTGGCGCAGCCGCAGAACATCTTCGTGTTCGTGTTCAGCTCGACGTGCACCTCGAGCCCGAGCACGGGGTCGTAGCGCTCGATCGCCCGCTCGAAGGGGACGAGCGCGGGGGTGGTCTGCGTGCTCATCGGGCGGCTCCCGCGTCGATGTCGGACAGGACGGGTGCGTCGACGAGCCGCTCCAGGGCGGCCCCGACGTTGTACAACCGGTCGTCGGCCTGCGCCGGGGCGAGCACCTGCACGCCCACGGGCAGGCCGGTGTCGCTGGCGAGCCCGACGGGCAGGCTGAGCCCGGGCACGCCGGCCAGGTTGGCCGGGATCGTCGCGACGTCCTCGAGGTACATCGCGAGCGGGTCGTCGCTCTTCTCCCCCAGCCGCCACGCCGTCGTGGGCGCCGTGGGCGAGACGAGCACGTCGACCTGCTCGAAGGCAGCCGCGAAGTCGCGCGCCACCAGGGTGCGCACCTTCTGCGCCGAGCCGTAGTAGGCGTCGTAGTAGCCGCTCGACAGCGCGTACGTGCCGAGGATGATGCGGCGCTTGACCTCGTCGCCGAAGCCGGCGTCGCGGCTGGCCGCCATGACCTGCTCGGCACTCGCGAGCTGGCCGTCGGGCGTGACCCGCAGTCCGTACCGCATGGCGTCGAAGCGGGCCAGGTTGCTCGAGACCTCGCTCGGCATGACGAGGTAGTAGGCGGCGATGCCGTGCTCGAAGCTCGGGCACGAGACCTCCACGACCTCCGCCCCGGCCTGCGCGAGCAGCTCGACCGTCTCGTCGAAGCGCTGCTGGACGCCGGGCTGGAAGCCCTCCCCGCCCAGCTCCTTGACCACGCCGACCCGCAGTCCCGTGACGTCGCCGCGGCGTGCGGCGTCGACGACCGACGGCACCGGGGCGTCGAGGCTGGTGGAGTCGCGCGGGTCGTGGCCGGCGAGCACCTCGTGCAGGAGGGCGGCGTCGAGCACGGAGCGGGCCATCGGACCGACCTGGTCGAGGCTGCTCGCCATGGCGATGACGCCGTACCGCGAGACTCCGCCGTAGGTCGGCTTGACGCCCACGATGCCGGTCATGGCGCCGGGCTGGCGGATCGAGCCACCGGGGTCGGTGCCCAGCGCGAGCGGTGCCTCGTAGCCGGCGACGGCAGCGGCCGACCCGCCGCTCGAGCCGCCGGGGATGCGCTCGGTGTCCCACGGGTTGCGGGCGGGCTTGTAGGCGGAGTGCTCGTTGGACGAGCCCATCGCGAACTCGTCGAGGTTGGTCTTGCCGAGGATCGGCAGCCCGGCGGCGCGCAGCCGCGAGACGACGGTGGCGTCGTACGGCGGCACCCAGCCCTCGAGGATCCGCGAGCCGGCCGTCGTGGGCTGGCCGACGGTGTTGATGAGGTCCTTCACGGCCACCGGCACGCCCGCCAGCGTCGGGAGCGTCTCGCCAGCGGCGCGGCGCGCGTCGACGTCGGCCGCGGTGGCCAGCGCCCCCTCGGGGTCGACGTGCAGGAAAGCGCCGAGCCGGTCGTCGACGTCGGCGATCCGGTCGAGGTGGGCCTGCGTGACGTCGACGGACGTCAGGCTGCCGTCGCCGAGCGCCTCGGCGATCTCGGCGGCCTTCAGGCGGATGGGGTCGCTCATGTCAGTCCTCCCCCAGGATCTGCGGCACGAGGAAGCGCTGCTCCTCGCTGGCCGGCGCGCCCGCGAGGGCCTCGTCGGGCGTGAGACCGGGGCGGACGACGTCGTCGCGGAAGACGTTGTCGATCGGCACGGGGTGGCTCATGGCGGGCACGTCGGCGCTCGCGGCCTCCTGGGTGGGCGACGTCCTCACGCGAGATGGCCGACGACATGCGTCTCCCTTGCGGCTGGGGTGCGGGTACCGACCCATCGTAGTGAGGAGTCACCTCACGTTCACCGGCCTCCCCTACGCTGCGCGTCGTGCTCGAGACCCTCAGCCCCGTGCAGCTCTCCGCCTTCTCCGTCGACGACTCCGACGACGACGACCCCGTCCTCCTCGACGCCAGCGGCCTGGCCGTCGACACGTGGCGCGAGGGCTACCCGTACGCCGAGCGTCTGGACCGCGACACGTACGAGCTGGAGAAGCGTCTGCTGCAGATCGAGCTCATCAAGCTGCAGAGCTGGGTCAAGGAGTCGGGGCAGCGCCTCGTGCTGCTGTTCGAGGGACGCGACGCGGCCGGCAAGGGCGGCACCATCAAGCGCTTCACCGAGCACCTGAACCCCCGCGGCGCGCGGGTCGTCGCGCTGGTCAAGCCGACCGACCGCGAGCAGGGCCAGTGGTACTTCCAGCGCTACGTCTACCACCTGCCGACGTCGGGCGAGATCACGTTCTTCGACCGCTCCTGGTACAACCGGGCCGGCGTCGAGCGGGTGATGGGCTTCTGCACGCCCGAGCAGTACACGGAGTTCCTCAAGCAGGCCCCCGCGTTCGAGAAGATGCTCGTCAACGACGGCATCCACGTCGTGAAGTTCTGGTTCTCCGTGTCGCGGGCCGAGCAGCTCACGCGATTCACGATCCGCCAGATCGACCCGGTGCGTCAGTGGAAGCTCTCCCCCATGGACCTCGCGTCCCTCGACAAGTGGGACGCCTACACCGAGGCGAAGGAGGCCATGTTCCGCCGGACGGACACCAAGCACTCCCCCTGGACCGTCGTGAAGAGCAACGACAAGAAGCGCGCCCGTCTTGAGGCCATGCGCCACGTGCTGCACCGCTTCGACTACCCCGGCAAGGACCACGACGTCGTCCGCACCCCCGACCCCCTCGTCGTCGGCGCCGCCGCCGACCTCTTCGACCCCGACTCCGCCGACGTGGACTGAGCGCGTCTCCGGCTGGGGCGCGCTGCCTGCGGTCGTCGTGACCTTGCTGGTGCGCTGCCCGCGTGGGTCTGTGCTTGCGGCTGCGCCGCCGCAAGGGGTCTGACCTTGCTGGTGCGCTGCCTCGGCCGGCGCTGGGTGTGGTCTCCGAAAGGGCCTCGACCGGGCGGCTGGCGACGGCGCTGGGTTGGGGTCTCGGGCTGCGGGTCGATGCTGGGTGTGGACGCAAGAAGCTGCGTTCGTGCGTCGGAGTCCAAGGATTCTGCGTTTGGTACGGGATTCCGTCACCAACGCAGAAGCGTTCGACCTCCGGCGCGTGGAGGAAGAAGCGTGGGTGCCCTTGGGGGTGGGGTGGGCAGTGCTTCTCCCTTCTCGTGGCACGGTCCACGAGAAGGGAAGATCTCTGCTCCGTCTGACCCCGCCGGCGGTGGATCTGCCACCTGTAGAGCGCTCAGAAGGTGGCAGACCCACCGTTGGGACGCGCGAACGCAGAGTCGTGGCCCGAGAACGCAGAAACGAAGAATCGTGCGTCCAAAGGCGAGCTCAGGCCAAGCCCCGAGACCCGGAGCCGGCCCCAGGCCCACTGCCGGTCGAGGCCCTTTCGGAGGCCACCCCCAGCGCCAGCCGAGGCAGCGCACCAGCAAGGTCACGACCCCCTGCGGTAACGCACCAGCAAGGTCACGACCCCCTGCGGTAACGCACCAGCAGGCCGGGACCCCCGCAGGCAGCGCACCAGCCAGCCCACGACGACCCTGCCGCGAACCGGCCGGACTCAGCCCTCGGTGGGCGCCTCCTCCGTGGTCGCCTCGTCGGCGGTGGCCTCGTCCCCCGCGTCAGCGTCCGGCTCCTCGCGCGGAGGGCCCTCGGCGAGCAGCGTCTTGAAGGCTGCCTCGTCGAGGATGGGGACGCCGAGCTGCTCGGCCTTGTCGGCCTTGGAGCCGGGGTTGTCGCCGACGACGACGTAGTCGGTCTTCTTGCTCACCGACCCGGCGGCCTTGCCGCCGTGCTCGAGGATCGCCTCCTTGACGGAATCGCGGGTGAAGTCCTCGAGGGAGCCGGTGACGACGATCGTCAGCCCGTCGAGCGTGCCGCCGCCGGTGGACGCCGCGCCGGGACCCGGGTGGTCCGGTATCGCGAACAGCGTGTCGCGGTCGGCCGCGCGGATCGCCTCGAGGGAGCCGAAGTACTGCGCCAGCGCCCGTGCTGCGACCGGGCCGACGTGGCGGATCGACAGTGCCACGAGCTGGCGCCAGAAGTCCTTCGTCTTGGCCTTCTCGAGCTCGTCGACCAGCGTGAGGGCCTGCGCCGACGGGTGCAGGACGCGGTGGTTCTTGCGCACGCCCGCGGCCCGACGCTCCGCGGGCGACGCGTCCTCGAAGCCGGGCGGGTAGGTGACCTCGACCCGCTGGAAGGGTGCACGTCGTACCGGCTCGCCCGTCCGCTCGTCGATGCGGGGCTCGCCGGTCTCGGCGTCGCGCACGACCACCTCGATCGGCACGAGCGTGTCGAGGTCGAGGTCGAACAGACCCGCCTCGCTACGCAAGGGCGGCTCCTCCGGCACCGTCGGCTGCGTGAGCGCGGCGGCCGTGACCTCGCCGAGCGCCTCGATGTCGAGCGCACCCCTCGACCCGACGTGCTCGACCCGGCCGCGCACCTGCGCCGGGCAGGTCTGCGCGTTCGGACAGCGCAGGTCGATGTCGCCCTCCTTCATGGGCCGCAGCGGGGTGCCGCACACCGGGCAGTCGTCGGGCATGACGAACTCGACCTCGCTGCCGTCGCGCAGCTCCGCGACCGGGCCGAGGACCTCGGGGATGACGTCGCCGGCCTTGCGCAGGACGACCGTGTCACCGATGAGCACGCCCTTCTGCCGGACGACGTCCTTGTTGTGCAGCGTGGCCTGCCGCACGACGCTGCCGGCGACCTGCGCCGGCTCCATGACGGCGAACGGCGTGGCCCGACCGGTGCGGCCCACGGAGACGACGATGTCGAGCAGGCGGGTGTGCACCTCCTCGGGCGGGAACTTGTAGGCGATCGCCCAGCGGGGCGCGCGACTCGTCTCGCCGAGCTCCGGGTGCAGCGCGAGCTCGTCGACCTTGACGACGACACCGTCGATCTCGTGCTCGATGGCGTGCCGGTCCTGGCCGAGCTCGGCGACGCGGGCGAGGAGGTCGTCGACGGAGTCGTAGACCCGCGAGTGCGGGCTGGTGGGCAGACCCCACGACCCGAGCAGGTCGTAGACCTCGCTCTGTGCCGCGACCGGCGGACGCTCCCACGCGCCGATGCCGTGCACGTAGAGGGACAGCGCCTCGATCCGCGCCTCCCCCGCCTCGCGCTCGAGCCCGTCCTTCTTGCCCAGCAGCTGGCGCAGGCCGCCGCTGGCCGCGTTGCGCGGGTTGGCGAACGCCGGGAAGCGTCGGGCGGCGGCGGCCTCGGCCCGGTCCTGCTCGACCCCTCGCCCGGTCATCTCGGCCACGACCCGCTCGCGCAGGTCGGCCTGGAGCGCGTTGAGCCGCTCGAACGCGGCGACCGCGATGAAGACCTCCCCGCGGACCTCGACGATCGGCGGGTGTCCCTCGCCGTCGAGCCGCCGCGGCACGCCGGGCAGCCGCACCGCGTTGGTGGTGACGTCCTCGCCGACCCTGCCGTCGCCGCGGGTCGCGGCGCTGACGAGCCGGCCGTGCTCGTAGCGCAAGGAGAGCGCCAGGCCGTCGATCTTGACCTCGGTGAGCCACCGGACGTCGCGCCCCGCCGAGGCACGCGTCTTCTCGCACCACGCGGTGAGCTCCTCGGGCGAGAAGACGTTGTCGAGGCTGAGCATGCGCTCGGCGTGCTCGACCGGCGCGAGCTCGGAGCTGCGGGCAGCGCCCACCGAGAGGGTCGGCGAGTCCTGACCCTGGACCTCGGGGTGCAGCCGCTCGAGCGCCTCGAGCCGGTGCATCCAGCCGTCGTAGGTCTGGTCGTCGACCCGGGAGTCGTCGTCGCCGTAGTACGCGTCGCGGGCCTCGTTGATGCGCTCGACGAGCTGCTCGGCCTCGGCACGCGCCTGGTCGAGGGTCAGGTCCAACGGGTTCTGCGGGGCCTCGGTCACGTCGTTCATCCTAGGACCGACCTCCGACGTCCACCCCTCGTCGACGAGCCGACGGACGCGCCGCGGGTGCGACGTCGGCAGCGACCTGACACGGTGGACGCATGAGCCCCCGACGCCTCGTCCCGATCGTCCTCGGAGCCCTGCTCGTCGTGGCGGGGCTCGTCGGGTTCTTCGTCCTCGACGGGCTCGCCGCCGACCTCGCGTGCGGGGTCGCCGTGGTGGTCGGCATCGCCGTGGTGCGTCTCGGGTCGCGGCCCGACCCTGACGAGATCGTCTAGCGCACCTCAGCGCGCCAGTCCCACGGCCTCCGCGAGCACGCGGCGGGCGAAGGCGGGCGACGCGCCCGCGAGACCGCAGGCCGGCGTGATCACGACGCGGTCGTGCCAGGCGTCCTCGCCGAACCCGAGCCGTCCGGTCCAGTCCTCGATCCGACGTCGGGACGCGGCCGGGTCGAACGCGACGTCGGTCGACGGCAGCGCCCCGACCCAGAGGTCCGTCCCTGCCTCGAAGGCCTCGGCCCAGGCATCCGCACCCCCGCCGGTGGCCGCCTCGACCAGGCCGAGGTCGAACGCGACGGCGTCGAAGCCGGCTCCGCGCAGCAGGGAGACGGGGACCGCGGGCGCGCAGCAGTGCGCCACCGGCATCGCCCCGGCGTCGCGGACGGCGTCGACGACGAGCCGCAGCAGCGCGTCGGCCTCGGGCAGGTCGACGGTGCGGTAGCGGCCGAAGCCGGACGACGTCGGCACCTGCGCGGCCAGCACCGCGGGCAGGGCCGGCTCGTCGACCTGCACCACGAGCGGCGAGCGCGGGAAGCGCCGACGCAGCGACGCCACGTGGTCGCCCACCCCCGACGCGAGCGCGTGCGCGAGGTCGCGCCGTGCCCCGTGGTCGGACAGGACCTTCTCGCCCCGCTGGAGCTCGACGGTCGCCGCCAACGTCCACGGTCCGGCCACCTGCTGCTTGACGGTGCCCTCCCGGTCCTGGGCGACCTCCTCGAGGACGTCGAGGTCCTGCGCGAGCAGGGAGCGGGCCCGACGGTGGTCGACCCCCGAGGCGTCGAGCAGACGCCACCCGGCGGGCTGGAGGTCGGCGCCCAGGCCGTCGAGCACGGCGAGCGACCTGCCGACCATCTGGGCGGCGACGCCACGCGCCGGGAGCTCGGGCACGAAGACGAGGTCGTCGAGCGTGCCGAGCACCATCGCGGCGCTCTCGGCGTAGTCCTCGCCGGGCAAGGAGCCGATGCCGGTCGCCCTCACCTGCCGTCCCCGACGCCGACCTCGACGCGCGACGTGGCCGTGATGGTGGCGGAGCCGACCACGCGGGTGCCCACGTAGACGACGACGGCCTGACCGGGCGCGATGCCCTCGGCGGGGTCGTGCAGCCGCACCCGGACGAGGCCGCCGTCGACCTCGACGACGGCGCGGTGCTCGGCGCCGTGGGCGCGCAGCTGCACGGTGCACTCGAGCGGACCGTCCGGCGCCGGGCCGCACCAGAGCGGGCGGTCGGCCTCCAGCACGTCGACGAGGAGACGCTCGCGCGGGCCCACCGTCACCGTGCCCGAGACCGGCTCGATGTCGAGCACGAAGCGCGGCTTGCCGTCGTCGGCCGGCACGCCCAGCCGCAGGCCCCGGCGCTGGCCGATCGTGTAGGCGTAGGCGCCGTCGTGCTCGCGCAGGACGGTGCCGTCCTCGTCGACGATCGTCCCGGGGCGGGGGCCGAGCCGCTCGGCGAGCCACCCGGCGTTGTCGCCGTCGGCGACGAAGCAGATGTCGTGGCTGTCGGGCTTCGTGGCCACCTGCAGGTCGCGACGGGCGGCCTCGGCGCGCACCTCGGTCTTGACCGAGCCCCCGAGCGGGAAGTGCGAGTGCCGGAGCTGCTCCTGCGTGAGCACGCCCAGCACGTAGCTCTGGTCCTTGCCCGCGTCCTGGGCCCGGTGGAGCTCGACGTCGCCGCTCGCCCCGGTCTCGAGGAGGGCGTAGTGGCCGGTGACGACGCCGTCGAAGCCCAGCGCGAGCGCGCGGTCGAGCACGGCGGCGAACTTGATCTTCTCGTTGCAGCGCAGGCACGGGTTCGGGGTGCGGCCGGCCGCGTACTCGGCGACGAAGTCGTCGACCACCTCGTCGGCGAACTCGGTGCTCATGTCCCACACGTAGAACGGGATGCCGAGCACGTCGGCGGCGCGGCGGGCGTCGCCGGCGTCCTCGATGGAACAGCAGCCCCGCGCACCGGAGCGGTACGACCGCGGGTTGCGGCTGAGCGCGAGGTGCACGCCGGTGACGTCGTGGCCGGCCTCGACCGCGCGCGCCGCGGCGACGGCGGAGTCGACCCCGCCCGACATGGCGGCGACGAGCCGTGCCATCAGCGTCCCCTGACGAGGGAGGCCGTGACGGCGCGATCGCGCACCTGCGGGAGCGCGGCGAGCAGCCGGTCGACGTCGGCCTCGGTGGAGGTGTGACCCAGGCTCAGCCGCAGCGACCCGCGGGCGGCGGCGTCGTCGTAGCCCATGGCGAGGAGCACGTGGCTGGGCTGCGGGACGCCCGCCTGGCAGGCCGAGCCCGTGGACACCTCGATGCCCTGGGCGTCGAGCAGCATGAGCATGGCGTCGCCCTCGCAGCCCGGGAACGTCACGTGGGCGATGTTCGGGAGCCGGTGCTGCGGACCGGGCTCCGGGTCGCCGTTGACGACGGCGTCGGGGACGGCCTGCAGGAGACCGGTGACCAGCCTCTGCCGCAGGCGCTCGATCCGCGCCGAGACCTCGGCCTGTCGCTCGACGGTGATCTCGAGCGCCCGCGCGAACGCGGCGATCAGCGCCACCCCGACGGTCCCGGAGCGCAGGTCGCGCTCCTGCCCGCCACCGTGGACGAGGGGCACGGGGGCCACCTCACGACGCACCAGCAGCGCACCCACCCCCACGGGCCCGCCGAGCTTGTGCGCGGTGACCGTCATGGCGTCGAGCCCGGAGGCGGCGAAGTCGAGCGGGAGGTAGCCGGCGGCCTGCACGGCGTCGCTGTGCACCGGGATCGCGTGCTCCTTCGCCAGCGCGACGACGTCGTCGACCGGCTGCACGGTCCCCATCTCGTTGTTGGCCCACATGGTCGTCACCACCGCGACCGACGCCGGGTCGGCCTCGATC
>LUMW01000174.1_pt2 | contig 32418 bp, 35 predicted proteins | sample 729761 | NCBI WGS metagenome assembly LUMW01 (sample SAMN03860302, study PRJNA289734) | marine metagenome | biome: seawater column; feature: ocean; material: water; isolation source: Red Sea water column Station 192 - depth 500m | place: Saudi Arabia: Red Sea | collected 2011-10-15 | depth 500 m
CTCCAGCCACAGTCCCTCGACGGCCACGATCCGGATCGGGGCGCCGGCCTCGATGGGCGTCGCCCGGTTGGTGCGTGCCCGCCAGACCGCATCCCGGACCCGCACCGTGCCCTCCGGGCCGACGGCGTCGACCGCCTCGCCCATCTCGCCGACCATCCAGTCACGGCCGATCGTGGGCGTGGAGAAGCGGGTGCGCACCATCGCCGGCATGCCGGCCGCCATGCCGGCAACGGTGCCGACCAGGCCGACGAGGAGGGGGATCCATGACATGCCGACGCCGTCGTAGAGCCAGATCGAGCCGATGAGCAGCGCCATGGTGCCGATCACCGTCCAGGCACGCGGCACGCCGGTCTGCGCGTCGACGGCGTAGCCGAACATGGCGACCACCAGCAGGGCGATCGCCCACCAGCGGGTCGGCAGCACCGCCAGGCCGTAGCAGCCGAGCAGGAACGAGCCGGCCCCGATGACGCCGGCGATCCCGATGCCGGCGGTGAACAACTCGAACACCAACAGGCCGGCGCCAACGAGGAAGAGCAGGTAGGCGACCGGCGGGCTGGCGGCGGTGTGGAACAGTTGGTCGACGAGGCCCGGCTTGTGGAAGCGGGTGCGCACGACGGGGGTGGTGCCCTCACCGTCGTCGGCGGCGCCTTCGAAGCCGGGGATGCCGCGCAGGTGCTCGAGCAGCACCGGCGACGGCCGGGCCAGGCCCCGTTCGACGGCCTCGGCGTAGCCGACGGTGCCGTCTACGAGGTCGGAGCCGGCTGCGAGGCCGAAGGGGGCGCCGTGCGATGCGGCTGACAGGACCGGTTCGCCCAGGTCGCCGATCCGGGCGCCGGGGGCGATGCCCACGTCGTCCGCCAGGCCGACCAGCTGTGCGACGGCGCCCAGCGCCCGGCTCCCCGAGGGACCCACCCACACCGAGACCGGGACCGGTGAGTCGAGCACCAGGTCGGCGAGGGCGGTCACATCGGCATCGGGCACCACCGAGCCCCGGCTGTCGACCTGGAGCACGAGGGCGATGGTCTCGGCCGGGTCGACCGACTCGAGGGCGTCGGCCACCACCTCGAGCAGGACGGGGTCGAGCAGGCCGTTCACCTCGACCACGTCGACGACGGACTGCTCGGCGCCGTGGTCGTGGCCATCGTGGGCAGCGGCGCCGCCCATGGGCGCCACGAGGCCGGCCACGACCAGGGCGAGGCCGAGCAGGGGTCGGAGGCGGCGCGCGGTGCGGGTCATCGGAGGCTTGGGGTGGGGACGCCGGTGGGCGCCCGGCAGCCGATCAGCGTAGGGCCTCAGGCGGTCTCGCCGAGGGCAGCGACGGCCTCCTCGACCGACTCGCAGACCGGCACCAGGCGGTCGAAGCCGGTCGTGTGCAGCAGCCGCGTCAGGGCCGGGCGGTTGCAGGCCACGGCCACGTCGCCGTCGTTGTCCCGGGCCCGGCGGATGCCGCCGATGAGCGCCCCGAGGCCTGCCGAGTCCATGAAGGGCACCTCGGAGAGGTCGATGAGGACGTAGCGGTGGGCGGCCAGGTCGGTCAGGGCCTCGCGGAACTGGGCGACCGTGTAGGCGTCGAGTTCGCCGACAGGTCGACAGAGCACATAGCCGTCACCTGCTTCGACCGCGATCTCCAGCACCGTTGCCTCCTCGATCGTCTCCCTGAGACGGCGATCGTAGACCGGTGGGCGGCGATCGCGGTTCCGCCCCCTCGACGGAGGGCGCCGTCGGGCGGCATCGGACGGTCGGCGGTACGCTCCGGGCCGTGTCCACCGTACTGATCGCCACCGACGTCGACCGCGTCCACGACGAGGTCGATGCCGCCATCGGCGGCGACCACGAACTGGTCCGCCTCCACGCCGGGGCCGAGGTGCGGGCCGCTGTGCTCGAGCACGACCCGGTGCTCGTGGTGCTGGACCTCCAGATCGGCAACATGGGTGGGATGGCCACCTGCCTCGACCTGCGCCTCGAGCAGCGAGCCGACCGGCTGCCCGACCAGCGGGTCGTGATGCTGCTGGACCGGTCGGCCGACGAGTGGCTGGCGGCACAGGCCGAGGCCGACGCCTGGCTGGTCAAGCCGATCGACCCGCTGGCCCTGCGCCGCACCGTTGCGGACCTGCTGGCCAACCAGCCCACCTGACCCGCCTGACGGCCGGTTCCCCCGACCGGTGCCCGTGCGCGACCGGTAGCCTCTGTCCGCACACGGGTAGTGGCGCAGGTTGGTAGCGCGCCTCGTTCGGGACGAGGAGGTCGTGGGTTCAAATCCCGCCTACCCGACCATGGGGTCTCGGCAGGTTATTGAAAACGGCTCGGCAGGTTTCGACCACGACGAGTGACCGGACCGGGGTCGACTGGCGCTCTTGAAGGAACTCTTGGTGCCGGTGTCTGCTGCATGCCGATGACCGTCCGGGCCGGCCCAAACGGCGCACGTGTTCCGGCGCTGGAGACTGCTCATGAGGCCTCAAGGCGACAAGTCGGCCCGCCTCATCAGCCGGCACCTACCGGACCTGCGGGCTTGTCCGGCCGACTAGGCCGTTGCCTTCAGAACAATGCGTTCGTCCAGGGGGCTCGGCGGACGATCCTCGAGCCCGCCGGTCACGCTGATGTCGCCGAATCCAGCCTGTTCCAGCATCGACTCCACATCTTCTGTCAGATACCCACGGATCAGGATCGCATACGACTCGTCGGCGACCTCTGCGCCACCAACGAATTCCCGAACCGAAATCTCACGAGTAACGGTTCGCTCAGCCTCATCAACGGTGAGCAAGCGGGTCCTGAGTTCCAACTCTGATCCATCGCTCGACCGTCGACGGTCACCCTGTTCGGACCAGTCGCTCGGCAGTTCCAGATTCCCCGCCCGAACTCGGCCATAGTCCGCATCGCGCTTGGGTGGATGGTGGTCCATGACGAGCGTCCCGCCCGGCTCCAGGTGCGAGTGGATCCGACGCAACCCCTCGAGGTCGGTAGCTCGGGTCCCACCGAGACCGAACGAACCGCAGAAGACGACCGTGCGATACCGGCGCGGCAAGTCGAGTTCGTGCATGGCCTGCCGGTAGAGGTCCGCGGACAGCCCCTCCGCCCTCACCATGCGGGAACACCAGGCGAGCATGTCCCCAGAGACGTCACTTCCGTCGATGTCGATTCCTGAACGCAGGAGGGGGAGCAGCAGTCGTCCGGTGCCGCATCCCGCATCCAACACTGGCTCGCCACAACACCTGACGGCATCCCGAAAGAAGGCGATGTCGTCGCCACCCTCGCTGAACTCCGCCCACCAGCGCGCAACAAGGCCGTAGTGCCACGTCTGAATGTCGTCGCTCATTGCCCGAGACTAAGGCGGTCCGGATCGCACGCGCAGAACCGGTTCCCAACCGCCGGGAAGCACCCCATCCTCAGGTTCTCGTGACATGGACCTTCCGGGTGGCGGTCCCGGCGCCGGACGCGAACGAACCCGCCCCGATGGGCGGGTTCGTCCCTTCCCGGCCTAGCCGAGGGCCGCGGTGAACGTCGGCCAGAGCTCCTCCATGGTCGAGAACATCCCGCGCGACTCGACGTCGAGCAGTTGCGCCGCGTCGATCTGGATGGCCGCGGTCGCTGCCGCATCGGCATCCGGATAGGTCACGATGGCCACGTTGGCGGCCCTGGCGTGGTCGTAGCCGACGAGCGACATCTCGCCGCCGTTGGCGGCGACGATGGCCTGCACCTCGGCGAAGTTGGCGTTGGCCTCGTCCGCGGTGGTCCCCGACCGCATCTTCGCTCCCGGCCGGCTCACGGTGATGGTCGTGTAGGACATGGCTGTCTCCCCCCTTGTTGGTCAATGGAGGGACGATGCTCGCGCGTCCTGCGCCGCCGTGCTCGGGAACTCGGAAATCGCCGTCAGATGGCGGCCTCAGCCCAGGCCGCGGGCGAGGTCGGTCCAGAGGTCGTCGACGTGCTCGCAACCGACGCTGAGGCGGACGAGGCCGGGCGGCAGGTGCTCCTGGCCGGACCAGCGGGCCCGACGCTCGATGGTCGACTCCACGCCGCCGAGGCTGGTCGCCGAGTGGACGACCTCGAGCCGCCCGATGAAGGCCTCGGTCTCCTCGGCGTCGCCGTCCACCTCGAAGGTGACGATGGCGCCGAACCCGTCGAGCACCCGGCGGGCCGTGTCGTGGGTGGGGTGGTCGGGCAGGCCCGGGTAGCGGACATCCCGGACCCGGGGATGGTCCTGCAGGCGCACGGCCAACTCGCCGGCGTTGGCCTGGCCGCGCTCGAGGCGCAGGGCGAGGGTGCGGGCGCCCCGGATGGCGAGGAACGCCTCGAGCGCCCCCGGGATCGCCCCCAGCAGCATCCGGGAGCGGCGCAGGGCGGCGTCCAGGTCGGCGTCACGGGTGACGGTCACGCCCGCCAGCAGGTCGCTGTGGCCGCCGATGAACTTGGTGGCCGAGTGGACGACCACGTCGGCGCCGAACTCCAGCGGCCGCTGGTTGAGCGGCGTGGCGAACGTGTTGTCGACCACCACCAGCGCATCCGACTCGTGGCCGGCCGCGCAGATGGGCGCCAGGTCGGCGACCTCCAGAAGCGGATTGGACGGCGACTCCAACCAGAGCACGTCGGCCGCCGGTGCGGCGGCCACCCAGGCGTCGACATCGGCGACGGGGAGCCGGTCGACGGTCCAGCGGCCGCGGGCCATCCCGTCGTCGGCCAGGCCCGCCACGCCGTGGTAGCAGTCGTCGGGCAGCACCAGGTGCGACCCTGCCGGCACCTGGTCGAGCACGGTCGAGCAGGCGGCCATGCCGCTGCCGAAGGCGGTGGCCGTCCCGCCCTCCAGCCGGCCCACGAGCACCTCGAGGGCCTCGAGGGTCGGCGAGCCGTCGACCCGGGTGTAGGAGTGGGCACCGTCGGCGACGAACGTCGAGGCGAGGACCGGCGGGACGTTCAGGGGGTCGCCGGGACCGGCGTCGCGGCCGCCGGCGACCAGCCAGGTGTCCGGATGCCAGTCGTCGGAGGGTGCGCCGTCCATGGGAGGCGCACGCTACCGGACCCGTTGTTCGCCGCCCGGCGCCGGCTCAGCTCAGGACGCCCGGGCGGGGGCGACGGCCCGACGGGCTCTTGCCGGCCGTGTCGGCCAGGTTCGAGATGGTCCGCACGACCGAGCTGGAGAGGCCCGAGCTGAAGCCGGTGCCGATGGCGAGGATGACGAGCGAGCGCAGGTCGTCCTTGGCCCGGTCGGTGTTGGAGTAGGCACGCATGGGGATCTTCTGGGTTCCTTCACGGGGGCGCCACGGGGGAGGCCCGGGGCGCAGGGGGATTGCGCGTTCGTCGGTCGACACCGCCCCACCAGGCCCGAAACCAGTGTGCCGCCCCGCTCGCCCACCCGCACCGAGACAGTGGTCACAGGCACGCGCTGCATGCCCGGCCGGTGGTCGCTCAGTCCTCCGGATCGCGCAGCGTCAGCATCCCCGACGGAGTGGCCAGCCGGTTCGCCAGCGGCCCGTCCTCGACCCCCGGCCGCCACTCCAGCAGGTCCTCGGCGTAGGTGCGCATGGCCGGGTGCTCGAGCAGCGGCTCGACCTCGTCGGGGTCCGACTCGAGGTCCACGTAGAGCGGCGGCATCCCGCCGAACAGCACCAGCTTCCCCGCACGGTCCCGCTGCACCGCCAGGTTGCAGTCGGCCAGCCGCAGCCCCAGCATCCGTCCGAACACCCGGAAGTCGAACTCCCAGTGCACCGCCGACCGCCACGACGGCGCCGACCCCGACTCGAGGAACGGCCGCAACGACCGCCCCTGGCACTGCGCCGGCACCGGCAGGCCGGCCAGGTCCAGCAGCGTCGGCATCACGTCGACGTGCTCCGTGAACTCGTCGACGGACACGCCCGACACACCCCCGAGGTCCGGGTAGCGCACGATCAGCGGCACGTGGAACGCCCGATCGTGGAAGCCCATCTTGCTCATCAGGCCGTGGTCGCCCAGCAGTTCGCCGTGGTCCGAGGTGACCGCCACGACCGTCCGGTCGGCGCACCCCGCCGCGTCGAGGGCGCCCAACAGGCGGCCCATCTGGTCGTCGACCTCGGCGATCATCCCGTAGTAGGTGGCCCGCACCTGGCGGACCTCGAGCGGATCGTCCGACGCCGCCGTGAACCCGAAGCCGGCCAACGCCTCGAGGAACGGGTGGCCGGTGGACGGCGCCGGCAGCGGCGCCGGGACCCCGGCCGGGTCGTGCAGGTCGTTGTACGGCGCCGGCACGTGGAACGGCGGATGCGGCCGCCACAGCGACACGTGGAGGAACCAGGGCTCCGGCAGGCCGTCCAGTTCCTCGAGCACCCGGTCGACGACGAACGCCGTCTCGGTCTCGTCGGCGTCGTACGGCCAGGCGGACCTCGAACCCCGGCAACGGCCCCTCGTAGGTGAGCAGACGGGGGTCGTCGTCGTCCACCGTGCGGGGGTCGACCGTCTGGTCGGTGTGCCCGAACAGGCGCGGGTCGTAGCCGCCCGCCCGGGCCTCGAGGGCGACGTTGGTGAGGCCGGCGTCGAGCGGCGTGCCGTTGAACACCACCCGGTTGGTGTGCTGGTAGGTGCCGGTCAGCAGGCAGGCCCGGCTGGGGGCGCACGGCGAGGCCTGGCTGTAGTGGGCGGCGAACCACACCCCGTCGGCGGCGAGGGCGTCCAGGTTCGGCGTCCGCACCAGCGGATGGCCGGCCGCCCCGAAGCTGTCGGCCCGCCACTGGTCGATGGTGACGAACAGCAGGTTCGGACGGGCTGAGGTGCTCGACATCGGCGCATCCTCGCGCGTTCCGTCCCGAGAACCCGCACCACTAGTGTCCGGCGATGCCGCTGCCCCGCCTGCCCCGGGAGGGACGCCCCCTCGGCCTCCTGCTGGCCGCCACCGGCATGTTCCTCGTGTCCACCGACTCGCTGTTCATCCGGATCGCCGACCTCGACGGCTGGACCATCGCCTTCTTCGCCAGCCTCTGGTCGACACCGGTGATGTGGACGATCGCTGCCCGCAGCCTCGGCCGCGACCTGCCCGGCCGGTTTCGGGAGTTCCGGACGCCCCTGCTGGCCTCGGGGTTCCTCGGCGCCTGCAGCACGACCGCGTTCATCACCGCCGTGACCAAGACCGACGTCGCCAACGTCGTCGCCATCATCGCCGCCGCCCCGATCTTCGCCGCCGTCTTCGCCCGGATCGCCCTCGGCGAACGAACTTCGCCCCGGACCTGGCTCGGCATCGCCGGAGCCGTCGCCGGGATCCTCGTGATCGTCGGCGGCTCACTCGGCGGCGGCGGGATCGGCGGCGACCTGCTGGCCGTCCTCGCCATCTCCATCTTCGGCGTCAACCTCACCATCTGGCGGCGCCACCCCGAACTGCCCCGGACGGTCCTCGTCGCCCTGACCGCCACCTTCAGCGTGCTCATCACCGCCGTGCCCGCCGACCCGTCAACCCTCCACGGCGACGCCCTGCTGGCCACCCTCGCCATGGGCTGCCTGTTCGGCCCCGCCGCCCGGTTCTGCATGTCGACCGCCACCCGGTACGCCCCACCCGCCGAGGTCAGCCTGTTCACGCCCATCGAGACCGTGTGCGGCACCGCCTGGGCGTGGATCTGGTTCGACGAGGTGCCCCCGACCGCCACCTTCGTCGGCGCCGCCGTCGTGCTCGCCGCCGTCACCTACGGTGTGACCGGGCCGGCCGCCGACGTGACCCCGGCCAACACCCCGCACACCTGACCCGGACCCGACCCCGGCCAACACCCCGCACACCTGACCCCTCCCCTGACCCTCCGGAGCGACCGTGAGCGATCCCGTCCTCGACCAGGCCGCCGCCCTCGGCATCGCCCACGAGGTGATGCCGTGCGACCCCGACCTGGCCGACACCGCCGCCTTCTGCGAGGCCTACGGCATCGCCCCCGAGGACTCCGCCAACGCCATCCTCGTGGCCGGCAAGCCCCGGCCCGACGAGCGCCAGCCCTTCGCCCTGTGCCTGGTGCTGGCCACCCACCGGCTCGACGTGAACGGCACCGTTCGCCGGCGCCTCGGCGCCCGCAAGGCCTCCTTCGCCGACGCCGAACAGACCCGGGCCATGACCGGCATGGAGATCGGCGGCGTCACGCCGTTCGGCATGCCCAACGGGGTCCCGATCTGGATCGACGCCGCCGTCATGGCCCGCACCGAGGTCATCGTCGGCGGTGGCTCCCGCCACCGCAAGTTGCGCCTGGCCCCCGAGGGCCTCCTGGCGCTGCCCGGCGCCGAGGTCGTGGAGGACCTGGCCCGCCCCGTCGACGCCGCCTGAGGACGCCGCCTAGACCGAGCCGCGGGCGAGGTGCTGGGCGAGGGCCTCGCGGGCCGAACTGGGCGGAGCGGCATCGAGCAGCCGGCAGAGCCGGTCCCGGCCGCCAGTGGCGATCAGCACGTCGGCGGCCACGGTGTCGGTCACGTAGAGCAGGTCCAGTCGGGACCCCTCCGTGAGCGGATCGGCCATCAGGCCGTCGACGACGGGACCGCACGCCAACTCGGCCGTGAGCAGCTTCAGCGCCGCCGCCTCGAGCTCGTCGAGGGCGTCGAGGACCCGCAGCACGTGGGTGGCCTGGCCGTCGGTGAGCACGTCGCAGAGTGTGAACCATCCACGCGCGAAGGGTGGGGATGCTCCGACCCGTTCGCGCGCTGTGCGCGACCCGGCGCCGGCGGCCCATCGGGTACCGTCCGCGCCATGGAACTAACCGAGGTCCAGGACCTGATGGAGCGCCTCTACGGCGAGGCCGACCGGGAGCGCGGCATCCCCGCCACGGTCGCCTGGCTGTGCGAGGAGGTCGGCGAACTGGCACAGGCGGTGCGCAAGCAGACCCCGGACCGCCAACTCCACGAACTGGGCGACGTCCTGGCCTGGCTGGCCAGCCTCGCCAACCAGCTGGACCTCTCGCTGGACGAGGCCATCCGGCGCTACGTCGAGGACCCGCCCTAGGGGTCCCGCGCCGGCTCAGGCCCGGCGGCGGAGGAGCTCCTCGGCGATCTGGATGGCGTTGAGGGCCGCCCCCTTGCGCAGGTTGTCGCCCGACAGGAACAGGGCAAGGCCGTGCGGGAGGGTCTCGTCGCGGCGGATCCGACCCACGATGGTGGGGTCGATGCCGGCGGCGTCGAGCGGCGTCGGCACCTCGGCCAGCACCAACCCCGGTGAGCCGTCCAACAGTTCGGTAGCCCGCTCCGGCGACAGGTCGCGCGAGAACCCGGCGTTGATCGCCAGCGAGTGGCCGGTGAACACCGGAACCCGCACGCAGGTGCCCGACACCTTCAGGTCAGGGATGTCGAGGATCTTGCGGCTCTCGTTGCGGAGCTTCTGCTCCTCGTCGGTCTCGCCCCGGCCGTCGTCCACGAACGAGCCGGCGTGGGCCAGCACGTTGAAGGCGATCGTTCGGGCGAACGACGACGGCTCGGGGAAGTCCACTGCCCGACCGTCGTGGGTGAGGGCGGGAGCGTCGTCGAGCACCGCCGCCACCTGGCCGGCCAGCTCCTCGACGCCTGACAGCCCGGCACCCGAAACCGCCTGGTAGGTCGCCACCGTCAGCGATTCGAGGCCCGCCTCGGCGTGCAGCGGAGCCAGCACCGGCATCGCCGCCATGGTCGTGCAGTTGGGATTGGCCACGATCCCCTTCGGAACGTGGTCGAGGGCGTGGGCGTTGACCTCGGGGACCACCAGCGGCACGTCCGGGTCCATCCGCCAACCCGACGAGTTGTCGACCACGACCACGCCCGCCTCGGCCATGCGGGGGGCGTGGGCCAGCGAGGCGGTCTTGCCGGCACTCACCAGCGCCAGGTCGACGCCCGACCAGTCCATGGTCTCGATGTCCTCGACGACGATCTCGCCGCCGTCCCACGGCAGCGTGCTGCCCGCCGACCGGGCCGAGGCGACGAAGCGCAGGTTGCCGACCGGGAAGTCGCGCTCGGCCAGCAGAGCGCGCATGACCCCTCCGACCTGACCGGTTGCTCCGACGACGGCGACGTTCATGCCGCGAAGGTTACCGATGGCCGGTCGGGGCGGCCCCACGCATTCCCGGTCAGCGGTCACCCGACGACGGGCTGAAGGGCCTGGGCACCCGGCCGGGTCAGAGGCCCAGTTCGACGGCGAAGCGCTCCTCGTCGCCCGCAGCCAGTCGGGCGGCGGCGAACAGGTCGGCGACGAACGACACCATCGGGAAGTCGCCACAGGCCGCACCGACCCAGTCGGCGATGCGACTCGCCGCCTCGTCGAGTTCCGCGCCCGCCGCGTCCGGCTCGGCCAGGAGGGCACCGAAGAGTGCCTGGCGGAGACGGGCCTCGGTGACCGACCCGACATCGAGCTCGGCGAGCACCCGGTCGATGCCCTCGTAGACCCCGGCCAGTGTCCCGGCGTCGTACCGGCGGGTGGCCGGTACATGCTCGGCCAGCCAGGTGAGCAGGGCGGTGGTCGCCCGCAACTGCACCAGGTGGCGGACCGGCAGGGCCGCCTCGGGGTCCAGCGCCTCGAGCGCCGTCGTCACCCGTGCCGATTCGACTGCCAGGTCGCCGCAGAAGCCCTCTGGCACGTCCGTCGGGCCGCCCACGGCCGTGGTCGGGGACCGGGGGGGTGCCGTCGTCGGCGGTACCGTCGAACTCGTCGTCGCGGTCGAACTCGTGGTCGAACTCGTGGTCGTGGTGCTCGACAGGCTGGACGACGGCGGAGCCGCGGTCGTGGTCGCGACCGCGGCCGGCACCGGAGCGTCCTCGTCCTGGGCACAGGCCCCCAGGACCAGCACGACCGGGATGACGAGCGCGAGCGGACGCCAGCGGGACACCGGCACGCCTCAGTTCCCCGTGAGGAGTTTCCGGATGAAGTCGAGCAACTCCCGGGAGATGGTCGACGGAGGAGCCGTCGTCGTCGGCCGGACGCCGGTCCGTGGGTCAAGGGCGGCCAGCAGCCGCACCACCTCAGGGGGGCACTCCCCCAGGAGGTGCACGCTCACCGTCTCGGCGACCGCCGACAGGGCACCACGGCGCTCCTCGAGGGCGGCGTTGATGCGGGTCACGGCCTCCGCGGCATCCCGTTGCCCGTCATCGGACCCGACGACCGCCGTCGCCTCCCGCCAGAGCGCCGCCAGGCGTTCGGCATCGCCGGCCACCTTCTGGGGCACCCGCTCCGCCAGCCAGCCCGCCATCAGCGTCATGGCGCTGGCCGCCTCGAGGTACACCTGGGGGTCGCCGGGGCCGAGGCTGGAGCGGATGTCGGCCAGGCGGCCACCCTCCCGCTCGAGGTGGCTCGCGAGGTCCGGGCAGAAGTCGGTCGGGATCGTGGTCGTGGTGACGAGCTCGGCGGACGTCGTGTTCGAAGCCTCCGAGGACGTCGTCGCGGTGGTCGACGGCGGCGTGGTCGACGGCACCGTGGTCGACGGCACCGTGGTCGACGGCACCGTCCAGCCGGGATCGACCGTCGGGCGCTCCGGGCCCGACCCGCTGCCGCAGGCGCCGCCCACCAGTGCAACGACCACCAGTGCAACGACCACCATCAGGAGGGGGAACCGGGAGCGCACGGATCAGTCCCCGGCGGCGAAGGCGGCACCGAAGCCGCCGTAGAGGTCGAACACGATCGTGCTCTGCATGCCGCAGGTATCGCCCAGGTGGCCGCGGAGGCGCCCGGTCGCGGCGGGCACGTCAGCGGCGTCCATGGTCGCCAATCCTGCCCCGAGTCGGGTGGTGGCAGCGAGCATGGCGGTCTCGGCAGCAGCGGGATCGTCCGGGTCGAGGGCCTCGACCACCTCCGCAAACGCCTCAGCCACGACGATGGCGGCGTCATGGACCAAGACGGCGTCCTCCCGGTGGGCGGCGTCCACGTTCGTGGCCAACCAGGCGAAGAGGTCCTCGGCGACGTCGAAGAGCGCGGCGTAGGCCACCGGGTCGGCTGAGGCGTCCAGGGCCTCGTTGCCGAGCACCTGGCGTAGCACGTCGTCGAGGACGTCGAAGTAGCCGTCGCAGAAGGGGCTGAGCCCACCGGATCCCGACAGGGTGCACCGCAACAGGTTGGACATGATCGGCGTGTCGGCCAGCATCGCCTCCATCTCGGCGCCGTCGACCGTGACCCCACCCGGTCGGGCCAATTGGGCGACGAGGATCGGCGCCATCTGGTCGACGGTGACGCCCTCGAGGAGGCAGTCGGGGTCGACCGGCGGCGGGCCGGCATCGCCGGACAGGCCGGAGTCCAGACCGGTCCGGAACACCCCGTCGATGACGCCGCAGGCACCGAGTGCCTCGACAACCATCTCCGCCTGGTGCGGCCTCGGCCCCTGGAGGGCAATCGACAGGACGACCTCGGTCGTGGCGACGGCAACCAACTCGTCAGCCACGCAGCCCAGGTCCTCGGCGGACAGGTCCCGGAGCGCCCCTTGGGCGCCGGCGCCGTCGACGAACCGTTCCCGCACGTCCACGGCGTCGACGGTGGTCGGCGGGTTCGTGGTCGTCGACGGGGACGTGGGCGCCCCCGCGTCCGGGGTGGAGGCGGCACACCCAGCGGCCGACGCCGCCAAGAACACGAGTGCGACGGCGCGCAGCGGGGATCGCACGGTGTTCTCGCCCGTCTCCGGTGGCCGGATCAGGCGTCAGCCAGGTCGAAGGCGTCGTGGAGGGCGGCGACCGCCTCCTCCACCTGCGACTCTGCCACCACGCAACTGACACGGATCGCCGACGTCGAGATCATCTGGATGTTGACGCCGTGATCGGCCAGGGTCTCGAACATCGTGGCCGCCACGCCGGGGTTCGTCCGCATGCCGGCCCCGACGATGCTCACCCGGGCGATGTCCGGATCGGCGTCGACGCCGACCGCCCCAACCTCCGCCACCAGCTTGCGGGTCTCCTCGAGCGTCCGCTCGACTTCGTCCCGGGGGACGGTGAACGAGATGTCGGTGACACCCTGCGCCGAGACGTTCTGGACGATGAGGTCCACGTTGACGTCGTGGTCGGCCAACGCCCGAAAGAGCGTGCCGGCCACGCCGGGGCGGTCCGGCACGCCGGCGATCGTCATCTTGGCCTCCGAGGCGTCGTGCGTGACGGCGGAGACGATGGCCTGTTCCATGTTGGGTTCCTCCTCGTCGACCCACGTCCCCTCCTGCCAGGTGAACGCGGACCGGACGTGCAGCCGCACCCCGTGGGTGCGGGCGTATTCGACTGACCGCATGGCCGGCTTCGGGCAGCCGGAGGCGGTCATCTCCAGCAACTCGTCGAACGACACCGCGGACATCCGCCGGGCGGTCGGCACCAGGCGCGGGTCGGTGGTGAAGACTCCGGTGACGTCGGTGTAGAGCTCACAGACGTCGGCGCCGAGGGCGTGGGCCAGCGCCACCGCCGTCGTGTCGGAGCCGCCCCGACCGAGGAAAGTGACGTCGTTCTCGGTCGACACGCCCTGAGATCCACCGACCACGGCGACACGACCGGCGTCGACCGTCGTCCGCACCCGCTCGGGGCGCACCTCCAGGATCTTGGCGTTGCCGTGCGTCGTGTCGGTCAAGAAGCCGGCCTGGCTGCCCGTGAACGAGTCGGCCGGGACTCCGGCGTCGTGGAGGGCCATGCACACCAGGGCCATGGCCTTGCGCTCGCCGGCCGTGATGAGCATGTCCAGCTCGCGGCCGGGGTGCGTCGACGAGACGTCCGCCGCCAGGCGCAGCAGCTCATCGGTCTCCTTGCCCATGGCCGACACGACCAGGACCACCCGGTCGCCGTGGCGCACCGTGCGCGCCACGTGGTCCGCGACCTCGCGGATGCGTTCCGGGTCGCCGACCGAGGTGCCGCCGAACTTCTGGACGATCAGTGCCACGGGGGACCACGCTACCGGGACCGTCCCGGGCGCCTGCCGCGGGTTTCTCGGACCCGCCACCGACTGGCGCCCGCCCATCGGCGCCGGGAACGCGGGTCGGTAGGGTGCCGCCCCATGGCCACCAAGACCCGTCGCCACGCCCCACCGCCGCGACCCTCCGGACCGGCGCCGCGCCACTCCTCCCGCACCCGCCTGCTGGCCGGCATCCTCGCCGTCGTCATGCTCGGCAGCGTCGTCACCGTGACGGTGGCGGGCTTCGCCAACCGCGGTGGCGACGACGACGAACGCACGGCGACTCCCACCGGCTGTCCGGCGGCCGACAAGTCGGACGCCCCCCGCCTCGCGTTCGACAACCGGCCCGTCTGGTGCCTCACCAGCGGCACCAGCTACGCGGCGGTGTTCGCCACCAGCGAGGGCGAGATCCGCTTCGACCTCGACACCGACCGCATGCCCGAGACCACCAACAACTTCGTGGTCCTCGCCCGCTACGGCTACTTCGACGACACCCTGCTGTTCCGCATCGATCCCAGCATCGGCATCATCCAGGGCGGCGCCCCGACCACCAACAGCTGGTCCGACCCCGGGCCGGGCTACACCATTCCCGACGAGGGCGGCACGTTCATGCCCACCGCCAACGGCGGCGCCCGCGGCCCCTTCACCTACGAACCCGGACAGCTCGTGATGGCCCGCTCGGCGGGACTCAACAGCTCGGGCGCCCAGTTCTTCTTCACCACCACCGAGAGCGCCTCGCTGCTGGACGACCAGGGCAGCTACCTGGTGTTCGGCACCACCGACGACGCCGGCCAGGCGGTGCTCGACGCCATGATGGCCCTCTACGAGGTCGACCCCGACTCGCCCTACGGGGGTGGCCCCACCCGCAACCTCGTCGTCCACTCGGTCACCATCGTCGAGGGCTGACCCCGGCACCATGCCCGTCGAGCCGCCGTCAAGCGCCTGGCTCTTCCCGCCCGCCGACAGCGCCGACGACCACGGCGTCGTCGGCGTCGGCGCCGACCTCGACCCCGGCACGCTCCTCACCGCCTATCGGTCGGGCCTGTTCCCGATGCCGGTCCGGGAGGACGGGGCCGTGGCCTGGTGGTCGCCCGACCCGCGCGGCGTGCTGCGACCCGCCGACGTTCGGGTCAGCCGGTCGCTGCGACGCTCACAACGGCGCTACGAGGTCCGTGTCGACACGGCCTTCGACGAGGTGCTCGAAGCCTGCGCCGATCCCGAACGGCCGCGGCGCTGGATCGACGCCCGGATGGTCGCCGCCTACACCGAACTCCACCGACTCGGCTGGGCGCACTCGGTGGAGGCCTGGGACGACGAGGGGCTGGCAGGCGGGCTCTACGGCGTCGGGCTCGGCGGCCTGTTCGCCGGCGAGTCGATGTTCCACCGGCGGACCGACGCCTCGAAGGTGGCGCTGCTCGGACTGGTCGACCTGCTCGGCACCAGCGGACCGCGACTCGTCGACGTCCAGTGGACGACCCCGCACCTGGCCGGCCTCGGCGCCACCGAGTTGCAGCGCGACGTCTACCTCGCGACGCTGCCGACCCTGACGTCGGCCACGGGGCCCGACTGGGCCGCGGCGGCTAACTGACGGTGCGGCGCCGGGGCAGGCGGCTGTCGACCCACCAGCGGCCGGCGAACCGCCACGTGGTGCTGTCGGGCTGCCGCTGGACCACGGGGCTGGGCCACAGCGCACGGTAGGCCGCCACGATCGCCTGCAACTCGGCGTCCGACGCTCCGGGCGCCTCGATGCGGATCGTGTCGTCGTGTTCCGCGACGACCACGACGCGTTCGGGGGAGTCGGCGGCCACGGCTACAGCGGCACGTTGCCGTGCTTGCGCTGCGGCAGTTCCTCGCGCTTGCCGGCCAGCATCTCGAGGCCGGCTACCAGGCGGGCCCGGGTCTCCGACGGCGTGATGACGTCGTCGACGAAGCCCCGCTCGGCGGCCACGTACGGGTTGGCGTAGCGCTCCGTGTAGTCGTCGACCAGTTCGTCGCGGCGGGCCACCGGGTCGGACGCCTCGGCAAGCTCCCGCCGGTGCAGGATCTCGACGGCGCCTTGCGGGCCCATCACGGCCAACTCGGCCGACGGCCACGCCAGGGACAGGTCGGACCCGACGGACTTGGAGTCCATGACCACGTAGGCGCCGCCGTACGCCTTGCGGGTGATGACCTGGATACGGGGCACCGTGGCCTCGCAGTAGGCGTAGAGCAGCTTGGCGCCGTGCCGGATGATGCCGCCGTACTCCTGGTCGACGCCGGGCAGGAAGCCGGGCACGTCGACGAACGTGACCAACGGCAGGTTGAAGGCGTCGCAGGTGCGGACGAAGCGGGCCGCCTTCTCCGCGGCCTGGATGTCGAGCACCCCGGCCAGCATCGCCGGCTGGTTGCCGACCACCCCGACGGCACGGCCGCCGAGCCGGGCGAAGCCGCACACGATGTTGCCGGCCCAGGCGGCGTGGTACTCCATGAAGTCGCCGTCGTCGACGACCGCCGTGACCACCTTGCGCATGTCGTAGGGGACGTTCGACGAGTCGGGCATGAGGTCGTCGAGCTCGGGGCAGGCCCGGTCGGCGGGATCCACGCAGTCGACCATCGGCGGCAGGTCGAGGTTGTTCGACGGCAGGAACGACAGCAGCGCCTTGACGTCATCGAGGACCTGGTGCTCGTCCTCGGCGACGAACGTGGCGACGCCCGACTTGGTCGAGTGGCTGCCGGCACCGCCCAACTCCTCGAGCGAGACCTCCTCGCCGGTGACGGTCTTGACCACGTCGGGGCCGGTGATGAACATGTGCGACTTCTCGCGGACCATGAAGATGAAGTCGGTCATGGCCGGGCTGTAGACGGCACCACCGGCGCACGGGCCGAGGATCACGCTGATCTGCGGGATGACGCCCGAGGACTGGACGTTGCGGTAGAAGATGCCGCCGTAGCCGTCGAGGCTGACCACGCCCTCCTGGATGCGGGCGCCGGCGCCGTCGTTGAGGCCGATCATCGGCGCCCCGACCGAGTTGGCCAGGTCCATGACCTTGTGCAGCTTCTCGGCGAAGGCCTCGCCGAGTGCGCCACCGAAGACGGTGAAGTCCTGGGCGAACACGAAGACCCGTCGGCCGTCGATGGTTCCCCAACCGGTGATGACGCCGTCGGTGTAGGGGCGCTCCTCGATGCCGCTGTCGTGGGCCCGGTGCCGGACCAGCAGGTCCAACTCGTTGAAGGAGCCGTCATCGAGCAGGTACTCGATGCGCTCCCGGGCCAGCATCTTGCCCTTGGCGTGTTGGCGCTCGACCGCCCGCTCCGAGCCGGCGTGGAGGGCCTCCTCCCGCCGCTTGCGAAGGTCCTCGATTCGTTCGTTCATGGAGTGCTGCGCCATCGGGGAAACAGGGTAGCGAGCGGACGCGGCCGGGTCGCCCCGGGACGCTGTGGAGTCGGCGTCAGCGGCGCCGTTCGGCCAGCCGCTCGGCCCGTTCGGCCAGCCGCGGGGCGTCGATCCGGCCGCAGGCCGCGGCGAAACCCTCCCGGGGACCGGCCCAGCGCAGGTCGTCGACACCGCCCATCACCGGCGCCTCGAGGTCGAGGGTGGCAAGGCGCCGGAACAGTTCGGCGTCGGCCCGACCCTCGACGAGGGCGTCCGCCAGCCGGGCGGCCCCGCGCACCTGTACGGCCCAGTCGTCGGGGTCGTCGGGGATGGCCTCGAGGTGGCCGTAGTGGGCGAGGACCGTGGACGAGGACTTGGCCCCCCAGCCGGGCAACCCGGGAATGCCGTCGGCGGTGTCGCCGACCAGGGCCAGGTAGTCGGGAATCGACTCGGGCCGGACGCCGAACCGACCGATGACGCCGTCCCGGTCGTACACGACGTCCTTGCGCCGGTCGTACTGGACGATCCGCAGGCCGTCGTCCACCACCTGGGCCAGGTCCTTGTCGGGCGTGCAGACGAGGACACGCTCCACGCGGGGGTCCTCGGCGGCCTTCACGGCCGCTGCCCCCAAGGCGTCGTCGGCCTCGTGCTCGACCATGGCGAACACCGCGAAGCCGGCAGCGGCCAGCACCCCCTCGAGCAGGGCGAACTGGGCGAACAGCTCCGGCGGGGTGGCCTCGCCGGTCTTGTAGCCGTCGAAGAGGTCGTTGCGGAATGACTCGACCACGTGGTCGGTGGCGACGCCGACGTGGGTGGCGCCGCCTTCGAGCATCCTGAGCAGCGAACCCAGCACCGCCCGGGTGGCGGCCACCTCGACGCCGTCGCCGGCGACGTGCGACGGCACCGCGAAGTGGTGCCGGAACAACTCGTACGTGCCGTCGACCAGGTGGACCTCCACAGCGGCCCTATCCCCCGAGCGGCTCGGCCACGGTCCGCGCTACTCCTGGACCAGCTCGATGAGGGTGCCGAACGAGCCCTTGGGGTGGACGAAGGCGACGGTCGTTCCCCGGGAGCCGGGCCGGGGCGCCTCGTCGATGGCCCGGCCGCCGGCGGCGACGATGGCAGCCAGGGCCTCGGCGCAGTCGTCGACGCGGTAGCCGACGTGGTGGATGCCCTCGCCGCGCTTCTCGAGGAATGTGCTGATCGGCGAGTCGGGTCGCGTTCCGGTGGTCAGCTGCAGATAGGACTCGCCGACCCGGAGCAGCGCCTCTTCGACGCCGTCGCGTTCGACGACCTCACGGTGGCAGACCTCGGCGCCGAAGGCTCGGGCGTGGTAGTCGATGGCGGCCTCGAGGTCGTTGACGGCGATGGCCACGTGGTCGATCTGGGTCAGCAACATGCGGAATCCTGGGAGTCGGTGTGGTGGATGAATGCTCCCCGGCATCGTGTCAGGTCCCGCGCCGGTGCCCGCCACCGTGGGTGTCCCTGTGGAAAACCCGCCTGACTTGTCACACCACCGTCACTGTTGTAATGTTTTCGCAACACGTTGGGAACACCCCTCCACCCAACCAGGGAACGCCCTCCGAGGAGTGCCGGTACCGCCCGCACCGGCCCGGAGGGCGTTTCCACGTCCACGCTCCGGTCCTCCCGCTCACCCGGTGCCCGACTCGTCGCCACCCACCTTCCGGCGACCCGCCAGCGCACGCCCCAGCGTGAGCTCGTCGGCGTACTCGAGGTCACCACCCACCGGCAGGCCGCTGGCGATCCGGGTGACCTCCACCCCGAGCGGCTCCAGCAGCCGGGCCAGGTACATGGCCGTCGCCTCGCCCTCGATGGTGGGGTTCGTGGCGAGGATGACCTCGCCCACCTCCTCGGCTTCGAGCCGGCCCAGCAGGTCGCGGATGCGGAGCTGGTCGGGACCCACTCCGTCGATCGGGCTGATCGCCCCGCCCAGCACGTGGTAGTGGCCGCCGAAGCCCAAGGTGCGCTCGATGGCCACGACGTCGCGCGGCTCCTCGACCACGCACAGCACCGAGCCGTCCCGGCGGGGGTCGGCACAGACGGTGCACAGGTCGTCCTCGGCGATGTTTGCGCAGCGGTCGCAGAACCGCACCCGTGCCCGCATCTCGCTGATCGCGGCGGTGAGCCGCTCGACATCGGCCGGGTCGGACTCGAGCAGGTGGAAGGCCAGGCGCTGCGCCGACTTGGGTCCGATCCCGGGCAGTCGGCCCAATTCGTCGATGGCCTGCTGGACGGCGTCGGCGTACACGGCGGTGGTCAGTCGGACTCGACCACGCTGGCACCGGGGAAGGCCTCGGCCAGCCGCTCGACCGCCGAGCCGACCGCGGCGTCGGCGTCGACCAGTTCGTCGGTGTCGACCTCCTCGTCCTCGACGGCGGGGGCGTCGGCCGGAACCGCCGCATCGGCCTTCGACGCCTTCGACGCCTTCGAGGTGGGGTCCGGTCGGACGGCGCCCTCGTCGACCACCAGCCGAACGGGGACCGCCACGCCGAAGTGGGCGGCAAGTGCCGCCTCGACCTCGCCGACCAGTTCGGTGCACCGCTTCAGGTGCGGCTCGTTCGGGAGCGCCAGGATCGCCGCCCCGTCGACCACCCCGGTGAAGCGACCGATGGCGAAGCGGGCCCTGGCCTTCTTGCTGAGCCGGTCGAGCAGGGCGTCGCCCCAGGCCAGGACCAGGGCGTCCCGGTCGGGCAGGTCGCCGCTGGACGCCGGAGGGGCGGGCTCAGGCTCGGCAGGAGCCGCCGGCTCGACCTCGGTGGCCGGGGTCTCGGGCACGGGCGCGGCCGCCGGCGGAGCCGCCGGTTCTTCGCTGCGCTGCGCGGCCAGCACTGCCCGGCCCTTCGCCGCCGGCCCGTCCTTGGCCCGCCGCGGCGGAACCGGGGGCGGTGCCGGTGCGTTCGTCGGGCGTCCGGCGACCAGCGCCTGCTCCAACTGCTCGATGCGGCGGACCAGGTCGGCGAGCACCGTCGGATCGCCGCCGGAGGGGGCGGCATCGCCCGACCCGGTCAGCCGGACCAGGGCCACCTCGAGGTCGACGCGGGGATCGGGTGCGCGGCGCATGTCGACGAGGGCGCTGCCGAGCATCTCCAGGGCACGCGTGATCGCCGCCGGCGTCACCGACTCGGCGAACGACTCGGCCCGGGACCGGTCGGCGTCGGACAACTGCTCGGGCGGCACGCCCATGCGGACGAGGAAGGCGTCGCGCAGGGCCGCCAGGAGGGCCTCGCCCAGCACCCGCGGCTCGCGCCCGCGGGCGATGCCCGTGGCTACGGCCGACAGGGCGGCGGTGGCGTCGGCGTCGGCCAGGGCGCCCAGCAGGTCGGCGACCGTCGAGTCGTCGGAGGTCATGCCGCCGGCCACGACACGGTCCAGCGCCGACAGGGTGTCGCGCGCCGACCCCCGACCGGCCCGGACAGCGTGTGCCCGGCCCTCCTCGTCGACCTCGAGGCCGGCGTCGGCGACCACCTCGTCGACCAGCGCCCGCAGCTCCTCGGCGGAAAGCAGCCCCAGTTCGAGGTGCTGCGCCCGGCTGCGGATGGTCTCGACGACCTTGTGCGGCTCGGTGGTGGCCAGCACGAACACGACGTGGTCCGGCGGCTCCTCGAGGGTCTTGAGCAGGGCGTTCTCGGCGCCGGACGTGAGCATGTGGACCTCGTCGAGGAGGTACACCTTGGTGCGGCCCGGCGTGCCGAGGGCCACCTTGGCCAGCAGGTCGCGGACATCGTCGACCTTGTTGTTGGAGGCGGCGTCCAACTCGTGGAGGTCGAACGAGCGGCCGGCCTCGACCGCCAGGCAGGACTCGCAGGCGCAGCAGGGCTCGCCGTCGGCGGGTGCCGTGCAGTTGAGGACCTTGGCGAGGATGCGGGCGGCGGTGGTCTTGCCGGTGCCGCGGGGCCCGCTCAACAGGTAGGCGTGGTGGACGCGGTCCTCCCGGACGGCGTTGCGGAGCGCCGCCACCACGTGGTCCTGGCCCCGGACCTCGGCGAAGCGCTGCGGCCGGTAGCGGCGATAGAGGGATGTGTACTCCATGCGCCGCTCACCCTACAGCGGCACCGCGACACGCTCCGGGGCGTGCCGCGGGCCATTGCACGGCGGAGGGAGTGGGATTCGAACCCACGGTGACCAGGGGCCACACACGCGTTCCAGGCGTGCCGATTCGTCCGCTCTCGCATCCCTCCGGAACCCCGTCCGAGGACGGGATTTGGCCCCCAAGGCTACCGGCGTCGCCCGAACCGGAGCGCGGGCATCCGACCCGCCGGGTAGCGTTCGCCCTGCACCCGCCTTCGAGTGTGGCGGTCGGGTCCTGTGCGACCGGGGCCCGTGAACCGAGTCAGGGCCGGAAGGCAGCAGCTCTCAGCGGAACCCCCGGGGTGCCGCAGATCGCCTGGCCGCCACGCTCGAGGGCGGGTGTGCCGCGCCGGCACGGGTCGGACCTAGGGTCCCCGCCATGACCGACGGGACCGACCATGCGCTGATGCAGGTGGCCCTCGAGGAGGCCCGCCTGGCGGCCGACGCCGGCGAGGTCCCGATCGGGGCCGTGGTCGCCGTCGGAGGCGAGGTCGTGGCCCGCCGCCACAACGAACGCGAGGCCGGAGGCGACCCCACGGCCCACGCCGAGGTGCTCGCCCTGCGCGATGCCGCTGCGGCGACCGGCTCCTGGCGGCTCGACGACGCCACCCTCCTGGTCACCCTCGAGCCCTGCCCGATGTGCGCTGGCGCCGCCTGGGCGGCACGGATCGGCCGCGTCGTCTACGGCGCCCCCAGCAGCGAGGCCGGCTCGCTGGGTTCGCTGTACCACCTCGGCGCCGACCCGCGCCTCAACCACGAGTTCCCGGTCGTGCACGGCGTGTGCGCCGACGAGTGCACCGCCCTGTTGCAGGACTTCTTCGCCGACCGGCGCTGAGCCGCGTCCGGCGATCCCCGTTGGCCGGGTTCCGCCCGCTGGCTAGCCTCGCCGGTGGAAGGTTGCCAGAGCGGACGAATGGGGCGGCCTCGAAAGCCGTTGTGGCCTCCGGGTCACCATGGGTTCGAATCCCATACCTTCCGCCATCCCGACGGCCCCGGCTCCGGCCGGGGTCGTTACGCGTCCGGCCTCAGTCGTCGTGGCGGTAGGCGGTGGCCTTCGGCTTGACGGGACGGGCGAACCAGAGAGGCCGGCGCAGGCCGCCGGGGCCCGGGCCGGGACGGGTCTTGGCCAGCCACTCCTCGAACACGGCGTGCGAGGCGTCGGTGTCGACGACCACGTCGCCGTACTCGTCGCCCGCCTCGGCGGGGCCGACGGTCACCCGCTGCAGCCAGCAGTGCATGCCGCTGATCGGGTCCGGTTGGACCGGGAACGTCAGGTTCTGGTGGACGCCGCCGTCGCGCCACCACACCCGGCGTGTGTCGGCGTCCTTTGATTTCCATGGGCGGATGCCGGCGAGCGTGCGCATGCGCCAGCGCCCCGGCTCCGGGTTCGTGATGTCGACCTCGGCTGACATGTAGCGGTTGCCGGCGTCCTGCTGCCGTCGCCACCTGGCCGTGGCCCCCGCCCGATCACCATGGCCCGTTTCTACTGCGATGGCAGCGATGTCGTCCAGCACGGGGGTGTGGATCGGGACGTCCGTCCACAGCCCCGAGACGGTCACGGCCGGTGACACCAGGCCGTGGGAGCATGGGCCCATGTCCGATGCGACTCCTCGGTTCCTCACCCTCGCCGACGTGGCCGAGGTGCTGAACGTGACGGTGCGCCAGGTGTACGCGTTGGTGCGCTCGGGCGAGCTGAAGGGCATCCAGATCGGCGGACGGAACCAGTGGCGGGTCGAGAACGACCAGCTCGAGGACTACATCCGCCGCCAGTACGCCCGCGCCGAGCAGGCCGTCGCCGAGCTGTCGGACGCCGACCTCGCCGACCAGCCCGACGACGTCACGCGCTGACGGCGACCAGCCCCGGCAGGCTCATCGGGCCACCAGCTCACTGGCCCAGCGTGACCACGGCGAGGGCGCGCAGGGGCACGAGCAGGTCACGCTCGGCCGTGCGCAGCACGACGCCACCGTCGACGACCCGCACCACCTGCGCGCGCAGGGTCGCGCCGTCGGTCCTGACCACCCGGACCTCGTCGCCGTCGTCGCGCAGCCGGCGGAGCACGTGCGGCCAGCCCAGCCGGGCGTCGACCGTGGACGGTGCCGGAGCGCGGCCGTCGGTGCGCACGCCGGTCACCGCGTCGATCGCGACCACGTGCTCGACGCTGCCGGCGTCGAGGCGCACGAGCCGGTCGTTCGCGAACCGGACCTCGCCGGCCAGCCGACCGGCGCCCAGCAGCTCCAGCTCCACGTAACCGCCGAGCAGCGAGCGCCACGGCGTCCGTGACCACTCCTCGTCGCGCAGCTCCGCGACCAGGGCGTCGCGCTCGAGGAGGGCGTCGTCGTCGAGCGACGCCTCGAGCTCGGCGAACAGACGCTCCCAGCGCATGCCAGCACCGTACCCCCGTCCCATCCCCGGCCTCACCTGTGCACGAGGCCTTGACCTCATGCGTCTTCCGACCTTCGATGTCATCAAACGTCGTCAAACGTCAGGAAACAGCATCATGCGTCTTCGGTGGTCCGGTCACCTGTGCTGGCTCGTCTCGGTCCTGGTGCTCCTCGTGCGGGTTCCGTCCGTGGAGCGCACCGTCGCGGGCCTGGGAGCATCGTCGTTCCCGACGGCGCTCACCTCCCTGCTCGAGCTCGTCCTCCTCACGATCGCGGCCTGGGCCGCCGTCGCGCTCGGCCTCGGTCTCGTCGGCGGCCGCGCGGCGGTCGTCGCGGCGCGGCTGCTGCCCCGTGCCGTCCGCGGCGCGCTGGTCGCCGGCGTCGTCACCACGCTGTCGGTCGGCACGGCGCACGCCGCTACGTCGCCGTCGCCCGACCCGAGTCCCGCCGCATCGACGCTCGACGGCCTCGTGCTCCCCGACCGCCCCGCGTCGGAGGTCCACGACACCCCGCCGGTGGGACCGCCGACGCAGCCGCCCCCCGACACCGTGGTGGTGGCTCCAGGCGACTCGCTCTGGAGCATCGCCGCGTCACGTTCAGGCCCCCGCGCGAGCGTCGCCGACGTCGCCACGTCGACGGAGCAGTGGCACCAGGAGAACCGCGAGGTGGTCGGGCCCGACCCGGACCTGCTCCAGCCAGGACAACGCCTCACGGCACCGCGGGAGCCGGCATGAGGACGTCGACGGAGCTGCGCTCCCCCGCCCGGTTCGTCACCGACGAGGACGCCCTGCCGGCGCAGCTCCCGCTGCCGCTGCCTCTGGTCCCGCCCGGCAGCTGTCGGCGTGGATGACGCCCGACGCGTACCGCGCACTGGTGACGGCGCTCGTGCGGCAGGGTCGCGTCCCGACGCGTCAGGACCGTCGACCCGCGGGCGGTCGACTCGCGTCGGTGCACCTGTCGGTCGTGAGCGAGCGCGCCGTCGAGGTCACGGGCCGCATGGTGCACCGCGGACGCTCGCACGCGATCGCCGTCCGGCTCGAGCTCGTCACCTCGCCGCGCGGTCGCGCGGTGTGGACCTGCACCGCGCTCGAGTGGGCCTGACCCCACCGGGCGACACGACGAAGGGCCCGCACCGTCGAGACGGTGCGGGCCCTTCCACGTCGGCGAGGCCGGTCAGCGGTTGCGCTTGCGCGACTGGCGCGCCGCCTTCGACTTCTGCCGTGCCTTCGACTTCTGGTTGGCCTGGCGCTGCTTGTCGCCGGCCGGCTCCTCGGTCTCGCTGTGCACCTCGACGTCGCCGTCCTCCGACGGGGCGGAGTAGGACAGCTTCTGCTCGCCCTTCGGCTCCAGGCCCTTGGCCTGCAGGTGCGGGTGCTCCTCGTCATCGGCCGGGGTCTCCTCGACCTGGACGTCGAGGTTGAACAGGAAGCCGACGGACTCCTCGGCGATGCCGTCCATCATGGCGCTGAACAGCTCGTAGCCCTCGCGCTGGTACTCCACGAGCGGGTCGCGCTGGGAGTAGGCGCGCAGGCCGATGCCCTCGCGCAGGTAGTCCATCTCGTAGAGGTGCTCACGCCACTTGCGATCGAGGACGCTGAGCACCACACGACGCTCCAGCTCGCGGGTGACCGGGGCGCCGAGCTCCTCCTCGCGACGGTCGTACGCCGTCAGCGCGTCGGCCGTGATCGTCTCGACGAGCGACTCGCGCGAGAGCGCCTCACGGCCGCCCGCCTCGTCCTCGACCTCCTCGATCGTCAACGACACCGGGTAGAGCGTGCGCAGCGCGGTCCACAGCTGCTCGAGGTCCCACTGCTCGGGGAAGCCCTCGGTGGCACCGTTCACGTAGCCCGTGACGGTGTCGGTGATCATCGTGCGCACCTGGTCCTCCAGGTCGGCGCCCTCGAGCACCTTGCGCCGCTCGCCGTAGATGACCTCGCGCTGGCGGCTCATCACGTCGTCGTACTTGAGGATGTTCTTGCGGGTCTCGAAGTTCTGCGCCTCGACCTGCGTCTGGGCCGACGCGATCGCGTTCGTGACGCGCTTGTTCTCGATCGGGACGTCGTCGGGGATCTTCATCGTCTGCAGAACCCAGTTGACCCAGTCGGCCTTGAACAGGCGCATGAGGTCGTCCTCGAGCGACAGGTAGAAGCGGGTCTCGCCCGGGTCGCCCTGACGGCCGGACCGACCACGCAGCTGGTTGTCGATGCGGCGCGACTCGTGGCGCTCGGTGCCGATGACGGCGAGGCCGCCGGCTGCCTGCACCGCCTCCTTCTCCTCGGCGACCTGCGCCTCGATGCGCTCCAGCGTCGCCGGCCAGGCCGCCGAGTACTCCTCGGCGTTCTCGAGCGGGTCGAGACCCTGCTTGCGCAGCTCGGCGTCGGCCAGGAACTCGACGCTGCCGCCGAGCATGATGTCGGTGCCTCGACCGGCCATGTTGGTGGCGACGGTGACGGCGCCGCGGTGACCGGCGACGGCGACGATCGCGGCCTCGCGCTCGTGCTGCTTGGCGTTGAGCACCTCGTGCGGGATGCCGCGCTTCTTCAGCAGCTTGGACAGCCGCTCGCTCTTCTCGACGCTCGTGGTGCCGACGAGGATCGGCTGGCCCGTGGCGTGGCGCTCCTCGATGTCGGCGACGACGGCGTCGAACTTGGCGGCCTCCGTGCGGTAGACGAGGTCGGGCTGGTCGATGCGCGAGACCGGCTTGTTGGTCGGGATCGGGACGACGCCGAGCTTGTAGGTCTTGTCGAACTCGCTCGCCTCGGTCATGGCCGTACCGGTCATGCCGCCGAGCTTGTCGTAGAGCCGGAAGTAGTTCTGCAGCGTGATGGTGGCGAGCGTCTGGTACTCCTCGCGGATGCGCACGCCCTCCTTGGCCTCGATCGCCTGGTGCAGGCCCTCGTTGTAGCGACGGCCGTCGAGGATGCGTCCGGTGTGCTCGTCGACGATGATCACGTTGCCGTCGATGACGACGTAGTCCTTGTCGCGCTTGAACAGCTCCTTGGCCTTGATGGCGTTGTTGAGGAAGCTGATGAGCGGGGTGTTGACCGCGTCGTAGAGGTTGTCGATGCCGAGCTGGTCCTCGACCTTGTCGATGCCCTCCTCGGTGACGGAGACGGTGCGCTTCTTCTCGTCGACCTCGTAGTGGGTGTCGATGCTCATCGCGCCGACGATCCGCGCGAACTCGCCGTACCACTTGACCTCGTCCTCGGTGGGGCCCGAGATGATGAGCGGCGTGCGCGCCTCGTCGATGAGGATGGAGTCGACCTCGTCGACGATGGCGAAGTTGTGGCCCCGCTGGACGCAGGCCGCGATGTCATCGGCCATGTTGTCGCGCAGGTAGTCGAAGCCGAACTCGTTGTTCGTGCCGTAGGTGATGTCGCACGCGTAGGCGTCGCGACGCTCCGGCGGCGTCATGTTCGGCAGGATCATGCCGACGCTGAGGCCGAGGTAGGTGTAGACGCGGCCCATCCACTCCGCGTGGTAGCGCGCCAGGTAGTCGTTGACGGTGATGACGTGGACGCCCTTGCCCGACAGCGCGTTGAGGTAGCTGGGCAGGGTCGCGACGAGGGTCTTGCCCTCACCGGTCTTCATCTCGGCGATGTTCCCGAGGTGCAGCGCGGCGCCGCCCTGCACCTGCACGTCGAAGTGCCGCTGGCCGAGCACGCGGCTGGCCGCCTCGCGCACCGTCGCGAACGCCTCCGGCATGAGGTCGTCGAGGGTCTCACCCTGGTCGAGCCGCTCCCGGAACTCGGCGGTCATGCCGCGGAGCTCGTCCTCGCTCATGGCGCGGAACTCGTCCTCGAGGGCGTTGACCTGCTTCGAGATCGCGGCGAGCTGACGAAGGATCTTGCCTTCGCCGGCGCGGAGGATCTTGTCGATGACCTTGGGCACGGTGGACGCACTCCTGAGTTGGTGAGACGGACCTCTCGCAGTGTATGCCGCGGGACCAGCACCGCGGGCACGGGTGGCGCGCTGGGGCTACACGAGCGCGCGGACGTCCGCCGCGAGGTCGCCCCGCTCGCCGACCTCGATGGCGCCGAGGGCCAGCCAGCGCGCCATGGTCCGCAGCTCCTCGGCCAGCTCGACCGCGGTGTCGGCCGGGGCGCCGGGCTCGGACCAGGCCCCGTGGACGACGAGCGTGCCGCGGGCGCGGTCCGCCTTGAGGTCGACCCGCGCGACGATCGCGTCGCCGAGCAGGAACGGCAGCACGTAGTAGCCGTACTCGCGCTGCGCCTCGGGCACGTAGATCTCGATGCGGTAGCGGAAGCCGAAGAGGCGCTCGGTGCGCTCGCGCTCGAAGACGAGCGGGTCGAAGGGGCTGAGGAGCGTCCGGGCGCGCACCGCGCGGGGGCGCGCCGCCTCGTGGTGCAGCCAGGCGGGTCGGTCCCAGCCCTGCACGCGCACGGGCAGCAGCACGCCCGCGTCGGCGAGGTCCTCGACGGCGGCACGGGTCGGGTCCGGAGCCGAGCGGAAGTAGTCGCGCAGGCACGGGAGGGTCGCGACGCCGTGCGCCCGGGCGGCGTGCTCGACCATCACGCGGTGCGCCTCGGCCTCGTCGAGCGCGGGGCGTGCGAGGACGTCGGCGGGGATGACCCGCTCGGGGAGGTCGTACTCACGCTCGAACTGCGCCGTGCGGCGCGCCGACGTCAGGCGTCCGCCGTGGAACAGGAACTCGAGGGCATTCTTCGTGGCCGTCCAGTTCCAGCCCCAGTGCGAGCGGTCGCGCTCGCGCTCCTGCCCCAGCGCCGCGTCGACCTGGCGCGCGGTGAGCGGACCGTGCTCGGCGACGTGCGCCAGGACGGCGTCGACGAGCTCCGGCTGCTCGCGGGCGACGCGGTCGGGCCCGCCCCACAGCCCGCGCCGGGACGCCATCCGGTGCTGCATGGCGGGCCACAGGTCGACGTCGACGAAGGTGGCCACGTGCGCCCAGTACTCGAACATGAGCCGCGGCGACCGGCCGGCCGCCCGGTGGAACAGCTCGAGGTCGTAGGGGCCGCACCGCGAGTACAGCGGCAGGTGGTGGGCCCGCTGGAGCACGTTGACCGAGTCGATCTGGAAGAAGCCGAGCCGGCGCAGCGTGCTGCGCAGGTGGGGTCGTGCGACGGTGGCCGGCCGGGCGCGGGTGAACCCCTGCGCGGCGAGCGCGACCCGACGGGCCTGCAGCGTGGTGAGACGTTCGGTCACGTCGAGCATCCTGCCGGGCGGCACCGACACCGGCGCCGCGGCCCCGCGCGAGGAGGCTGGAGCGCGCTCAGACCGGGTCGTCGAGCAGGTTGCTGCGCACGGCGTACATGGCGGCCTCCATGCGCGACTTCATCTGCAGCTTCTCGAGCATGTTGCGGATGTGGTTCTTGACCGTGTTCTCGCTGATGAACAGCTCCTCGGCGATCTCGCGGTTGCTGAGCCCCTTGGCGACGAGCCGCAGCACCTGCAGCTCGCGGGCGGTCAGCTGCGCGGTGGCCGGGGCCGGGCTGCGCGACATCTGCACGAACTCATCGAGCAGCTTCGTCGCCATGCTCGGGCTGATCAGCGACTGGCCGGCCGCGACGAGGCGCACGGCCTCGGCGACCTGGTCGTAGGTCGAGCCGTCCTTCAGCAGGTAGCCGGACGCACCGCTGCGGATCGACTCGTAGAGGTCGGACTCCTCGTCGCTCGCGGTGAGCATGATGATGCCCGTCGACGGCGAGATCGACTTGATGGTCTTGCAGACCTCGACGCCGGAACGCCCCGGCATCCGCACGTCGAGGAGCACCACGTCGGCGGGTGTCTCCTCGACGGCCGCGATGGCCTGGTCGCCGTCACCGACCTCGACGAGCTCGAGGTCGGCATCGGCGCCCAGGACCATCGACACGCCGCGCCGGAAGAGCTCCTGGTCGTCGACGAGCAGCACGCGGATGCGGGGCGCCCGAGAAGTCACCCGTGCATCATGCCACGCACGAGCGGCATCCGTCAGGGGGCGACGTCGCCCGACAGGTCGCCGGACTCGTCGACGTCGAGGTGGATGACTCCGTAGTCGTAGCCCTTGCGGAGGTACACGACGCTGGGTCGCATCGAGTCCTTCTCGAGGAACAGGTAGAAGTCGTGACCGACGAGCTCCATCTCGTAGAGCGCCTGCTCGAGGGTCATGGGGACGCCCTGGTGGGTCTTCTCGCGCACCACGAGCGGGCAGTCGCCCTGCACCTGGACGCCGGCGATCGTGGTCGTCTCGACATCGGTGTCGTCGCCGGACCCGTCGAGCAGGCCCGACGGCACCTCGGCGGGCATCTCCGCGATGGAGACGGGCCGGCGCTTGCCGTGGCTGATGCGCTTGCGGTCGGCGGCGCGACGCAGCCGGGCCTCGAGCTTGTCGATGGCCGCGTCGAGCGCGGAGTGCTGGTCGGTCGAGCTGGCCTCGGCCCGGACCGCCGGGCCTCGTGACCGGAGGGTCATCTCCACGCGCGCGGCCTGCTCGTGCTGCCGCGGGTTCTTCTCGTGCGTGACCTCGACCTCGACGCGGTTGATCTTCTGGCGCTGGTCGTACTTCTCGACCCGGTGCAGCTTCTCCTCGACGTGCTGGCGGAACCGGTCGGAGATCTCGCTGTTGCGGCCGTTGACGACGATTTCCATGGGGGCCTCCCTGCGCTCGGTCGTGCGATGTTTACATGCCACCGAACTTAGACCGACCGGCGCGCGGACACCAGAGGAACACGGAGTTCCTCGACGACCTTCAGGAACGAGCCGCCGTCGGGGCGGGTCGCGCGGCGGCGACGGCGGCGCCGAGGACGCTGGTGCCACCGGCCGCGAGCACCCGCACCGCCTCGGCGAGCGTCGCGCCGGTGGTGACGACGTCGTCGACGAGCACGACGTCGGCGGTCCCCGGGACCGCGCGGCGCGACCGACGCAGCGCGCCGTCGAGGTTGGCCCGACGGTCGCGCGCGCCCAGCCCCACCTGGTCGCGCGGCTGCCGCTCGATGGCGAGGGCGGGCACGACCACGGCCGGCAGGCCGACGTCGACGCACGCCCTCGCGCAGCACGCCGTCGTGCTCACCCGCCGCCACGACGGGCACCGGCCCGCCGTCGATGAGTCGCGGCTCGGGCCGCAGCGCCGCGCGGCACCGGGGACACAGGTCGAGCGCGACCCGCCCGCACCCGGCGCAGGCGGCCCCGAGGGCGAGGTCGGCCGCGGCGAGCCAGGAGTCCATGCGGCCAGGGTGGACCGCTCGGCGCACGGTCCGCCGACCCCGTCACGTGCCTGTGGACGCGGCCGTGGTGGAGCCGGTGCCGCTCAGCCGCCTGGGGACAGCGACGCGACCCGGGTGATGCCGAGCCGGGTCCAGGTCGAGTCCGGGCCGAGGTACCAGAGCCGGTCGCGCCGGTCGACCGCCCAGCGACGCTCGCCCTGCACGACGAGCGTCCGCGGTGCGACGTCGGGCAGGATCGGTGCCCCGCCGGCGGCGCCTCCCTCGAGGGACGTGCCGTCGACGAGGCCCTCGAAGACCTGCCGGCCGAGCTCGGTGTCGCCGAAGAAAGCGAGCCGCACGCCGTCGACGAACCCGACCGACGACGGCCGCCCCACCTGCCAGGGCAGGGCGCGGCTGGGCCCGAGCCCGACCAGGGCGTCGTCGCCCGAGCGCTGGACCGCACCGACCCGCACACGACCGTCGACGCCGCCCGTGGTCACCGCGTACCGGGCGCCGTCGGGAGAGATCGCGAAGGAGGTGACGTCGAGGCCCGCCAGGCCCCCGAGCGGGAGCATGCGCGTGGCCTGCGGCTCGACGACCCGGACCCGCGGACCGCCGCCGGGGCGGTCGACGACGACGAGGGTGTCGCCGGTGGTCCACCAGGCCGAGACGAGCCGGTCGACGGCCACCTCGACGCGGTCGGTCCCCGTCGTGCGGCGCACGAGCAGCCGCTCACGGTCGCGCGAGAGGGTCGCGAGCCGCTGCGGTCCGACCACCAGCTCGGCGGTCTCGTCGGGGTCGACGTCCCAGACGGCAGGCAGGTCACGCAGACGGCGACCGTCGAGCTCGGCCGCCTCGCGACGTCGTCCGTCGACCACGACGTACGGCTCGCCCTGCTCGCGGGGGCCGTAGCGCGACCACGAGCCCATCGACTGCACGGCACCGCCGGTCGGGGTCAGGGTGGTCGTGCCGGCGCCGACCCGCACGCCCTTGACGTCGGACACCTGGCGCAACGTCCAGACCAGCTGGGCCGACAGCCGTCCCTGGTCGAGGGGCGAGAGGTCGGCGGCGGAGGCACCGAGGTCGACCTCGGCCACGCCGTCGCGGTCGACCGGCACCGCAGGGCGCAGGTCGCCCAGCCCGGGCAGGTAGGTGCGCTGCTGCGCCCCGGGGTCGGAGGGTCCGCGGGCGAGGGAGGCGACGAGGGCGGTGGCCAGCTGCTCCCCCGCCGGGAGGTGGACGGCCGACGCCACGAGCCGCGAGCCCGTCGGGTCGAAGAAGTACACCTGGAAGGCCCGGTAGTAGTCGGTGTAGAACTTCTCGGTCACCAGCAGGCCGGGCGGCGGCTCGGAGATCCGCCACTCGCCGTCGACCCGCTGCAGGGCGAGGTCCCAGCTCGCCGGGCCGGCCCCGTCGGCGACCCGCCCCGACGGGTTCAGCCGCAGCTCGCGCTGCGTCGTGAGCCGGACCCGCGCCGACGTGCTGCCCGTCCGCAGCTCCGCGACCGAGGGGTCGCGGTACACCTGCGTGCCGGCAGCGGGGTTCCAGCGCCGCGCCGCGTCCTCCGTCAGGTACCGCTCGGCGACACCGGTGGAGGGCGGGAACGCCAGCATGGCGTCGAGGTAGCCCGCCACGACCTGCTGCGG
>LUMW01000098.1_pt1 | contig 32050 bp, 39 predicted proteins | sample 729761 | NCBI WGS metagenome assembly LUMW01 (sample SAMN03860302, study PRJNA289734) | marine metagenome | biome: seawater column; feature: ocean; material: water; isolation source: Red Sea water column Station 192 - depth 500m | place: Saudi Arabia: Red Sea | collected 2011-10-15 | depth 500 m
GCATTGGACATGCAGGATACATCCTGATTGGTTTGTCTATTGCACCGTTTTCTGGTATTGGTTTACAAGGGTCTCTATTTCATATACTAAATCATGCTGTAATGAAAGGTGCAGCATTTATTGCAGTTGCGGGAATTGTAACTGCATTAGCAGTTACACATGTTGAAAAACTAAAGGGTCTTGCAAGACGTATGCCTATAACATCTTTAGGATTAGTAATCTCTTTGCTTGCATTAGCTGGTGTTCCACCACTGAGTGGATTTTGGAGTAAACTAATGTTATTTGGTGCTGCAATTGATGCTGGGACAGTAGTATGGTGGGGTCCTTGGCTTGCCATTGCGGGAGTTCTAAATAGCGCGTTGTCTTTGGCTTACTATGGTTGGATAATACGTAAGATGTACTTTGAGGGTGAAAAAGAAAAGAGAATCAAAGAACCAAAATCAATTATAGCCATAATGATATTTTCAATAATATTTATGGTAACCATAGGTGTCTACCCAGAACCTATAATACAATTTACAGAATTTGCTACTCCGGCAATTAATGCAGGACTTATGCCGTAGTTCTAGTAAATCTAACCAAGTTTTCCAAATTATCTTTGGCTTGAGAATCTTTTATTTTTCTAATGCTAAACACAGCCCTATCTGAGTATTTTTTAAGTAATTCTTCCATTTTGTCGAAAATATCTCTAGGATCTGAGCTTTTCTTAATTAGTAAATTAAACAACTTATCTTCATTCTTCCAGTCGTGTAAATCATCTCTAATCTGATATGCAATTCCTATGTTTTTACCATAATCAGCTAAATATTCAATCTCTTCTTCAGTAGCTCCTGAAATTATTGCACCCAATCTCGATGCAGTTTCAAAAGCTATAGCGGTTTTGTATTCTATCACCTTAAGATAATCATCAAAAGTTACATCCTCACTTGTCTCTAACCTACCCTCAATTATTTCGCCCTCACTCATCATCATCGCAGTGGTAGCAAGATTTTTTGTTACTCTCGGATTATTGATTCTTGATGCAATATTCAGAATTAATCCTAGAACAAAATCACCAGTCAGAACGCTAGTATTATATCCATATTTTATGTGAAATGGATCCTTTTGTCTACGCATTGTTTCATTATCTATTATGTCATCATGAATAACTGATTCAGTATGAAGAAATTCAATTGCACAAGCAGCAGCTAGAATATTATCATCTATCTCACCCATACATTCCGATGCCATAAGAAGTATTGTTGGTCTAATTCGCTTACCACCAGCCAATGCATATTTCAGGGGATCCTTGAATTCAGATTCTGTGTATAATTCTAATTCTGAATCTAACGCACCATCAATTTTTTTAATATATTCACCATATTTTTCAAGTAGCGGATTGATCTCCAAATTCTTCCTTTCCAAAACTTTCAATCTGCAATGTCCATGAGAAATATATTAACGTGAATGCTCCCGTCGGGATTCGAACCCGAGTCTCAGGCGTGAAAGGCCTAAATGCTTGACCGGACTACACTACAGGAGCATAAAACCGATCGTTACTCCAATCCATAAAATTCTTTTGCAGCTACAAAGATTTTTTTATCACTAAAATTGGCTAAAATTATGAGTTCTTTAATTCAAAAAATTGATCGTATTATAGAAGAACGTAGTTTGTTAAACCACCCATTCTACCAAGCTTGGTCTGATGGAAAGTTAACACGCGAGGCTCTAGTAGGATATTCTAAGGAGTATTACCAGTTGGTAAAAGCCGTTCCAATATTTATGACCCAACTAATGGATCATGTACCATCAAATCTGTATAACGAATTAGATTTTCATCAACAGGAAGAATTTTCTCATATTACTATGTGGGAAAGATTTGCTAGTGCATTAGGTGTTCCTCGTAATGACTTGTTAAATTATGACGGATTGTATAAAACAAATCATTCTGTATCTGGAATGCATCAACTAATGGGAACATTGGAAAGTGGAGCAACTGCAATGTATTCATTTGAAAAAGAAATACCAAAAATAAGCCAAATTAAATTGGAAGGACTAGCAGAATTTTATGGTTTAACAAGTGAAGATGTAACCAAATACTTCAAGGAACATATGGAAGCTGATATTAGACATGCTGCATCATGGGAAAAGCTAGTTGATTCACTTACTTCAGATGAGAATGAAATAATCAGTGCCGCCGAGAGCTCTGTAACTTGTCAAAACTTGTTGTTGGATGGCTGTTACGAAGAGTATTGTTAGAACCTATAACATTTTTTACTGACAAAATATTTTGTTGCGTGGGGCCTGTAACTCAGCTTGGTAGAGTATCCGACTCATAATCGGGGAGCCACGGGATCGAAGCCCATCAGGCCCACTTCAATTAATTTTAAATCAGAGACAATAGTAATTTCACTGGCTGCAATGAAGAATCAGAGTTATATCTGAAAAATGATGTGAAGGCATTTGTCTGAGCCGCCAAAATCTTTAGTGTAGTATATAAGACCTATTTATATAGCCAAATTATGACGCAGACAAAACCAATTGTAAGTATTGAAAATGTTGTAGCTTCTGCATCAGTTGACCAAACAATCGATCTTGCTGATGTTACTAAAAAATTTCCAGATACAGAATGGCATCCTGACCAATTTCCGGGTTTGGTATTTAGATTAGCATCACCTAAAACAGCAACTTTGATTTTCCGTTCAGGAAAAATGGTTTGTACTGGTGGAAAGTCAGAAGATATGTCAATAAAGGCTGTTCGTACAGTTGTACAAAAACTTCGTAAGGGTAAGATCAAAATAAAAAAAGATGCAGTCATTACAGTTCAAAATATAGTTGCATCTGGCAGTTTAGGTGGAAAAATTCATCTTGAGCAGGCTGCAAGAAAATTACCACGTAGTATGTATGAACCTGAACAATTTCCTGGACTTATACATAGGATGGTAAACCCAAAAACTGTATTACTGTTATTTGCTTCTGGCAAACTGGTTTGTACAGGAGCAAAAAAAGAAAGTGATGTTTACAAATCTGTACATAACATACATGCACTTTTGGAAGAAAAAGATCTTATGTTGTATAACGCCTAATTCTGGCTAATCTGTTCTTTCACTTTTTCAAAAATCTCTTTAGAAATTAGTTTCTCTTGAAATAGAATATTAGTAATTTCCAATATATCGGTTAGTTGATGTACTTGTACCCCTATGTCATTCAATGATTTGTCAGCACCCTCTAATCTGTTTATAATAACAAATACACTTGAAATCGACAAACCTGATTCTTTAAGCTGTTTTATTCCATTTAAGACGGAGGTACCAGTAGTCATAACATCATCCACCACCACCACTTTCATCCCAGATTCTATTTTACCTTCAATCGACTTTGTCGTACCATGCTCTTTTGGTTTATTTCGAACATAAATTAGTGGTTTAACAATTTCAATTGCAAGTGCTGATGTTATTACTAGCCCACCTGTTGGAACAGAAGCCAAACTATCAAAATTATCCAACCCCGTTTTTTCAATGATTAAATTTTGAAGATTTTTTATCATTTTTCTGAATTGATGGGGAAAACTTGGAACCAGTCTCAGATCAATATAGTATGAACTATCCTTTCCACTAGCAAGCGTAAAATTTCCAAACTTAATTATGTCATTTTTGTACAAGAATGTTGCAAACTCTTTTACAAATTCCATACAAAATCTAACTTAACTGGATTTATTTTGGTTTGTGTTTTGACTAAATCATGCCTGAAATCTGGTTAAATTATGGCCCAACAGATGTTGTTTTAGATATAAAGGCAGAAAATCTTGAGCAAAAAATAGATGCAGATGGGGAAATTCTCTCAGACACTGAAATTAAGTCAAAACTCGAATCATTGGATATATCAAAACCAACAGAATTTGTGGTTCTTAACACATCAGAATCGGTAAGAAAAACATTATCAATTATACTTGAAGGATACGAAGAAAAATCAATTCCTAAACCATCAATACTGGCTGATAAAAAAACAGTGAATGAAATAAAAAACTATTTCCCAGAACATGATTCTATATCTGAATTTTCCAATATGGAAGAATCCAGCTCAAAGTTGGTTTTTGTTGGTGAGATGGAATTTGATGGATTATTTGGTTATGAAACCATCGCTACAAGATTATTAAAAAAATTTGGTGGAGAACTGATGCTTTCAGCATATGAAAAAAGAAAAGGTAATTTGCCATCACCAGGTCAGGATGTAGAAAATTTTCAAATTGCAAATAACTTTGCCAACAAATTTGATATACTTGGTATAGAGATCACGGCAAATTCAAAGGGAATTCATGATTTATCAGTTGGACACCCATCGTCAACATCATCAATATCAAAATCATTTGGTGTCGATGCAACAAAGGATGTTGGAAAACATAAAGTCATGATCATAAGTACGGGAAAGGAATCTAGTAATAATACGTTGGGTAAATCTTTGTCATCGTTGTGGAATTGTTCTGATGCAATAAAGAATGATGGCCTTGGAATATTAGTGGCAGAATGTAAATTTGGTATTGGTTCAGATAGTGTTCAAAGTGTGATAGATGGAGGAACTGACATGGAGCATTTGAAAAAATCTTCTCAATATATAGACGGTATGGAGAATCTTCTATACATTAGCGAAATGCAAAAGAAGTTTCAGTTTGGTTTGTTATCCATACTTCCAACACACTATTCAAAAAAACTGAATATGGTTCCCTTTAATGGAATTAAACAGGTAATGGAGTATATACTGAAAAACCATGGTCAAAAACAAAAAGTTGAGATAATTACTGATGGAGCTCGGACTCTTTTAAGGCAAAATACCTGATGGTAATGGTGCACATAAAACTCCAAGAATTGCAACAACGATAAACATTCTTTTTCTGTTTTTAGTTAGGGGAGAAATATCATCAAGTGGTTTTGCGTCTTGACTTCTTGTACTAAGTAATAGGATAAACAATGCCATAAACCAGTATCCTAAAGCAACAAGAACACCCATACTAGCATATGTAGCATACTGATGCCATTTTTTTCCAAAGAGAGCTCTTGCCATATGACCACCATCTAACTGCCATGCCGGTAATAAGTTCAAAAATGTAATAAGAAAACCTAACCATGCAGCAAACATAATTGGAGACATAATCACTTCTGTGTTTTCACCACCCTTATCAAAAATATCAAGCGAAACTGACATCAGTATAGGTAAATTCATTTTCATTAATTGGGAGTCCTTGAATAATTCATCAGCTAATTCATTACTAATTTCTGGTGATGTATACGCACCAAAAATACAAACAATGACAGCTATAACCAAACCAGCAATTGGTCCGGCAATTGCCACATCAAACAAGATGTCTCGATTTATTGTAAGACCCCTTGATTGGATTAATGCACCAAATGTTGGTATTCCAAATACTGGTACCCCTGGAATAAAGTATGGCCAAGTCGTTCTAATTTTATGCTTTTTTGCTGCAATAAGATGTCCTGATTCATGAACACCAAGAATACCAATCAGTGAGAATGCATACAAAATTGACATCTGAAAAGGATCACCTATGAAAGTCAGAGAATTAACAAAATCAGTTCTAAAATAACCATCAATTAGTACCATAGTAACAGTTACTGCAAAAAGAATACGCGGTACCCATGATTTTGATAACCATTTTCTTTTGATTTTGGGTAATCTAGTAACAAAAATATCTATTCCATCAAAAGATTTTTCAAGACGTGGTACAAAATTTCTAATTTCTAATTCTCTAGCCAGATCGACAAATTTGTTTTTAAAGTCAGTATCTGCTATTTTGAATTGTAGGTCATTTGTGTTTGTTATTATTTCTTTTACGTCAAAAATTGAAGATACTTTTGAGATTACTTCATCCTCTGTTATATCACTCATAATTTATCACGCAATAACATTCCATTAATTGCTTTTCTACTCTAAAATTAAATATTTCCAAGTAACATTATGAATATGCAAGTAATACTGAAGCAAATAGGAGATTGTATTCTTCGGAGATGTGAACTTAGCGATATTATACCTGTAATGGAGATTAATCTTAGAACACTGCCTGAACATTATTCTGATTATTTTTATGAAAGTTTACTTGAAGAATTACCAGAGGCATTCATTGTTGCTGAGATCTCGGGTAAGATAGTGGGATACATAATGTGTAAAATAGAACATGGATTCTCAAATTTTAAAAAGTTAGGTTTTGTCAAAAAGGGTCACGTTGTATCTGTTGCAGTAATAGATACACATAGACGAAAAGGATTTGGTAGTGTATTGGTAGATGAGGCAATCAAAGGGGTAAAACTAAGACAATGCTCTGAATTATACTTGGAAGTTAGATGTAGTAATACTGATGCTGTAAAATTATATGAGAAATTAGGTTTTTCTATAATTCAGCGATTAAAGGCATATTATCGCGATGGCGAAGATGCATATGTTATGGCTATTGATTTTCCTAGCTAGATTCAAATAAATAACTAGAGGCTAATTTTTACCCATTGTCAAGACGTAAAGCTCAAGGTATTATGATATTTGTTCTAGCCATATCAGCATTTTTCCTATACTCGTATCTTCTAATGCTATCAGAATGGAGTCCAATTGTTTTACAATTATCACTTTTAATGATTGTTGGAGGAATACTTGGAGTGATTTCCTGGATAGGATATATGATGGCTACAACAAAATCGTCCCCATCATCTATAATACAGGACGACGATACCTAAACTTTATTTTTCTATTTTTACATCAACTACAGTTTGATAAAATCTAGGACCGACAGGCCTAACTATCTTCGATCCCAATATTGTAGATTTTACCGGAGTAACTTCCAAATAATGTTGTTCTGATAATTTTGCCGCATCTGACTTTTTGTCTGCATGGATATGTGAATAATAGTGAATAATACCATTATTTTTTGTAGCTGAAATTGCCGAGTTTAGAAACTCATCTGATTTTTCAGGAAGTAACATAAGTGTTCTATCAGATTTGTTTTTCAGTTGATTTTCTATTATATCCGAGGCATCACCATGAATTGATATTACATTTCCGGTAAGTTTGTTTATTGCAATATTTTTTTGGCAAAAATCTGCTGCATCAGGATTGATATCAATATTGTATACAGTACATTTTTTCTTTTTTGTAGCAATGATCGAAAACATTCCGATTCCCCCAAACATGTTAACTATCACCTCCCCACCACTTACTAATTCAGCAATTCGTGTTCGTTCGGAGGATAATCTTGGAGAAAAGAATGCCTTCCGAACATCTACAATAAACCTACATCCAGATTCCTTGTATTCAGTTTCTGTTTTATCATCTCCAGCTAATATTTCTAAATCCCGAGTTCGAAATTCTCCTTCAACAGATGATGATTGATAAAAAACAGATTGAGCGTTCTTTACTTGTTCTAAAAGTGTTTCACCAATTAGTTTTTTCTTTGGTAATAACAAATCAGGTATTCTTACTATTATGATACTACCAATTTGGTCAAATGCTGAAATAAGTTCATCGGATTCTTTTGGAGTTAGCAATGAATCCAGTGTTTTTTTTAACATTCGTGACATTAATAATAGAAATTTGATTCCGCTTTTTGTGTCTTGTCCAACCTACTATTTTCCTTATTCACCCTAGGTCTTTGACTTTTTTCATCTCTCCGGAAAGTAATATCTAGAGACTTTAGGAATTTGTTCATAGCTTCTACCTTTGGTAAGGGAGATGAAGCATGACCATTGATACCAGATGTTCCTTCAAAAATAACCATAGAGTCAGAAACCAAGTCCAATAATTGTACATCATGATCAATAACCATAGCTGATTTTCCATACGATCTGGTAAATTTCTGAATAAATTTTGCAACTGCTATTCTATCTTCAACATCTAAAAATGCAGATGGTTCATCTAGAGCATAAAGATCAGCTTTTTGTAAAAGACATGTAACAATTGAAACTTTCTGAAGTTCTCCCCCAGACAAATTTTTTAGTGATTTATTGTAGAGTTTTTTAATTTTTAACGGATCAACTATCTGCTCTTCTTCCTGACTTCCTTCAATCAATCCTTCATTTGCTTTGGTTAGTACTGATACAACATCTATGTCAATATCATTCTCGAGGTATTGTGGCTTGTAAGAAATCTTGACTTTTTTATCCACTACACCAGAATCTGGTTTTTCTACACTAGCAATCATTTTCATCATAGTTGTTTTGCCAAGCGCATTTGCGCCTAAAATTCCTAAAACTTCTCCTTTATGCACCTGTCCTGAATCTATAACCACAGAAAAATTTGAATATTTTTTTTCAAGAATTGGATATTTTATTACAGTATCTGCATCGATGAACTCACCTGTAGTTGTTGAAACGTCAAATGAGAATTTTTTATCACGAAATCTAACATTTTCATTTGGTAGATATCCATCAAGAAACACATTGATTCCTACTTTTGTGGATAATACATTAGATACAATGCCATATGCAGAAGAAACTCCATATAACACCTCAATTAAATCACTTACATAATCTAGCAGTGTTAAATCGTGTTCAACTACCATAACGCTCTTTCCAATCTTTGCTAAACTTTGAATTACTCTTGCAACACCAGTACGCTGGTATATGTCATTATATGATGATGGTTCATCAAAAAAATAGAAGTCTGCATCTTTGACTGATGCTATAGCAACAGCTAATCTTTGTAATTCTCCACCACTAAGTTCTTTTACATTCTGATCAACTGAGTTTTCCAAGCCTAACGTTTTTGTTAATTGATTAGCCATTCCCCTTTCATCATATTTCTCAAGTAGTTCCTTACCTGTGCCATCAAAAACTTGGGATATATTGTAAACCTGCTGTGGTTTTATAGAAGCATTGATTTGTTCATCCTTGATTTTTTCAAAGTGTGATTTCAACTCCGTTCCACTGTAAAATTTTAAAATTTCATCCCATTCTGGTGGCTCATTAAATTTTCCCAGGTTTGGTTTCAGATTTCCTGATAAAATATTAACGACAGTACTTTTTCCCATACCATTTCTTCCTAGTAATCCAACAACCTCGCCCTTCTTTGGTATGGGTAATTTGTATAAACGAAAAGAATTCTGTCCGTATTGATGGATTTTATCGGTAGCTAATTCTGTAGCCAGATTAACTATAGTAATTGCCTCGAAAGGACAAACTTTAACGCAAATACCACACCCATTACATACATCCTCATCAATTTGTGCCTTTTTTGTTTCTTCATTGAGAATAATACAATCAGCTCCTGACTTATTTACTGGGCAATATTTTATACATTCTAAACCACACTTTTTTGGTTGGCATAGTTCCTTATCTAATACTGCAACACGATGAGTCATACGTAAACTATCCCTCTCTTTAATTTATATCTCATTAGAGGATGTAACAAACAATCAAGTTTGTTTTAACCAATCTAAAAGCCGATAAATCTTCTAGCATTTTCTGGAACAAGAAGAAGAAACTTCTTTTTTGAATTATCATCCAAGTTCTTAACTATATTTTGAATTGAAAGTGATATAATCTCCTGATTCGAGCGTTCCAGGCTGAGGAATATCTCAAGAATTCCATCCAAGTTGAATGCTATTATCTTTTCAGGAGAGTTGATGATCTGTTTGATGTAGTTTGAGAACATAATCTGTCTATTTTCCTCAGAAATTGTACAAAGCACCTCAAGCCATGTCTTAAAGAGCTTTGAGAAGTTTGGAAATGGTATTGTTGGTCCTGCATCTAGAGCATTGTTAATGATTTCTAATTTTTCGGGATCTGACATTGGGAAAAATTCCATCATCCTCTTCTTCAGAATAGGTTTTCTAAGAAAATCTGGTAGATTCGCTAGTACAATGATTATATTTCCTGCATAATTTGGCTCTGACAATACTAACTGTTGATATCATATGGTATTAACCATAACTTGTTGTTGAATTAAATAGCTCAAAACCAGAACATCTGTGTATGCCTTCAACTGTCTTAGTGGGTGGCTTTTTTGGCGATGAGGGAAAAGGGAAAATTGTCTCATATCTGTCAAAAAATGATAATCCGTCAATTGTTGTTCGTGGAGGAGCAGGACCAAATGCAGGACACACCATCAAGGACGGCAGCACCACTTACAAAGTACGCATGCTGCCAAGTGGATTTTTAAATAAAGATGCCAAGGTCATGATTGGACCAGGCGTAGTTGTCAACCCTGAAGTCTTTTTTAAAGAAATAGAAGAGTACAGTGTTTCGGGTAGAGCATTCCTGGACAATCACTGTGGAATAATTGAACAAAGCCATCTTGATCAGGATTCCAAAGGCAGATTGAAGGAAAAAATTGGTAGTACGGGATCAGGTACGGGTCCTGCAAATGCTGAGCGTGCAATGAGAACTCTAAAGATGGCTAAGGATGTTGAATCACTTTCATCATATGTCATTGATGTACCAAACGAAGTAAACTCTGCATTAAAAGATAAAAAAAATGTCCTAGTTGAGGGCACTCAGGGCACTCATTTATCATTATGGCATGGAACTTATCCATTTGTAACCTCTAAGGATGTCACTGCATCAGGCATATGCGCAGATGTTGGCTTGGGTCCAAAGAATGTAGATGAGGTCATAGTTGTATTCAAAGCATACTTGACGCGTGTTGGTACAGGACCAATGGATAATGAGCTTAGTGCAGAGGAAACTGAGAAAAAAGGATGGGCTGAGTTTGGTACAGTAACAGGAAGACCTAGGCGTGCAGCAGAGTTTGATTTTACTTTGGCACAAAGGGCAATTATGCTTAACAGTGCAACGCAATTGGCTATAACAAAATTAGATGTTAGATTCCCAGAATGTTCAGGCGTAAAATCTTTTGACGACTTAAGCAGTGAGGCTAAATCATTCATCAAGAATATTGAAGAGAGACTGCAAGTACCAGTCACGCTTATCGGTACTGGTCCACTCGTGGATGATACAATCGATGTTAGATCTCGTTAACTTCGGTTATCCTTTAATTTAGTATCCTGACTTTATTTTCCGTGGACAAGTTTCCGAGTTATATTCAAGTACGCTCACCTTTGGAATTTACTAGGTTAGTCTGTGCACTAGAAAGAGCACCAAGAGTATCATTTCTTCATGAACATAAAGGCGCAAAAGTTCTTTCAGTTCAGATGGATTTGCTAAAGGAAAGTCCAGTAATTTACTATACACCAGTTGAAAATTTTAGTCATTACTTATGTTATGGTTTTAGATCTGGCAAGGAAGAATCTGTAATGGTGGAATCAACCCTTGATGCATCAAAAATGTATTCACCAATTGTAAAAATCAAATCATTGCCACGATCTCTACAACCATCACCTGAGAATAATACAGCGAAATACCAACCTATCGAACTAGACGACCTGGGAAGCCTAGCTAAACTTAGCTATGGTTTTGAAGAGGCACCATTTCCATTATTTGCATTCCCAGTCAAAGAGAAATGGTTCCTTGGAGTTTTTCTTAACTTCAATGAGGATGGTGATTCATTCTTTTGTTATGTTGTATTAAACGAGGAACCTGTGAAACCATTTTTGAAGCATACTACAACTAATAGTTCTGAGCCAATATTGGTCGATAATACTGGTGAGCATGGCTACTCTTACATCAAAATAGTTAAACTACGCGAAACACATCCATTGGTCAACTATGACCAAATTCAGAACTAGAATTTCCAAATCCGCCAAGAATAGTAGGATTATACTTGCGAATGACTATAGTTCGGCAAATACAAAAACCGTTTCACAAACAATAAGGAACATCAAAACCATGCACAAATTTTTGTGTGGTATTAAACTAAACTTTCACGTACTGTTACCATTAGGAAAAAAAGAGATAATCAAAATCAATAAAGCTGCCCACCAGCATGGACTTCTAACTATTGCAGACATAAAACTGAACGATATAGGAAATACAAATCAAATAACATCAAAAACATTATGGAATTTTGGCTTTGATGCGATTATAATAAACCCAATAATGGGCCCTAAGGCTATCAAGAAAATTGTCACAGAAGCACACAGGCGAAACAAGGGTGTAATTGCGCTATGCCATATGAGCGCACCAGAAGCCAAAGCATCGTATGAGATGAATGTAAAACTTTCAAATAATTCAAAGACTAGACCGTTGTATCAATTATTCTTAAAATGGGCTATATCAAGTGGTGTTGATGGAATAATTGTTGGTGCAACCTATCCAAAAATCATAAACTATTGCAGGAAAACTTCTGGGAAAAAACTTGATATCTATTCTCCTGGAGTTGGTACACAAGGTGGAAGTGTAAAAAAGGCGATCGCAAACGGTAGTGATTTTCTAATTGTTGGTAGAACGATTCTTGGTTCCAAAAATCCTACACGTACCGCAAAACAATTACTATTATCTACTCAAACCATTTATAATATCTGAATCATTAAAAAATAATGAGCTCTAATACTACCAACGATGATTTTACTATTTGTGATGATTGTAAAAATCCTATAGAAAGTTGTACATGTGTTTGCCCATTCTGTGGGGAACGTGATAAATGTGAATGTGGATTAAAACTTTCTAATGACGATAGTGCGGCTACTGGTGGTTGATCTGTCATGGCTTTTGATTATAGTTGGTTAATTGGAGGACCACAAGGAAGTGGTGTTGATACAGCAGCAAATATATTTTCACGAGTTAGTGCAAAACTAGGTTATCACATTTTTGGAAAGAGGGAATATCATTCCAACATCAAAGGAGAACATAGTTATTTTGTAGTGAGACTATCAGATGAGAAAATTTCTTCAAATGTAAATGGTGCAAACATTATGGTTGCATATGATGCTGAAACTTTGATTAGACATTGCTTGGAAATATTCAAAGGCGGAGCAATAATTTATGATTCTTCTGTAATTGACACAACAATTGATGAGATTCCAACGCTTGAGGCAGGATACAAAAAAAGATTATTAGAATTTTTCAAGTCTAAAAATATGGTACCGAATGTTTCAAGTATTATTGATTTAGCAAAGAAGAATGGTGTAAAAGTTTATCCGGTTTCATTTAGGGATGTGTTAGCAAATATTGCAAATGAATTGAGTAAACCTGAACTTTCGCGCATGGTTCGTCTGTTTAACATACTTGGGGTCTCATTTTCACTTGGAATTTTGAAGGCTCCAATCGAACCGCTATTAGAGACTATAGAAGATACCTTTTCAAAAAAGCCCTCTATAATAGAATTGAATAAGAAAGCAGCAAACTTTTCTTATAATTACGCATCAGCAAAATTTTCTGACTTCCAAGACTCAATTAGTAATAATGCCAAGTCTGAAAATACACTTTTGGTTCAAGGCCACCAGGGTTCAGCACTTGGCAAGATGGTTTGTGGATGCAGGTTCCAGTCATATTATCCTATTACACCAGCATCAGATGAAAGTGAGTTTTTGGAAACTCATGAAATTTTACAGGTAAAGGAGAATAGACCTGGTTCTACTAGTATAATACAAACAGAAGATGAGATTTCTGCGATAGGGATGGCTGTTGGCGCATCATTAACAGGTGTACGTTCTGCAACGTCAACATCGGGACCTGGTTTCTCATTAATGGCGGAAACTCTTGGTTGGGCTGGAATAAATGAAGTTCCAATTGTAATTACGCTATTCCAACGCAGTGGGCCTTCAACTGGATTACCAACAAGACATGGTCAAGATGATTTACTTTTTGCAATAAATGCTGGTCATGGAGAATTTCCAAGAATAGTTTATGCATCAGGCAACGTTGAAGATAGCTTTTATGACACTGGCAAATGCTTCAATTTTGCTGATATTTTTCAGGTTCCTGTTATCCACATACTTGATAAATTCATTGCAAGTTCAGTTGTTACATGTAATCGATTTGATCCAGATTTGGTATCTATTGATCGTGGAAAATTACTTGAAAAAATAGATGGTGATTACAAACGTTTTGCTCTTTCAGAAGATGGAATTTCACCAAGATCAAAACTTGGGCTTGAAAATGGTATTTTCTGGAACACTGGTGATGAGAGTGATGAATACGGTCATATCTCTGAGGATCCAATAACCAGAATTCAGATGATGGATAAAAGACAAACAAAAGTTGAACAAATTATATCTTTGATTCCTAAGGAGGATCAAGCTGCAGTATATGGTAAATTAGATATCTGCATAGTTAGCTGGGGTTCTCCTAAGGGTCCAATATTAGATGCCATTGAAATGCACAAGCAAGATGGATATGAAATTGGTTTTATTGATATCAAACTGTTACATCCATTTCCAACAGATTATATCAAATCTTTACTGAAAGATTCTTCAATCGTAATTGACATAGAAGCAAATATGACTGGTCAACTTGCATCACTAATCAAAGAAAATTTGTTAAGGGATCCAGACTATTATATTTTGAAATATACAGGAAGACCAATGACATGTACAGAAATTTTTGACTCGCTGAAAAAAATACTAGAGAAGAAAGCTGAGAAAAAGCAGGTGCTATCATATGGCGACTAAATTAGGAGATTATAAAACTCAGGTCCATAACGATTGGTGTCCAGGTTGTGGAGATTTTGGGATAGTTAATGCAATACAAATGTCATTAACAGAAATGCAAATTCCTAGACACAAAGCAGCCATTTTCTCTGGAATTGGTTGTTCAGGTAAAACATCTCATTTTATCAACGTATATGGTGTTCACACTCTTCATGGCAGAGTCTTAACATTCGCACAGGGTGCAAAAATAGCAAATCCCGAAATGACGATAGTTGCCGTAGGTGGAGATGGTGATGGTCTTGGAATTGGGGCTGGTCATTTTGTTGCAGCAGGAAGACGAAATGTGAATATGACATACATCATATTTGATAATGCCGTATATGGATTGACAAAAGGTCAGGCATCACCAACTCTAAAGTTAGGAGAACAGACTAAATCATTAGCAAATCCCAACTCAAATTATAACGTTAATCCTATAGCCCTTGCAATTTCTAGTGGTTTCACCTTTGTTGCTAGAAGTTACTCGTATGATGTTAGGCAATTGAAAAATATTATTACAGCTGCAATAAAACACAAGGGTTTATCATTTATTGATGTTTTACAGCCCTGTCCTACGTATAATGATCTTTACACACGAGACTGGTTTGCTGGAATTGATCAAATTAATGAAGAAACAAAAAAACCCACACCAAGAATTTACAATCTTTCTGATACTGGATATGATCCTGTGGTGCATTATAGCACAATTACTGAGCTCAACGAAAAACTATCTCAGGCATTAGAAAAATCACTTGAATGGGGCGATAAAATACCCACAGGAATATTTTACAAGAATGAATTAATCACACCATATGCAAAAAGAATAACTGATAAAATACCAAATTATCTTGAAAATCCTGCAGCAAAACAGAAGATTTCTAAAAATGGTAAATCTACTACAGATATTTCAGGGATTCTTGATTCATTGAAAATATAACGTTTGTAATAATATAAACGCCATATGAGTTATTAGCAAGAAATTCTAACTATTAGGTTATCTTTGAACATAAATGAAGTCAACAAAATTTTTCGTAAAGCAATCATTAAAGGTTTTTTTGAGGACGCCCTTGTTAACCTAGATTTTAAAAAATCTACTACAAAACACCCTACAATTAATGGTGATGGTTTAATGCAATCTAATTTACTTCATATTTTCTTTGATATTGAAACTGGTGCAGATTATCCTGATGGAGATGAATGGTTTATTGCTGATTTTTTATTTCCTTTTGATATGAAAATACCTGATGAACTTAAAGGACCAGACTACTTCACAACTTTACCTACTACAGACAACAAAAACTTTTGGCATCATCGTGATATGATAAGATACAAGTATGGTAAAACCAAAAAGCTTACTGAGGCATTAGAATTTTTAGATACAAAATACAAAGAGCTTCATTCAATGGTTGAGCCATTAGAGAAAGACATCAAGTAACTGAATCAAGCTTCCATTTACCAGATACTATATCATATTTGTATAATACTTCAGTCGAATCATTAGTGATATTATTGTCATTGAGATGATATGGAAGCAATTCCACTACGAAATCAATCTTTTCTACTGCACTGTTAAAATGATGATTTTCATTCAAGTCAGCAACAAATCGAACAGTTGGTTTTCCTGTAAACACAATTTCTACTACGATGGCATTTCCCTTACCGCGGCGTCTCTTCATCTCTTTGATAATTGATTTTACTTTCTCCCACGCCTTAAATTCAAACCATTTGAAGAATTCTTCACTAAATGGTAGTGGTATATCAACGGTTAATGAGCTAACAAAAGTTTCTTTGTTTTGCTCCGTTTCCTCTTGAATAATACTAAATTTTTCGTTGAATATATCATATATTACCTCAATTTCCCATGGTGAGATTCCATAGTATGTTAAGGAAACAGTTTGCGGTTTTTCTTCCATTAATTTATGAAGTAGAAATTTGTAATTAAAGGTAATTAGAGAATTTCCATTTTAGAAAACTGTATCCAAGTATTTCCACAGATACATTGTGCCTATTGTCCCAATGACAAATAACATGGGTTTCCAAGCAAATACTGGTATATTTGGAGTAACTAATTTTATTTTATAATTATCAAATACTGTATGAACATATTTTTTGATTCTATTATTCCAAACCCTATATTCAATTTCATATTTTTTTAGCATATTTTCTATTTCATATATTACCGGAGTTCTTTGACCAAACAAATGTTGCAAATAATCCCTCGAAATTTCTACTTCAGCGTGTATAGCTATAAGCTCTTTTTTTAATTCAACAAGTCTGACATGCATCTCCCATGGTTTTTTGAGTTTTAGAGAAAGACCGTTGCCAATTTGTGATGGTTGTTTATGTTCAAATTTTACCTTTGAAAAACCCTCATCCATAAACATTCGAATTAATTCATTAGCATTTTTTTTTACAACAATATGAAGCTGTTCTACGTTAGAACTTTTTTCTATGTTCACCATTCCTTTAAGACCATCAAAAAAAGAAATCGTCTTTGGGTATTTTGTAAGATATTCTACCATCGATTTGTTCTCAAAATTACCTATATTTAAAAGCAAATATTGTTATGAATTGATTTTTTAAATAGTTATGATTTTTTTAAGCCCCTGACATAAACACACTGATCATATGGGATTGCTGTTTCATCAGAACTTATTTTTCTATTAGTCAATTTTGCACCAGATTCCCTAACAATTGCCATTGGTAGTAATTCATCAGCTTCTCCCATTTTGTGATTTGCGATTGATGCTAAATTATCTGCGGTGGCTTGAAATGTTACTTTCAATACATTGCCATCTAGATCCTTTGTTGCACGTCGATCTAAAATAGGTTCAATGCCAGAACAGGCTATTGCTACACCAACAGTACCTACTCTTGCTGGCATTAATCTACTGTCTACTATAATTATACCAACATGTATACCATAATCCAAAAAGAATTTTCTTTTAATTTGCTCTGCTACAAGATAAGGTTCATCAGGATATAAAATGAGTTTACCTTGAGAGTTTGATTTATCAATGCCAGCATTTGGCGCCATAATATTATCTGATGACGTGATAACAAAACCAGAAACACCACCAAATATAATATCTGATTCACGAATTATCGCCTCACTTAGTTTTTGATTAATTGAAAATTTTCTTGATAATTCATTTGCCATTTCAGATGATTTAATAGAATCATGATCGAGTATTCTTCCCTGTGAATTCGAGATGTACTTACTTGAAATTACTAAAACATCACCCTCATGAAGGGAAGCATTATTTTCTTTTACAATTTTTTTAATTTCACCATAAAGATCAAATTTACCGTGTTTTTTTGTAGCCTTAACTGGAAACACTTGAAGCGACATAATGAATTTTGAACTCGCTTCCTTTTTATTATTCTGAAAGGTTTTAATCTAAAGAAGAGGCGATTCTGGATATGAATATTACAGAAAAAATTCTTGCTAGGGGTGCAGGTGAATCTAAGCTCGAGCCTGGAGATGTAAAATTTGCAAAGATCGATAAGGTGATGTTGCACGATGTTTCAGGACCTGGTGTTATCAAAACATTTGAAAAACTAGAAAAAGACGGCGTTATAAAGGTGGATAAGCTATTTGACCCCTCAATGATTTGGGTTACAGAGGATCATTTCGTTCCATCTGTAGATAAGATATCTGCGGAAAATATTATCAAACTATCTGATTTTACCAATAGATTTGGTATCAAAAAACACTTCAAGTATGGCATGGGACAATATGGAATCTGTCACTCTATGTCACATGAAGAGGGTCTTGTGTCTCCAGGCGAACTATATGTTGGTGGTGATTCTCATACTAATACAACTGGAGCATTAGGTGCATTTGCTTGTGGATTAGGCCACACAGATATTGCATACGCGATATTAAATGGTAAATTGTGGTTTAAGGTTCCTGAAACTTTGTACTTCAAACTAAATGGTAAATTACCTGAAAACGTTATGGCGAAAGATTTCATTTTGAGAATTATTGGAGATATTACGACTGAGGGTGCTGCCGGTAAGGCTATGCAATTTGGTGGTGATGGAATAACTGACATGTCAGTAGAATCACGTTTAACACTAACTAATATGACTACAGAAGCTGGTGCCAAAAACGGAATAATTGAACCTGATCAAAAAGTGTTTGATTATATTTCTGAACGTGGTGTTTCAAAATATGATGCAGTTTATGACGATGATGATGCACAATATGAGAAAACATTCGAGTATGAAGCATCAGAATTAGAACCAGTGGTAGCTAAACCATTTTCTCCACAAAATGTTTCTCCTGTTCGAGAAACTAGTAATATAGAAATTGACAAATCATACATTGGTTCTTGTACAGGTGCAAAATACGAGGATCTAGTAGCAGCTGCAAAAATTCTAAAAGGTAAAAAAGTTAAGGTTAGGACAGAAGTTCTTCCAGCTACAATTTCGATTTACAAAAAGGCAACTGAAAATGGTTTAACACAGATATTTATAGACGCTGGAGCGGTAGTTGGTCCTCCAACTTGTGGTGCATGTTGTGGCGCTCAGATGGGTGTACTAGCAAAAGATGAAGTTTGTGTGAGCACAACCAATCGTAATTTTCCTGGTCGTATGGGACATTTGGAATCCAAAACATATCTTGCTTCACCATTAGTCACCGCTGCATCTGCAATAACTGGAAAATTAACAGACCCACGTGATTTGTAATGAAAGGGAAAGTAATCAAATATGAACAGGATAATATTGATACGGATGTTATTTTACCTGGACCATATCTAAAGTTACATGAGCATTCTGAGCTAGCGGAACACGCAATGGAGGGGATGGATCCTGATTTTCATTCTAAGGTAAAAAATGCTAGTATTATTGTGACTGGGAATAATTTTGGATGCGGTTCATCACGAGAACATGCACCAATAGCTCTTAGTGCTAGTGGAATAGAAGCAGTATTAGCTCTATCTTTCGCTAGAATATTTTATAGAAATTCAGTTGACGGCGCATATCTATTGCCTATTGAGATTGATGAGAAAACATATTCCAGTATTTCAGAAAATGATGAGTTAGAAATCGATACTACTAAAAATGAGATTAAAAATATAACGAAGAATGAAACCTATTCAATGAAACCATTTCCTGATCTTATTGGGAAAATTATTGAAGCTGGAGGTTTGTTTAGATACAAACCATAGAAGAAGTTTGTATATTATGAATAAAATAGATTATTTTATGCAGTCAGAGTTACGTATTGTATGACTTGGCTTTACGACTCGCATATCCATCTCTCTGATGCAGAATATGAAGATGAGATTCCTATTATTATGAATTCAATGAAAAAACTTTCCATCAAGGCATGCTGCGTCTCGATGGATTATTCTTCGTCAACAAAAACCCTCGAGCTTGGAAAACAAAGCGACCTAGTCTTACCGTTCATAGGCGTTCATCCGGAAAAGGCACAAGATGATGCAGAGTCTGTATTCAAAATGATAGATGAAAACAATGCAAAAATTTCAGGAATAGGCGAGATTGGATTAGACACAACATACACAAACTCTGATGAGGAATTCAAAAAACAGAAAGAAGTTTTCAAAACTCAGCTTTCACTCGCGGAAAAATTTACCAAGCCTGTCTCAATTCATTCTAGGAAAACACTTGATAAGATATTAGAGATCTTACCTTCATACAAAATTCCTAATGTTTTATTACATTGGTTTGACGGAAATAAAAAACAACTACAAAAGGCAATGGATTTGCAATGCTATGTCTCCTTTGGACCTGTGATGGTTTATTCACAGGACAAACAAGTATTGCTATCAAAAGCAAATAGAGACAGAATACTGGTAGAAACAGACGGTCCGGTAAGATTCTCTAGGTGTTTTGAAAACAAGACTGCCCAAATTGACTTTATTCCAAGCATAGTTTTTTGTGCGTCCAAAGTTTTACACATGAATTATGATGAGTTATGTAACGTAATAGAGCAAAACTCTCAGCACTATCTGATTCTATAGGTATAAAATACAGTCCAAATGCAATTAGTCAGTGAATAGGATAAAACGACTTTCAATGGAGGTTCTAAAAGACAGCCGCGATATGTTTGGAGTCGATTTTGATAAGAACAAAGAAGCACTCAATCAAATATCTACAATTAGATCTAAAATGTTAAGAAATGAACTGGCTGGATACATTACAAAATTTATCAAAAACGAACTTAGAAACGAGGAAATGAAAACAAAAGCTGTAGAAAATGAGGAAGATGTGCTAGAAGAGACAGCACATACTCAGGCTGAACCAGCAAGTGAGCCTATTGTCGAGGAAACTCCTGCTGACAAAGTACAAGATTAATTTTGAACTAATTCCGGTCTAATGTATTGATTACTGTGAAACTACTTGGCGGTGCCAAAAAATCATTTTCCACTGATAGAATAGTTTTGGAAAAAAAGACAGATACAATAAACGAATTGATTAGCCACCTTGTCGAAATGAAACCAAAAGACACATTAGAATTCGATACAAAAAACCTGCTTATAGCTGTTAATGGTGTTGATTCATCGGCACTGAAAGGCTATGACACAAAGTTGAGTGACAATGATGAGATTAGCATCATACCAATCATACATGGAGGTTCTCGCAGAATACAGTTTTCCATCGACAAGTCAAGTGCGGAGATATTTGATGTTCTGTTTCACAAGGAACTTCATAGAGATTTTTTAGATGATCTTAGAACTAGCCATAAGCAGCTGATAATTCAGGCAATAAACCCAAAATTTCTTCTTAGTGCACGGCATGCAAAAAAAATACTTGCAATCTCTCTCCAGGCTAAACAAGAAAATACCATGTTATCAAAAAAAATTGAAACAGACATCTTGCTTAGGTTTGCAACCACTACACAGATATCAGAAGCCATCAAGACTGCTGGAAGAAAGATGAATGAAGATTTTTTGGTAATTGCCATAGGAAAAAAATCCTCTTTGAGTAGACTTTATTCAGAACTCAAACCGTTTCTCAACCAGAAACCACTTTTAAGAAACAACCAGTCATTCCTAAAAAAGCGATTCAATATAACAAAAAACAGTCTGCTAGCTGTACAATCAAATGATTCACTCGAAGACATTATTGTTGAAAAGGCTGCAGTATTAGTCTGACATTCGCTTTGTCTTATCCAGACTGAAAATCTCACTATCTTTCAAAATTGATATCCCAGTCTTATCGCCCAGAATCTCAATTAGTACAATCCAATCCGGTTGATTAAGTGACACTTTGTTTGGAAATATTTTTGCAATATCAGTAATTATTTCGGTTGATGATACATCAGTATTACGTTTCTCAATTGTAATTCTGTATGAATCATTTTGTTTTATGACATCCTTTAACTTGATTACACTTTCTGTAATTTTATCCATTTCTGTTTCAGTTATAGTTTGAATTGGAATCATTCTAAGACAATATCTGATGAGCCATGGTTCTTCAACAACTTTGTCTTTAATCCACTCTATGATCCTTGATGTCTCGATGTTGGTTTTAACCAACAAAATTCCTCTCATTCCAACATTTAGTATTTCTGGTTCCTGGTCGCCAACCTCCCCAAGTATTTTTCCTATCTCATTTTTCGTTTCCGTCTCAAGATTCCTTGCACATGTAACAAGCAGATTCAATTTAATTCCTTTATCATTTTCTCTGTTATGCTGCCTTTTCTAAGAATATTCACATTATTATTTTCAATTTCAACAATTGTCGACGCCATCCCTTCATTTGAAATTATCCCAGCATCCATAAACAAGTCATATCCAGTGAAATTTTCGTCACATTCCTTTGGATCATTAAACGGTTCAGTGCCGGAGATATTTGCACTCGTTCCCACCAACAACTTACATTCCTTAAGAAGAGATAAAGCACATTTGCTGTTTGGTACCCTGACAGCAATTTTCTCACCAAGTGAGAGTGATTTTTGAATATCCTTGTCTTTCAGTTTCAATATGAGCGTGATTGCACCTGGCCAAAATTTTTCTGCAATTTTTTCTTCTAGTGGATTAAACTCTGCAATCTTTTCTAATTCCTCCTTTGAATATCCAATTACTGGAAGTGGTTTTGTTTTTTCCCTTTTCTTAATTTCATAAAGAGCTAATACTGCATCATGGTTGTATGGATTACATCCCAAACCGTATACAGTGTCCGTAGGAAAAACTATAACTGCACCATTGCTAATTGCGCTTACTGCTTTCTGTACATCATCATCATTACATGAAATTTTCAAATTGCTTTCATTATATGGTAGTTGTCTCTAACTAAATATTTAATCCAAAGTCGTCTGAGAACTCTCTAAAAGTTTTGTATGCTGAGAGAAATTCTCTTCCTGATGGACTGATTTTATAACGGCATGATCTTTTTGAGTTCACCTGCTCCAAAAGACCTTGCGAAACTAGGTTGCTCAGGATTCTTGATAGTCGTCCATGGGATATGTTTGCATTTTTAATAATATGTGTGACAGTAGCACCTTCATATCCATCAATTTCCTGCATTGTTGTGTCTAATATCTCCCCAACTATTTTGATTTGTGTTCTATTTCCTGCCATACCTTATTCCCGGTTTCCTACATTTGATTCCAATTTCTTATCCAATATATTGTAATGATAAAAAAATTTGACTACAGGATTCATTCTTACAAATTTTCGTCGAATGTAACTTTTCGCAGAGGAATTTTTGAGACTGGAATTCCAACCGATATCAGACCACCAATCTTCATTACTATTGAGGCTACATACAAAATGGTTTCAGGGAATACAAACGAATACCAACCAATAAACTCACCAAATCCCAAAAGCCCAAATCCAATTGCTACAAAGAGAGTTGTTTTTTTTCTTCCCTGAATATATGATATCATAGTTTCTATGGCACCATATACTAACAGAATAAATGAAACAGCGCGTAGTATTGTTTCTACATAACTGAATGACACCAAAAATAATGGTAGAACTCCTATGGATCTAAAATATCTTGATTTTGGAAAGAAAGTTTTGATGGTGTGGGAGAAAGCGATAAACCAATATCCAACTACTTGTGATGTAATACCAAGCATTGAGATTCCTGTGTTAATGTCTCCAGTTTCAAAAATAACATCGTCAAGAATAAAACCACAAGATAATATTCCAAAACCAATTCCTATTGCAAAGAACGCTATGGATAACCTGAACAGTGTAGGACTTCCAGTATTTTTGAATCCTATATACGAAATGATACCAATAATAATACCAACTAAAAATCCAATCGAGTTTAGGGATATTTCAAGAAAGAATTCCAATTATGCTGACTCTGTTGCTGTTTTAAATAAGGTTTGAGAACAAGTTTTCTAACTTTTTGATTCATTCAATATTAATCCCATTCATCCAGAGTACCAGATGTTTGACCTTCTGTACTTCCTGCATAATCACCAAGTACGTCAGAATATCTAGAATCGGAATGTGCAACATATCTAACATACTCTCCGTAACTCATTTCTAAATCGCATTTTGTACATGTAACCAAAGAAAAATCTGGAGTCAATTCTGCATCTTCCTTACATTTTGGACATTTTATCTTCATATTACAGGATAATCATGTTATCTATTATTACTATTGATCTGAAAAAAATAAAAGTGATGGAAATTAACCAAAGACATGTCTCGTGTTTGTACCAAATGTAAAAATGAGATTCCTGACAGTGAGGAATTAGAGCCAGTTCCGGCATCTTACCCATGCTGTACAAAATGCTGGGGAGAGTGGAAAGAAAATCGTGTTATGGTGATAAATGAGATGAGATTAGATATGTCATTGAAGGATCATCGAAAGCTTCTAAAAAAACATGAGAAGGTCTTTGTTGGTGTAATGACTCCAGAGGGAGATATCGTCGATTATACAAATGAAGATAATAGAAATCCAGAAGAACAACCTAACTAATTTCATCTAGAGAAACAAATCTTTTTTCCTCAGATGAAACTCTATGCGCTTCCATCACCTTCGCCTGATTTTCCAGTTCTTCTTCAAAGTTAAACAATGATCTCTTATTACCAATAATCTCTTGGCAGAATGTATCAATCATTATAGAAAAATGGTTTGCTGGTCTAATCTCAAAAGTTTCATTTTTTGTACTTGCCCAGTCGTTTTTATCATTATATTGTATACCCACGTTTGTTTTGAAATCAGCCGGTACAGAATAGGCTCTTTCTAACGAAATAAGTCCTTTTGTACCCCACACCTGATATTTTGCTTGATAAAAACTTCCGTTACAATATGACATGGATGCGATTTTTTCATCGTCATATTTCATATATGAAGCACCCTTGATGTCAACTCCTGTTTCTGGATCTTTTACCATGGCGCATGAAACGCCAATTGGTTCCTGTTCAAAGATCATTCTACTAGCACATATAGGATAACATGCTGAATCGTTCAAGAATCCTCCACCAATTTCCGAGTTGTATCTAATATCATCAACAGGAAATGCAGGAAATCCAAAACTACCATTAAAGGAAAATAATTCCCCTATGGAATTATTTCCTATTAATTCTTTGACTTTTTGGTGTTGAGGGTGAAATCTAAACATAAATCCTTCCATTATCCTAACATTATTGTCATTGCAAATACTAGTCATTTTTTTTGCAGATTCAAAAGATGTAGTAGATGACTTTTCACATAGTATGTGCTTTCCAGTATTTGCAGCCTTTACCACCCACTCTTCATGAGTTCCTATTGGAGTGGATATGTAAACAGCATCCAAGGAATCATTTGCTATAATATCATCATACGTTCCAAATAGATCACAATGAAATTCATTGGCAAATTTTTCAGCGTTACTTTTAGTTCTACTACCAATCATGGTCAGACTTTTTAGCTATTCTAGAACAGCCGATAATCCCAAATCTTAATTTTGAATTCAATTTATTGCCTCCTACAAGTATGAAATAATTCCCCTAATATGAGGTCCAACGAAATTTTCTATTTTTAATAGTTGTTTTATTTGGTATAGTGTAACCCAAATAAACGAGTCGGGAATGTCTAATTCTTCATCAACATCAACTTCCACTATCATATTATAGTTAGATTTTAAATGAAATCTTCCACCATCTTCTGATTGCCATTTTGCATAAATGATCTTTGCATTTTTTGGGTTATCAAAATACTCTGAAAATTTTGGTCTTAGTCCACCATGTGCTTTCAATAGGTTGCTTGTTGTGGCTTGTAATGTAGGAGATAATTGAAGTTTACCAATATTTCCTGGTTCTGCTTTTGCCTGTAGAAGAAAATGTGGCACTCCATTAATTTTTTTAGTTAATATACCTAGGATACCTCCAGGATTTTTTGCTATAATTGGTTGTGTCCATCCCTTCTTTCCTACCTCTCGATCAAATGTATTAGAAACTTTTACACCGATCACTTCAAAAAATCCTCCAGATTGATGACTAATATTTCCAGTCTTTTCATCAACGTCCCATTTTTCTAATTCGTTAATGTCAATTTCCTTAACTTCCATATCAGAATTTTTTCTTTTTTCGTTGAACCACTTGATAATATGATCCAGTTTGTAAAGTTGATTATCATCTCTTATAGATTCAAGCATTGTTTCTATACGTCCCATCACATCGGGATCTATCACATATCCGTGTTTTTCTAAAATAGATTTAATTTCTTCTATGATCATAACATCAACATTTTTCCTAGTTTAATTATATTTTCGATCAATTTTATAGGTTTAGTGACATTTTCATTCAATAAACAAAATTCGAGTTTGCGCCGTCAAAATTGATTACTGCGCCGGAAAGATACTTGATATCATGTTCAACTATTGATTTTACAAAATCACCAATCTCCTGTGGCTTGCCAAGTCTTTTCATCGGGAGGGTTTCTGCGAACGCATCAACGTCATCGATTAGTTCCTTTGTTCTGTCAGTGTGGATTGGTCCAGGTGCTATGTTGATGCAACTAATCTGTCTCTTTGCAAACTCTTTACTCAAAATTTTAAAAACGCTGGAGAAAGCGGAGCGGTAAGCGCTTGAGATGATCAGTTTTGCATTTGGCTCCTTTATCACATTAGATGACATGAGGAAGATGTATCCGTTGTCATTGATCTTGATCTTTTGTAAGAGAGAACAAAATCCCAGAAACAATTGATTATGATAATGATTCCAATCATCTTCTGTTATGGAAAAAAATTCTTTGGGTTCAGGACCGCCTGTGTTTAGAACTAGAATGTCTGCTTGCTTGTGTTTTTCAGCAAAGCTTGAAACACTTTCCAAGCTTGATGTATCCAAATCATTCCTTGAGGTGGCAATGACATCACAGTCAATTGATTTCAGCGAGTCAGCAATTGCCTTGCCGATTCCCCTTGAGCCCCCTAAAACTATGGCAGTCTTCATAACTGTCCAACAATCTCATTTCATTTTAATCTAATTATGATTTAAATTGTCAATCAGTAATTCAAATCTAAATGTCCAACTTCAAACCCAAAAAAATTGGCGATATGCGATATCAAATAGATCCTGATTCATCCATTGGAATGAAAGTACCTGTAACAATTTACGCTGATGAGAAACTGCTTACAAAAATGATGACCGACAGAACAATACAGCAGGCGGTGAATGTTTCAACACTTCCTGGAATTCAACAGCATTCAATAGTTCTACCAGATGGTCATGAAGGATACGGATTTCCTGTTGGCGGTGTTGCTGCGATGGATGCGGAGGAGGGAATGATCAGCCCAGGTGGCGTTGGTTATGATATCAATTGTGGCGTCAGGCTTCTAAGAACTAACTTGACGGAGAATGATGTTAGACCAAAGCTGAAAGACATTGTTACTGATCTTTTCAAATCTATTCCCTCGGGTGTTGGATCAAAAGGTGCCATCAGACTAAACCCATCACAGCTGGATGAAGTTTTGGTTAAGGGAGTAAGTTGGGCAATTGATAATGGATATGGTACAACAGACGACGCAGACGTGTGTGAGGAGAGTGGACAGATGGCAAATGCCGACCCAAACAAAGTTTCTGACCGTGCAAGGAAAAGAGGAGCACCACAGCTTGGCAGCCTTGGTTCTGGAAATCATTTCCTTGAAATACAAAAGGTTGCAGAGGTTCATGACGAGAAGGCAGCTGCAGCAATGGGAATTGAAAAAGGAAGCGTTACGATATTGATTCATTGTGGCTCGCGAGGATTTGGCCACCAGATATGTAGTGATTATCTTAGAATTTCAGAGCAGGCTCAAAAGAAATATGATATTCATCTAGCGGACAGGGAGCTTGCATGTGTCCCAAACAAATCGGAGGAGGGAGAATCATACAGGACAGCAATGTTTGCAGCACTGAATTTTGCCTGGAGTAATCGACAAATGATTACACATTGGACAAGAAAATCCTTTGAAAGAGTTTTCAAACAATCAGAATCTGATCTGGATATGAGACTAGTTTATGACGTAGCACATAACATAGCAAAGGTGGAAAACCACAAGATTGATGGCAAGTTAAAACCAGTTGTTGTCCATCGTAAAGGAGCTACCAGAGCATTCCCTGCAAACATGGATGACGTTCCGGCAAAGTACCGCGAGCTTGGTCAACCAGTTCTGGTACCAGGTTCAATGGGAACGGGAAGCTGGATATTGTTAGGAAAAGAAAATTCAATGAACACAACATTTGGTTCTACAGCACATGGAGCAGGAAGAATGATGTCCCGCTCAAAGGCAAGGAGAAACTTTACAGAATCTGAAGTAAAAAAATCACTTAACGATAAAGGAATTTTCATAAAGTCATTGACGCGGGATGGTGTGGTGGAGGAAACGCCACAAGCATACAAGGATGTTGATTCTGTGGTTAACGTTTCACATGAGCTTGGCATTGCCACCAAAGTTGCAAAGCTTGTACCAGTAGGAGTGATCAAGGGATGAGCGACGAGGACAAGGATCTAGAAAGGCTGAAGGAAAAGCGTCTGGCTGAGATGCGGAATAACATTTCATCTCAGCGGCATCAGGAGAAGATTACTGCATCACAAAAAGAACAGGAAGGAAAGAAACCATCACCACGTGAGATTATAGTAAAACGTTTGGGCTATCGGGGAATGGAGGTTCTGCAAAACGCAGAGTACCAATTTCCAAGAGAAACACAGATCATAGTATTGAAATTATCAGAACTGATATTGTCAGGCGAGATCAAGGAAACATTGGATGGGGGCAACCTACTTGCATTATTCAGGGCGGTCGGCCTTAATGTGAGAATGAAGACAAAAATCAACGTGGAAAAGGATGGCAAGTTCGTATCACTTTCTGACAAGCTGGGAAAATTACCTACGGGATAACATGGCTTTCTTTGAAATTAGCACCACAAAATACGATGAGGATATCAAAAGTATCCAGTTGCACATGAACAAGATGGCTGCACTTTGTAATGTTTCAAGTGGGTTCAAGTTTGGAGATCCAACTTCAAAGTTTGGCTGGACGTTCTTCCGGATGTTCGTAGATCAGGAACTATACGTGGGAATGGAGGACAAGTTTGCAGATATGATAAAAAAAACCAAGGGAGACAAGCCTGATGAGAAGTTTGTAAATTTTCTAGGACAGTATTTTGAATCTCAGGGTTGTAATGTTAAAGTGAAGATTGTTAAGGACTAGACCCTTCTTCCACGCTTACCACCCTTCTTTCTGGTAGTATCGTGTGGTATTGGAGTAACATCGTCAATACGTCCAATCTTGAATCCTCCTCTTGCTAGTGCTCTGATTGCAGCTTGTGCACCAGGTCCTGGGACTCTAGAGCCCACACCACCTACTGCTCGCACCTTGATGTGTATCGCAGTAAAGCCTTTTGTTTTGGCAGCTTCCACCACAGCGTTAGCTGCTTTCATTGCCGCAAATGGTGATGACTCGTATCTCGCAGCAGTTACATGGTGACCACCAGAACTAATTGCTGCAGTTTCTGCACCGGTGGTATCAGTTATGTGGATGATTGTATTGTTGTAGCTGCTGTAGATGTGTGCAATTCCCCATTTTTCTTCCGCTGGTTTCTTGGTTTGCGTTGCAGCCTCTTGACTAGTTTCAGCTGCTACTTCCTTGCTAGATTCAGTGGATTCTTCAACAGCTTCAGTTGGAGCTTCAGATGATTCTTCGGAGACTACCTCCTTTACTTCCTCTTCGCTAACTGCTTCTGTTTCAGACAATGTATACCACAGTTGTGAGGGGTTTAAAAAACATATTCACATCTCATTATAGCTGGTACTATTGCAAGTGTTTCCATCCTTTGTCCCTGATCCTATCTAGTTTTCCGTTTTTTTTGTGAAACACTCCTCTTCCTTTTGTGACGTAACCAATCTCATATAGTTTGATTCTGTGTTTTTTTGCGTGACTTTTGATCTTTAGTAGATTGGATTTGCTTGCAGTCGCAACAATCTCGTATTCCTCACCACCATTAAAGACTAGATCATTTGGATTCAGTTTGTTTAGTGTTGCAAATTCAAGGATGTCATTATCTGAAGGCATACTGGTAATTACAAATTTTTTCTTACTTTGTTTTGACATCTCGTTGAGCGTTGTTGAAAGTCCGTCACTGGAATCCATGCTTGAGGAGAAGTGTTTTTGGTTTTTCAAGCCAAACAAAAGTCTGCATTTTGGTTTAAACACAGCATTCTTTGCCTTTGTACGAAATTTTTTTGAAGATTTTTTATTTTTTAGCAATATGGATAATCCAGCACCAGTATATCCAAATGAACCAGATGTAATTATCACATGATCGGTTTTTGCACCACTCCTGCTCACAATTTTTTTCGCAGTGCCAAACAGTGAGAAGGTCATCACAAGTTCCTTTCCCTCGTTAGTGTCTCCGCCAAGTATCTTCAGTCCGAATTCTCTTGCAGCGCCCTGAAATCCTTTAGCCAAATTTTCTATATTGGATCTCGAAAGTTTTCTTGGGATTGTTAGGGATACGATTCCAAAAATTGGTTTTACCCCCTTGGCAGCAAAGTCACTTACACAAGATACAATGCTTTTTCGTGCAGCATCCTCCAATTTCATTTGTGGGGGCAGATCGGTGCTTTCAACAAATGTGTCTACTTTGACAACCAGTTGTTCCTTTCCAATTTTAAACGATTCAACATCCTCCGGAACAAAACTTGTATTGCCTAGTTTACTCTGAAAAAGCTCAATGATTTTTTTTTCACTTAATTTGCTCATGACTTTCTTTGATAAGATCCTTTATCTCTTGATCGATCTTTCTAACTTTTTCCAAACTGTCAGATTCCGTAGAGATGCGAATTGCATTCTCAGTGTTTGATCTTCTAACCAAAACCCAACTATCCTCGTCAATTATTACTTTAAGACCATCAAGTGTGTCCATATTACCAAATTTTTCTTTCATCTTGTCATGTAATATTTTCAGTATATTGTCATGTTGTTCCGAGTCATATTCTACCTTGTCTCGTATTATGTGGTATTTTTCCATAAAGTTTAGTGCGTCTGTAAATTTCTCTTTCTTGATTATCGACGCAATCAAGCCGCTAGTTAAAATTCCATCTCTGCAATAGTTAAAGTCAGAAAGTATGAATCCACCGCTACTTCCCTCACCACCAACTTGTGATTCTGTTTCAATCATCTTTGATGCAACATTTGCCTCGCCAACCTTAGAGCGGTAGATGGTTCCACCGTTTTGTTTTATGTACTTCTCTACAGATATGCTTGTATCCTGGCTTAGCACAAAATTCTTGCACCCAATCTCAAGCGCCTTTACTACGCCAATTCCCAAGGTAACATCTGGGTTCTTTTTCTCTCCATTAATCACAATAACAAGTCTGTCGCCATCCAAGTCAAATGCAAATCCAATGTCCCTATCCTTCGTATTTGCAACAAGGTCGTTTAGTGCATCTGTGGTTGGGTCTGGTCCTCGAGAACTTTTTTCACGTTCATCGTTAATTGTGATAACGTTGCATCCCACTTTTTCTAGCAACTGTGACGAGAATCCTCTTGCAGCACCACCACCAATGTCAACCGTAACTGCTGGTGGGTCAGGGATTGTACCTATGATTTTGGATGCATCGTCAATATAGGAAGACTCTATTTTGTGCTCCTTGCCAATTTCTGATTTTGGTGGGTTTTGCTCTTTCATTACTGTAGCAAGTTGTTCCTCGGTTATTCCTCTCCCATCTATGATCATCTTCATTCCATTCCATTCTATAGGGTTGTGAGAGGATGTGACAATTATTCCTGCGCCATATTTTCGTGACTCGCGAAATGCTACAGGTGTTGGTGCTACACCCAAGTCATAAACATCTATTCCAGATTCCATTAGTTGTGCTTTAACGGTCTCCGCTATCATCTGTCCTGTTGGTCTGGTATCTGTTGCAATTACACACTTCTTTGAATTTACCAATGTGGAAAAGTTTTTTGAAAATTTCAAGACATCACGTAGTGTTAGGTCTTTTCCAACAATGCCCCTAATTCCTGAAATTGTTACTTTCAATGTTTCCAACTTAGATACGCTTTTTATTAAACTCTGAGAGGAAATGGTTAGTGCCTCGATAGCTCAGCCTGGTAGAGCGAACGCCTCGTAAGCGTTAGGTCGCGAG